>Ga0196899_1001283_pt1 | contig 12425 bp, 4 predicted proteins | sample VirMetDEL_Sep_01_FD_169095 | JGI IMG/M metagenome (GOLD analysis project Ga0196899, IMG submission 169095) | Aqueous microbial communities from the Delaware River and Bay under freshwater to marine salinity gradient to study organic matter... | ecosystem: Environmental > Aquatic > Marine >... | reverse complement strand
GTTTATTACCTTAACTTCTGGTACTGGATCAGGGCAAACACGGCACGTTGAGGACTATGTGGCCTCTACTAAGGTTTTGAGAGTATATCCTGCATGGGATACAGTGCCGGACAACACCACCGGATACAAGGTTGAAGCATTTGCTGAATCCGCTGTCGGTGAGTATGCTCAAGTAACAAGCACATTTGGCCGCGCTCGGTATGTCGAGTTTGTTTCTGCGACTGAAATGAAGGCCGTTACGGAAGTGGACTTCTTTGACACCGATGCCGTTACTGCTGGTTTCTGGGAAAGTGAGCACGGCTACGAAGACGTTTGGTCCAGCACTCGCGGTTGGCCCAGGTCAGCCGCATTCCATGAGGGCCGGTTGTATTTTGGTGGATCTAAGTCTCGGCCAAATACCATCTGGGGGTCTGGTGTAATCAATTACTTTGATTTCAACGCCGGTACTGGCCTGGATGATGAGAGCGTTGAAGCAACGATCAACACCAATCAACTTAACACTATCGTCAACTTGTTCTCTGGCAACGACTTTCGGATCTTTACGACTGGTGGTGAGTTTGTAATTCTGCAAGGCACTAACGAGCCAATCACCCCCTCCACGTTCTTTGTGCGGCCACAAACTAGGCTTGGGGCAAAGTCAGGCATACCCATTGAAGAGCTAAATGGCGCGTCAATCTTTATCCAGCGTCAAGGTAAATCTATCAATGTGTTCCAGTTTGGTGACACTACAGCGTCCTATCAGGTGCGGAACATATCAGCTCTAAGCTCTCACTTGCTAAAAGATCCTGTGGATATGGCGGCGCGCAGGGCTGCGTCTACGGATGAGTCGGATCGCCTGTTTGTGGTCAACGGTACTGACGGATCGATGGCGGTTTACTCTATCCTGGTCGGTCAGAATGTTATTGCTCCAAGCCGGTTCACAACAGACGGTGAGTTTATAGCTGTGGGCGTTGAGGTTGCAGATGTTTATGTGATCGTTAAACGGACCATTGATGGCACTGACAACTATATGCTGGAGAAGTTTGACCCAGATCTTACGCTAGATAGCGCTAAGGAAGGAGGAGCGGCGTCCTCAGTGACGTTACAGCATCTTGAGGGTGAGACAGTCCAGATCATTAGAGATGGCGTTCTAGAGCCAGAACAGACGGTCCCAGGATCACCCTACACAGTTACGTTTGCCTCTGCTGCTACGTCTAGCTACCAGGTTGGTTTGAATTACACGGTCACGGCTAGAACAATGCCTGCGGAGCCGGTGCTATCTTCTGGATCTGTGCAGGGCTTTAAGAAACGTATTATCCAGGTTGATGCTATTGTGAACAGCACGAAGGATATGACGATTAACGGCAAGCAGATCTCGTTTAGAAACTTTGGCGAAGATGTTTTGGATTCGCCCGTTGAGCCTTTCACTGGCATAAAAACTGTGCATGGCTTGTTGGGGTATAGTGGAACGGGGCAGATTACTATTAGCCAGAATGTTCCATTGGAAATGATTGTTCTCGGTCTTGAGTACCGGTTGAGCGTAGGGAGTTAAAACATGGAAGCAATGGCAGTCATAGGTCCGGTGGTGTCAGTAGGAAGTAAGCTTGCTGCGGCTGGTGCGCAAAGGGATGCTGGCCGTGCTCAACAGGCAGGTTATGAACAGCAAGCTCAGGCTGCTGAGTTAAAGGGCCGGTCTGAAGCAATTGCTTATAAACAACAGGGGTCTGACGCTCTTCGTAATTTAAACGAGACCCTAGCGGCTATCGTTGCCCGTGCCGGTGCTGGTGGTGTAGATCCTACATCTGGATCGGCGGCAACTATGCAGATGTTTGCTATGTCAGAAGGTAGCAGGGAGTTTGCAATCTCTGAGGACAACGCGGCTCTCGCTCTAGGTGAGGCAACACAACAGGCTGGAATATACAGGTCTGCTGGTCGAACAGCCCAGCTAAGTGCAAATGTAAGCGCGGTTTCAAGTATTGGCGAAGCGGCTTACATGGCCGGTCAACTATCATAGGTTAGGTTAAAGAATGGCACAGCTCCCACGATATCAGCGACTAGGTGTAAGAACTCGTCAACCAGGTAGCATTGATTTCGCTGATACGCGGGAGCAGGCAAGATATTCTCAGAACCTTTCTCAGCAACTTAATCGTATGTCCGACTTTGCTTTTAAGGAAGCTGCTAGGGCTGCTACAATTCGCGGTCAAGAGCGAGTGCAGGAAGAGGGCGCGGTCTCAACACTAGAGGCTATTGATGAAAAGGGTGGTGCGTTTACCATTGCTGATCGTGCGGCGTATGAGCTTGGAAGTCGCGTTGCTGTTGCTGAAATTCAGAATACTGCTGAGATTGAGATCTCCCGTATTTTGACTGACGGTGAAAAAAACGAAACTCCCTTCTCAGTCATTCAATCACAGCTTGCAGACGTAACGGACGGTTATTCTGAATCTCTGAGGGTAATAGATCCAGCAGCATCTTCCGTCTTAAAGGTTAATTTGCAAGGCGCGGCTGCTACTGCGACTGAAAAGTATTCCAATTATTATGTAAAATTGCAAGCTCAAAAGCAGGCTGTAAAAAGATCGAATGCTGCTGAACGTGGAGCAAAGAGCGTATTAGAATCGGCCATTCTCCCTGGTATGACGATGGAGGAAATAAACAAAAAGATCGCTGTTGAAACGGAGCTTCAAATCGGTCTTGGCGCTACAGAGCTGCAAGCCGCTGAATTTGCAGAGAAAGTTTACAATGCTGCTTACAAAGAAAAGCTAGTGTATGAATTTAATGTTGCCTCACTCGAAGAAAAGCAGGAAATGCTCAAGATCATGGAGACAGAGGCTCTTCCTGGTATGACGTTATCTCAAACTCAAAGTGTTAGAAAATCTCTTAAAGCAGATTACAATTCTGCTCTTGCCGTAACCAAGGGTGAGAATAACGCTGTTGTATCGGAAGTCGCAGAACTGGAGAGAGTTCTTGCTTTGGGTGGGATGCCTTCTGAAAAACAAATTGCTACTCTGAAGCAGCGCGCAGATGCCCTGGGGGATCAAGGAGCCGCAGCAAGACTTGCTATTGCAGACTTAGAGTTTAACGCCGAAAACGCATTAGTGTATAGATCCATGACTGCCGAGGATCTCTATGATGAGGTTGAGTCTCTCAAGTCCGGGATACAGGGACTAGGGGGAGCTGGCATTGATACCTTGCTAGAAGCTGAAACATTGCAGGTTGCTCAAGCTTATTTAACAGCCGCTAAAACAGCTATGAAGGCTGCGTCTGATGCAGAAAAGGCACAGTTTGAGCCAATAGTTGATGCCCTATCAAGCGATGTAAGCACATTCCAAGATATCGTTGACAAGGGAATAGCCGTAAATCCTGAAGACATGGCGAGCCTTGTGGAAAGACTTTCTGAAATCCCACCTAATTTGCGTGGAGATCTGCAAGCAGAGCTTGGAACTTTATTAGAAACCGGTGAGCTTGGATCTCGATTGCAGGCATATACCCCGGCGCAGATTGCTGATTATATGTCGGGTCTCCGTGCAGAGGGAGTTGATACATCTATTGAGCTAAAACAGTTGAATCTTGCTGAAAAAATGTTGAGCAACATGGAGACTCAGCTTGCAAATGATCCATTAACTTTTGCTATGAACGTTGGGGTTAAGGATACTAATAATAATCAGATACAAATCTCGACAATAAATCCGACTGCACAAAACCCGGATGTTGTCGCCAATGTTCAAAAGCGTGTTTATGATGCTCAGGTAATTGCATCTAAGTATGGCATAGAGCCTAAATTTTTTACTGCTCAAGAAAGAGATCTTCTTACAGAGTTTTTAAAATCGCCCCAGACAGATAGGTCTAAATTGATGTCTTTCCTCGGCAGTATTGTCGAAGGGGGAGGTCCAGCGGTTCCACAGATGCTTTCAGAAATATCTAGCTCTTCTCCAGAGTTCGCTGGTATTGGCGCTTTGGTAAATGAAGAAAATATGAGCGCAGCCAACTTTGCGCTTCGGGGTCTTGAGTATTTAAAAGCTGGCAACAAGATAAATGATTTTACTCCTACAAACACAGAATCTATATTTTTGGAACTAACAGATGAGGCTTTGAAGTTTGCACCTAATACCAAAAAGGTAATACAGGAAACTGCAAAACTGATTTACGCTGATATTTCTCAGGGCCAAGATAAGTTTTCCGCAGACTTATGGAGAGAGTCAATTGAAATGGCTTCTGGAATGAAGTCTTCTGACGGGGTTTCTGTTGGCGGCATTCAAGAAGTTCGCGGAAAGAATACTCTTTTGCCTGCCGGTGTTAGTGCTGAAGCTATAGAAAACGCATTAAACAATATTGATTTTAGCTCCGCATATGCAGCAAGTAATCAGGTCGTAGATGCGGGTATTTTGAGTTCAGTAAATGGTGACGGAATAATAAATACTAAAAATGACTGGCAGGTTCTTTCTCTGGGTGGCAATATGGCCGGTATTACTTTTGGGTCAACTCAGTACGGTGAGCCGAAATATGTTACTGATTTAAGTGGCGCACCTTTTAGGTTTGATATTTTGAAGTTAATTGAGGCCGTCCAATGAACTTTGACAAACCAGATTCCTTAGATTTCCTTCCTCAAAACGGGATATCTCAAGCACCTAATTCTATTACGGAGAATTTGACAGGGGCTTTTGATGCCACGAAATACACGGGCGGCACTGGTTCTAACAGTAAGAACTTTACGTTGCTTGATGTTTGGTCTCCAATTGTTGAAGAGCTTAATTCAACTGGTGGTGAATTTGAAAATCCAGCAATTTGGTTGTTTGAAAATTCGCCTACAAGATACAGAGCAAAGACCGAAGAGATCTATTCTTATATTGAACAGAATAGCGATTGGCTTCCCGTTGAGCTGGGGAAAGTAAACCCTCAATTCTTAGACGATACCATGAAAAGCTTTGTTGAAAACAAAGAAGCGGAAATGGCGGAGCTTGTGAGAAATAACCCTGGTTTTATCAGGGGTGCAGCAAGATTCGTTGGAGGAATGGGTACTGGATTTGGAGATCCTGTCACACTTTACACGATGCCATTCGGAGGTTGGTCCAAAACTCTTTGGAAAAACATAGCGCAAAGCGCGGCTGTGAACGCTGGTGCTGGTGCTATAACAGAGCTTGATGTTAAGGAATGGTATGACGAACTTGGATTAGAGTACAGTTATGAGGACTTCATTAAAAACGTAGGTATGCAAGCTGCATTCGGCGCGGCTATGCCTGCTGCTGGTGCAGCTATAAGAATGACCGGAGAGCAGGGTCTCAAAGGCTGGAATGTTCTCAAGAACAAATTGCAAAAGCCTTTGGATATAGAAGACCAAGCTATAGTTGATGCGTTAGACAACCAGGCTGACATTGAATCCTCGAACCCTTTACAGTCTCCTAACAGCATTGAGGCTGAATTTGAACATGAGGCACGACTGTCAGATGCTAGTGCTGCTGTACGGCAGGGCGAAATACCTCGCATTCCAAGTGAGCCAACTTCGCCAATTAGTCCCCAGGCTGCGCAAAGATCGGTAGATAACCTAGATGGCGTCATTTACGATCTTGACCCAATGGATATTGAGGTGGATGCCAAGACATTCCAGTTTAAAGAGGGAGGAGATGAGTTCGGTGTGACTGAGCGTCTCCAGGGGATTACTACCTGGGATAAGTACAAGGCCGGTACTGTTACTGTTTATGAATATGCTGATGGCCGGATGGCTATTGCAGATGGACACCAGCGCCTTGGTTTGGCAAAGCGCATACGTTCACAAGATCCTTCTCAGGATATCCGGGTATTTGCTTACAAGCTTCGTGAGACAGATGGCATAACGCCACCAGAGGCCCGTGTAATCGCGGCAATGAAGAACATCGCAGAAGGCACAGGAACGTCCATAGATGCAGCAAAGGTTCTCAGGGTAGATCCTAGTCGCATATCTGAGCTTCCGCCACGTTCTGAGCTTGTAAGGCAAGCCAGGGACATGATGGGCCTAAGTGATACTGCGTTTGGTGCTGTTGTAAACGGAGTTGTGCCGCCAAACTACGGTGCGATTGTGGGTCGGCTGATCGATGATGAAGGTCTCCAGGGCGCAGCTATTGAGGTTTTGGCTAAGGCAGATCCCAGCAATGCTTTCCAGGCAGAGGCTATTGTTCGTCAGGTACGCGAATCAGATGCCGACCAGGTAGAACAGATCTCATTGTTTGGTGAAGAGCTGGTAACTGAAAGCCTTTATGTGGAACGTGCTAAAGTTCTGGACCGGGCTTATAAAGAATTGCGCCGTGACAAGGCAGCATTTGAAACCCTTGTAAGAAACTCTGAGAGATTAGAGGCAGAAGGAAATGTTCTTGTAAAGGACGTAAACCAAAGAAAGGCGAATACAGATGCCCAAACGATCGCGCTCCTCCAAACGCTTGCAAACCGCAAAGGGCCGCTCTCAGACGCCCTCAATGATGCAGCAAGAACAGCCAGAGACACAAACAGCTATGTCGCAGCAACAGGTGGATTCCTCGATGCTGTCAGAGGAGCAATTGAATCGGGCGACTTCGACCGCGTATCTACTGGCGACATTGGACGCGCTGTCGATGGTGCGCCGGAGATCACTAGATCTCAAGTTACAGACGAGCCAGCCCTCGAAGGATTCGATGAGCCGTCAGGCGTAGCTTCGGAACGGCAGGCAGATCAGCTCATTGCCGATATGTTCGGTGCTGATGAGGTGGCTCCTGTGGCTCCTGTACGGACTAATGCCGAAATAGAAGCAGACTTAAAAGCTAGACAGCCTGTAGAAACTGTTGACGATATCTATGCTCTCGCGGAAGATTCACAGTCTTATATTGCTAAGATCGGTGCTGACCTTGAGGGTGAGCTTGGCGTTTCATTTAAAAACCCAGGTTTAAAAAATATCGATACTGCTCGAGAGAAGATGCAGCGTAAAGCATATGCTTCCTCAAAAGAGATGACGGATATCTCGCGTGGCGGCTTTGTAATTAATACGGCTGACGATGCTGATGCTATTGTTGCCAGGTTAGGGCGTGATTCAGAAATACTGGATGAGGGCTGGGCTTTCACACCAGAAGGATATTTCGATCGCAAAGTATTAGTTAGAACGCCAAACGGGATTGTTTCCGAAGTCCAGATATGGTCGCCAAAAGTTCTCGATGCAAAAAACAAAACCGGCCATAAGCTCTATGAAAGAATGCGCACTTCTAAAGATCCTGCTGAAGCTGAAGATCTGGCTATGCAGATGAGGGAGCTGTATTCAAATGCTCTGAAAGCAGAAGATCAATCGTTTAGGGCGTTGTCCGGCATAGATAGCTTGCCGAAGCTAGGCTCAAACGCTGAAATAAATGCTGCTTCGTTGGGTATTACGCGGCCTGAGTTGAAAACATCTGGTCCGTCTACTGGCGTCCAGGGACCACCTGGCTTGAGAACAGCAACCGCTTCTGTCGGTGAAATGGATATAGCCGGGCGTCCGTCCCAATTAACAAATATCATTGATGATACCTCCGATATTGATTTAGATATCACTTTGTCGCCGGATGTCAACATGGATCTTGAAGTTCCTATTGGGCAGCGGCTTAATCAAGAAACTGGATTGGTTGAATCTACTACTGTGACGCTGCGAGATCTTAAAGTTGAGATGGATAGCGAGGATGCAATGATTGCTCGATTGGAGTTCTGCACGATATGACTTTTAAAAACTGTATCAATGACGGTGTTGCTGAAGGGCAGATCTCTCAAGAAAAGGCTGACGAGATCCTTGGATTGTTTGACGAGCTTGAGGTTAAATACAACAGGCAAATGGGTTCTGCTGCCGCAACAGCTAGGGCTGCTACGGAAACAACTGTTGCTGCAAGGAAGATAGCAACTGAGCGCAAGAGACGCGCTATGCTTCAAGCTGTTACCTGGCAACGAATCAACAACGATCTAAATAATTATCGCACGATTACAGGACGGACAGACAAAAGCATCGCCGCAAAAGCTTTGTTTGAACAGGACGAAACCTCTAAATTTAATAGCGTTGCCCAGGTGCAGCAAGCCGTTACTAGAAGCGCCACGCGCAAGCTCGATGATTTCTTAGCTACGTTTCGGCGTAATGTCATTGGACAGACAAGGAATAAAGCCGATCTAAAAGATATGGTTCGCGAGGTGTTCAGCGAGGGATCAACAGACAGTCCTGCTGCCCGTGAGATGGCCCAGGCTTGGAAGGCTTCTGCTGAATATTTGCGCACCAGGTTCAACGCTGCTGGCGGAGCAATTCCTAAAAGAGCTGATTGGGGTATGCCTCAGATGCACGACACAATGAGGGTGCGTCAATCAAGTTATGATGAGTGGAATGAGTTTATTCGCACCCGGCTAGACTTGAACAAGATGATAGATGAGCAAACGGGTTTAAAGTTTTCTCCTAATAAATTAGAAATTGCGCTGAGAGATGCTCACGAAACTATAGTTACAGATGGCTTTAACAAACTGAAGCCTGGATCTATGGTTGGAAACAAGTCGCTTGCGTTGCGCAATCAGGACCATCGATTCTTTGTATTTAAAAATGCAGATGCCTGGATGGAGTACCAAGAGAAATTTGGCAATCCAAATGCTTTTGATGCGATGATGGGCCATATCGATACGATGTCTCGCGACATTGCTTTGATGGAAGTTCTTGGACCTAACCCAAATGCCACTGTGAATTTTGTAAAACAGACTTTGCAGAAGGATGCTGCTGGAGATCAAGCCGCAGAAAATGCTGCTCGTAGGTCGAGTACAGCCATAGATACCCTGTACTCAAACGTAAACGGAAACATCAATGCTCCTGTTGATAGCCGTATAGCTTACAGTTTTGCAGGGATTCGACAGGTATTGCAATCAGCACAGCTAGGTGCTGCTGCTATCTCTGCCATAACTGATATGAATTTTGGCCGCATTGCTCGAACAATGGTTGGTTTGCCTCAAACTAAAATGGTCCAGAACTATTTAAAGTTTATGAACCCGCTATCCCTAGAGGAAAAGGGTAAGCTTGCAGTCAGGTTGGGCCTTACCGCTGAAGGTTGGTCAACTCTCGCTGCCGCTCAGATGCGCTATGTGGGAGACCTATCTGGACCAGAAGTTACCAGGCGAGTAGCCGACTTTGTGATGAGGGCTTCATTGCTCTCCCCTTGGACCAACGCTGGCAAGTGGGCGTTTGGCATGGAGTTCCTGGGTAATCTTGCAGATAACGCAGGCAAGACGTTTGACCAGCTAGATCCGATGATGCGTAAAACATTAGATCACTACAACATTAATGCAGATCGCTGGGAGATTGTAAGAGCAACTCCTCTTTATGAATATGAGGGTGCTTCATTCCTCAGAGCTGAAGACATCGAGGCGCGCACCGACATACGATCAGACCTAGCCCGTGATCTAGCCACTAGCCTTTTGGTAATGGTGGAAACAGAAACTAACTTTGCTGTCCCCAGCACATCGATTAGGGGCCGTGCTGCTTTGGTAGACGAAACCCGCCCAGGTACGCTTGCTGGTGAGCTTACACGATCCTTTGCCATGTATAAGGGGTTTGGTGTTACCCTGGTAAATACACACATCATGCGAGGATTAGCCCAGCCAACTACCGGCACAAAGGGAACTTACTTCGCAGATCTACTAATCAGCACTACGCTAATGGGCGCTCTTGCGATGCAGCTAAAGGAAATGAGCAAGGGTCGAGATCCAAGGCCAATGGATAGCCCAGAGTTTTGGGGCGCAGCTTTCATGCAGGGTGGGGGGCTTGGTATATACGGAGACTTCCTATTCTCAGATGTAAACAGATACGACCGTGGGCTTGCAGAAACCTTTGCCGGTCCTGTTGTCGGATTTGCAGATGACTTTAGAAAGCTTACAATCGGCAATCTTACACAAGCTGTCAAAGGAGAGGACACGAATGTTGCCTCTGAGTTCCTTACCTTTGCTGGACGTTATACCCCAGGTTCATCTCTATGGTATTCCCGACTTGCTTTAGAACGTATGGTTCTGGACCAGGGAAAGAAGTGGGCTGATCCTGATTTTGAAACGAAGAAGCGCAGGCTGGAATCTAGATACCGCCGCGAATATGGTCAGAACCACTGGTGGAGCCGTGGGGAAATGACGCCAAGAAGATCTCCAGATCTATCAAACGTGTTTGAGTAAATGGAACTAATCTGCTATAGAGTGAACAAAGGAACGGGAAAACGACATGAGTGATATCGCAATTAATCCAGTAACCCGCCGGGTTCAGTTCACAGGCAATACCGGAACCGGTCCATATGCCTTTACCTTCAACATCTTGGTCGATGGTGATATCGCAGTCTTCAAGGGGACTACGGAGCTAACGCTTACTACTGATTACACGGTCAGTATTAACGCGAATGGAACGGGGTCTATCACTCTAACTGTTGCCCTCATAGCATCTGACGTTCTTACAATCATTGGTGGTCGTGAGCTTTCCCGCACGACAGACTTTGTTACAGCCGGGGATCTTCTGGCTTCTAGCTTAAACGAACAGCTAGACAGTAACGTGATTATGACCCAACAGCTTGATGAGAAGCTTGGGCGCGGTCTGTTTGTGAACCCTGGTGATGTGTTCACTGACCTAGAGCTTCCCCTGAAGGATGATCGCAAAGGTACAGTTCTCGGGTTCAATGCGACTACGGGTGATCCAGAGCCAGGTCCAGAGATTGCTGATGTCGATTCACTAGCAAATATCTCTGCTGATATTAAAACCCTTGCTGAGATCCAGGACGGTACGGTTGCGACTGACGCTATTACAAACGTCAATACGATCCGGGCAAATGTTACCACGGTATCCGGCATCTCAGGCAATGTAACGACTGTTGCAGGGATCAGCTCGGACGTTACTACAGTCGCGGCTGATGGCGCTGACATTGGCACAGTCGCAGGTATATCGTCTGATGTTACAACTGTTTCTGGTATTAGCGGCAATGTGACTTCGGTTGCTGGAAATGCGTCTAATATTAATACTGTTGCTGCTGACGGTGCTGACATTGGGACCGTGGCAACATCTATTACAAACGTGAACACTGTTGCGACAGACATTGCTAATGTAAATACAAACGCAACAAACATTGCATCGATCAATACTAACGCAACAAACATTACTGACATTCAGAATGCGAGTGCGAATGCTGCGTCTGCTTTAGCCAGTAAGAATGCTGCCGCTACTAGCGCAACCAATAGTGCTAACAGCGCCACTGCTAGTGAAACATCTAGGGTGGCTAGTGTTGCTGCGCAGGCCGCTGCTGAAACTGCGGAGACTAATGCTGAAACAGCACAGACTGCTGCTGAAGCTGCGCAAACTGCGGCTGAAACTGCTGAAACAAACGCTGCCACCAGTGAAACTAATGCTGCAAGCTCTGCTTCATCTGCATCGACTGACGCTGGAACGGCAACGACTAAGGCTGGGGAAGCTGCTGCATCGGCAACGGCGAGTGCAAACTCGGCCACTGCATCTGAGGCGGCTAAGGACGCTGCTCTTGCTGCGCTAGATAACTTCGATGATCGTTATCTTGGAGCCAAGGCTTCCGATCCTACGGTAGACAATGACGGGAACCCTTTAGTTTCTGGAGCATTATATTTTAATACGACTGACGATGTGATGAAGGTGTATGACGGCAGCCAATGGCTTGCTGCTTATGCCTCTCTTTCGGGTGCTTTGCTGGTTAACAACAACCTGTCTGACGTTGCTGACGCTGCTGCATCCCGCACGAACCTTGGCCTTGGCACAGGTAATACTCCTACATTTGCTGGCATTAATACCACTGGCAACGCCACCTTCGGTGACAACGACAAAGCCATCTTCGGCGCGGGGTCTGACCTTAGTATATATTCTGATGGTGCTAACTCTTTTATTAAAGAGGCTGGTGCTGGTGGTTTTTATCTAGATGCACAAAATATTAATATTAGAAATGCGGCAAGTAATGAAACATTTATATCAGCTGTAGCAGACAGTGCAGTAACACTTTACCACAATAACTCATCCAAACTCGCCACCACCAGCACAGGCGTAGACATCACGGGTGTGCTAACTACAGATGGCATCTCTACCTCCGCAGACATTAACTTCGGTGATAACGACAAGGCCATCTTTGGTGCTGGCAGTGACTTGCAGATTTATCATACTGGGTCGCATAGTTACATTCACGATTCTGGTACTGGTAACTTGCGACTCAGAGGGACAAATGTTGGGATTGAAAGTAACGCAGGGCATGACATATTTGTGGGTATTGAAGGCGGTGCAGCAACTATATATCACAACAACGCACCCAAACTCGCCACCACCGCCACAGGTGTAGACATCACGGGTACGGCAGTCACGGACGGTTTAACTGTAGCTGGCAACCTGTCAGTCGATGGCGGCACGATCAAGCTGGACGGGAATTATCCTGTTGGGTCAGACAACGTGGCGTTGGGTGGAAGTACACTTGATGATGGTT
>Ga0196899_1001279_pt1 | contig 12455 bp, 10 predicted proteins | sample VirMetDEL_Sep_01_FD_169095 | JGI IMG/M metagenome (GOLD analysis project Ga0196899, IMG submission 169095) | Aqueous microbial communities from the Delaware River and Bay under freshwater to marine salinity gradient to study organic matter... | ecosystem: Environmental > Aquatic > Marine >... | reverse complement strand
GCACTACAGTTGAGCAGGTTATTGAAAACAAAGAAGTTTATTGTTCTGGCATGTACAAAGGTGTCCGAGCGGTAGGCCGCAGTGCGTTGAGCCTTACTACGGGTGTTATTGTCCCCGATGTATGCGACAGCATTGATGAAATTGTAGAAGAGGAAAACGCCGAAGACGGCGTAACCAAAAGCGCTGAATAACTTGTACACGTTAGCCAAAATGCTATTGGTGCTAAAGCAGCTATGACCGAAAGACTACTTGAAATGCTTAAGCGCCATGAAGGCGAAGTTAAGACTAATGGACGCCATGTAGCCTACAGGTGCAGCGCGGGTTATTGGACTATAGGAATTGGGCGAAATGTGGACCCCAACGGCGGTATTGGCCTGTCCGACGATGAAGTAGATTACCTGTTAGAAAACGACATCTTACGTGTTATGAAAGAACTTTCCTCGGAATATCCGTGGTTTAACTCACTTGATGACGTTAGAAAAGATGCTATGATAGACATTAGCTTTAATCTTGGGGCCACGCGCCTTCGCGGCTTTAAAAACGCGCTAGCGGCTATGGAAGCAGCCGACTATACCACTGCAGCAAAAGAGTTTCTTGACTCAAAATGGAGTCGGGACGTAAAGGGCCGTAGCCACGAGCTCGCATCCATGATCGAGACTGGCGAATACCTGTGATGGGATTGGTAAACGCGTATGGCATATCTAAGACTGGCGCTAAAGCCCGGTATTGACAAGCAGAACACCGAATACGGCGCTGAAGGCGGTTGGACGGATGGAGATAACATCCGTTTTCGTTATGGGCTACCTGAAAAAATAGGCGGATGGACCTATTTTAACGGGACCGCCGATTACTTGGTCGGGTTTGCAAGCGATGCCTTTTCTTGGAACAACCTTGCCGGCACTCCTTACCTTGCCACGGGCACTGACCGCAAAGTCTACGTTAGTGTGGGAGGTTCTTGGTTTGATATTACTCCTCTTAGAAGCACTACATCCGCAGGAGATGTAACTTTTTCAGCTTCCTCAGGCTCCGCGATTATTACTGTTACCGATACGGACCACGGAGCTGTCCAAGGTGACTTTGTTACCTTCAGCGGCGCAGTGAGTCTTGGTGGCCAAATCACCGCCGAAATTCTCAATTCAGAGTGGGAAATCACTGAGGTAGTGAACTCTAGCACTTACACTATTACTGCACCGGTCAATGCAGACGGCTCAGACAGTGGTAATGGGGGTGCCTCCGTGATAGGCGCTTATCAAATCAATGTCGGTTCTGATGTCAGTTATTTTGACTTTGGTTTTGGTACAGGTACTTGGGGCGCAGGGACTTGGGGCACTGCACGGACAGAGAGCCAAGTTGAGACATTAACCTCTAGGTCTTGGAAATTTGACAACTTTGGCCAAGTTTTGCTTATGCAGCTTGTCGATGGACGACTTTATCAATGGAATCCAGATAGCGGAGTAGACCAACGCGCTACGTTAGTTTCAGGGGCTCCAACAGCTAATAGCTACATGCTTGTTTCTAGCCCAGACAGGCATCTTATCTGCTTTGGCACCGAAACTACCATAGGGGACCCTGACACTCAGGACCCCTTATTTGTTCGATTCTCTAACCAAGAAGACATCAACACCTTTGTCGAGTCAGCCACTAACACCGCAGGCGGCCAACGCCTTTCTGACGGTAACAGGATTCAGACAGCGGTTCGATCTCGTGGCCAGATACTGGTTTTAACGGACACTTCCTTGCATGGTATGCAATACATAGGTCCTCCCTATACCTTCGGATTTCAACAACTTGGCACTAACTGTGGGGCATTAGGACCGCATTCTGCGATTGAGGTAAACGGCTTGGCCTTCTGGATGGGCCACGAGGCATTCTACGTCTTTGACGGTACTGTGAAGAAACTGCCCTGCACTCTTCAGGATTACGTCTTTGACGACATCAATCTGGTACAGGAAGATAAGGTCTTTGCTGCACTTAACTCCGACTTCAACGAGGTGACGTGGTTCTACTGCAGCTATACCTCTGACTATATTGACCGCTGCGTGACATTTAACTACGTTGAAAACGTCTGGTCAGAGGGGTCACTAGCTCGCACGTCTTGGCAGGATGTAAGTTCTTTCGAGAACCCCGTTGGTACACAATATCTGCCTGAAAGCACGCAGAACACTATAAGCACTATTTACGGACTGACCGCAGGCCGGACTTTGGTATACAACCATGAAGATGGGGTCAATCAAGCAGACGGCAGCGCCATCACGGCCTTTATTGACTCAGGCTACTTTGACATCGGAGACGGGGACAACATGCTCCTGATGAGTAGGTTCATCCCTGACTTTAAAGACCAACAGGGCAACCTCACGGTTAACCTTTTCCTGCGCCCGTATCCGCAGGCCACGGCAAGCCCGAGCTCGTTGGACCCTTACGTTATTACGCCTACCACAGAAAAAGTGGATACAAGGGCTCGTGGTCGCCAGATCGCGCTGAAGATTACAAGCGACGAAGTGGATACCAACTGGCGCTACGGCACGATGCGCGTTGACATCAAGCCGGATGGTCTGCGATGAGCAAAATACAAAACGTCCGACTCCCTGATACCGCGGCGGGTCAGTATAGCCCCGAGCAGTTTAATCAGCTTATCCGGTCGTTAGAGCAGATTGTTTTACAACTCAACTCGAGCTACACGGCTATACCTGATCAAAACGTCGCTGCCTCGATGTTGTGGATGAAGGGAAATGCGCCGGGCGTTCGTGGGTTTCAGCTAGACTATGGGGTTCAGTTGCCTCATGCCATGGTGATGAACCAGAGTGACCTTACCAGTTTAGGCACAACGCTAGAGAATATAATCACCTACGATACGCCTATCTTTGAGCGAGGAATTCGAGTTGAGTCGCATGAAGCGGAATTTACGGCTGAGATAGACGATGGGGCAGGCTCAGCGGGAACCGTAATGGACGTCACCGCAGTCGCCTCAGGCACATTGCTTTCTGGCATGACGCTTACCGGCACTGGGGTCACGGCGGGTACCCGCATTGTCTCCCAAACCAGTGGCACGACAGGTGGCGTAGGGCTCTATGTTGTGGATACGTCGCAGCTTACAGCAAGCACCACGGTCAACGGATCACGGGCCTCTAAGCTTGTTTTCGACCACACTGGCCAATATTTTGTGACGTTGCGTTGTCAGGGAGTTAATGAGGATAATACTGTCCACGAAATGGAACTCTGGGCTAAGGACAGTGGCGTAAACTATCCATTTAGTAACACTCGTTATGATGTCCCAGTACGTAAAAACGCCACTACATGGGGTCACGTTGTGGCGGATATATCTGGTATCTTTACGGTGACAGACCCCGCCAATAGCTACCTTGAGATGGCATGGTGGTCCGATAGTTTACTGGTTTATCTGGAATCGGCAGCGGCCAACACTAGCCCAACAAGACCGGCAATCGCTTCGGTGATATTGACTGTTTCGATGCTTTCTGCGGAGACGCCCTGATGGCTGTAAAATATTTTAGAGAGCACGTAACTCCAAGTGCTGCAACAGAGACAACGATTTACACGGTTCCTGCGGCGAATACCGCGGTAATTTCGTCTTTGCGTATCACTAATACGGGTTCTTCTACATCCACCATCAATTTGGCTATCTACCCTGACGGTGGGGCTACCCCCTATAAAATACTTGAAGACACTGTTCTAGCCATTGACAGCACAATGGACGCCTTCAATGGGGTGTCTTGTGTGATGGAAGAATCAGACATAATGAAAGTGACGAGTAGTTTAGCGGATGTTGATTTTTATTTATCGTATATGGAAGTAGACAGAAACTAACAATTTGTTGATAATTGACGTAATTCCGCGTTTTCCCGACGCGCGACCCTGTGTGGTCCCCTACAATCTAAGGACGAAAACATGGCAGAAGCGATGTCGGGAGGAATAGCGGGACTCCCAATGCAACAACCCGCCGAAATGCGACCTGAGGACCTTGCTGCTTTTGAGCAAATGAGGCAGGACATTTCCCCTTCAGAATTTAACGAAACGGTATTGAGCTCCGCGGCTGAAGCGGACCCTATGGCCGTTGCGGAATTTAAGGCTGAGCTGCGCGACCTGCAGCTCCCTCGTGAGGTTTTAGACGTCCTCAATACGATGGTAGATGAAATTCTAGCCTCCCCTGATAAGTACCAAGAACTTCGCATGAAGTACATGTCTCAGGATATTCCTGAGGACCTGCTTCCGCCCCAGTTTGATCCAGAGTTTTTCTCAGCGCTTAATCTTGCCGTTGACGAGATCATGGCAACTTCAGGTCCAGACATGGCCATGGGCCTACAGAATTTTGCTGAAGGTGGTCTTGCGACCCTTCGCCCCATTACTGAAGCTATCCGACAGCAGGGCCGCTACGGCGACACCATGCTTGCCCACATCTCCCCACGCGAGGCGATGGTCCTGAAAGAAATGGGCGGCAGCGGAACAATCAACCCTTATACTGGCTTGCCTGAGTTCTTCCTGAAGAAGCTCTTCAAAGGTGTAGGCAAGGCACTAAAGAAAGTTGGTAAGGCCGTTAAAAAGTTTGCTAGCAGCAAGATCGGCCGTATTGTTACTACTTTAGCGCTTGCCTTTGTCCTCGGACCGGCTGCCGCTACCGCGTTGGGCGTGAGCTCAACAGTCGGCGTAGCAGCAGTCTCTGGTTTCGTCGGCAGCGCAGGCTCTACCCTGATAGGCGGTGGTAACCTTAAAGACGCATTGAAAGCAGGCGCTATCGGCGGTTTGACTGCCGGTGCCGGAGCAGGCGTATTTGGTGGCGCAGGAGCCTTTGAAGCAGGAAGCTACACTGGTCCTACTACAGTAGGTGGACAGCTAACTCGAGCTAAAGAAGCAGTATTCGGCGCCCCTGATCAGGCACTGCCTGATCTTGGTACAGCGGCCACGGAAACCGCAGCAGAGACCACGGCCCAAGCTTTCCCTGCCCCAGATGCAGGTGCTCCAATTACTCGAGCACCAATTTCTCAAGCCACGGGTATTGAAACAGTAATGCCGGGCGATCCCTTTGCGGCAACCCAAGCAGGCGTGCCATCTCCTGTCGCAGCCGCTCCTGCGGATGGATTTAGGTTCTACGAGGCAGGTCGAGGTGCAACTGGCGCGCCTATTGTCGAATCAGTGGGTGTTCCGGGTCCTGCAGCAGCGCAGTTAGGTACTCAAGGAGTAACCGGAGAAGGCTCTCGAAGTCTTGTTCAGCGCGGACTCGACAGGATTCTTCCCGGCCGTATTCAAACTGCTGCAGAAGAAAGCGCATTCCAAACGGTTGCTGATCAATTTGGAACTACTGCGGATGTAATAAGAAATCAAATAGTAAACAATACAGCAAGTGACGCTGTAACCGCCGCTTATACTAAGGCAGCTACCCCAAGCCTACTTGCTAAGTTCGGGCCTGCCGCAGCTACGGGACTCGGTATTATGAGCCTGACTGGTGGATTCAAACCAGAAGAGCCGCAAGTACCGCCGGGCTTTGAAGACATGGCAATGGGTATCTCGCCGGGCCAACAACTGCTCGAGCAGCGCCCAGACCTTTACGGCCTGCGCTTTGGTGGCGTTAACACCGTCTCCACCACGTCGCCTTTTCAATACTATCGGCCTCAGCCAGTAATGGGTGCGGCTAAAGGTGGTGAGGCGGACCGCTCTAAATTCCCACGTAAAAACGGTCACATAAGTGGGCCGGGAACTGGCACGTCAGACGACATCCCCGCGATGCTCAGTGACGGCGAGTTTGTATTCACTGCTAAGGCAGTGCGTAACATGGGCGACGGATCACGGCGCAAAGGCGCGAAGCGTATGTATGCGCTAATGAAGAAACTGGAGGGCCGTGCATAATGGCTGACGTAACTTATACTGGTCAAATAGTCCGAGAAGCCCCTGAGGTCGAAGCGTATAAGCTCGGTCTTTTACAGGAGGCGCAGAGGCTGTATCAAGAGCCCATGTCCCTTCCTGCCGTAGAGGCTGCGGGGCTTTCTGGAACAGAGCTGCAAGCGATTGATTTTGCCAAGCAGGGCGTGGGTGCCTTTGAGCCTTATATACAGGCCGGAGCTCAGGGCATTACGCAAGGCATGGACCTTACTCAGCGTGGAGCGTTAGCCGCCGGTGCGATTGAGACCGCTCCTCAATATCAAGCAGCACAAGATATGCTTGGCCGAGCAGTTCCCGTTATAGGCCAAGGCATCGGCGGTATTTTAGGATCAGCTCAGGCGTATGATCCTCGTTCAGCTCAGGCCTATATGAATCCTTATCAAGAAGCCGTGACACAGCAGACGCTTGGTGAAATGCGTCGTCAAGCGGACATTGCTCGTCAGGGTCAGGCAGCTCAAGCGGTTGGAGCAGGTGCTTTTGGTAGCACCCGCGAAGGTGTTCAACGTGCTGAATTCGAACGTGGCGTTCAAGACCTGATGCAACAACGCATTATGCAAGACTATGCCCAGAACTATCTGCAGGCTCAACAGGCTGCTCAAACAGGTTTTGAATCTCAGCAGCAGCGACAGCTAGCCGGTGGCCAAGCCCTTGGACAAGCAGGCATGCAGTTCGCCAACCTAGGTCAGGGCATTGGTGGGCTCACTGCTCAGCAAGCAGGCGTAGACATCTCTAAGGCACAGGCTCTTGGTGGTCTCGGTGGTCAAATGGGTGCCCTTGGCACGCAGTATGGTGCTCTTGGTCAGGCGACTCAGCAGCTTGGCGCTGCAGACGTTGGGCTACTTGCCGGCCTCGGCGGACTCGAGCGTCAGTCAGAGCAGCAGCAGATCGATGCGATTCGTGCTACTCAGCTACAGCAGTCTATGGCACCGTATCAGCAGCTTGGCTTTGTTTCAGACATCTACCGCGGTGCGCCTACCACGCAGATGTCACTCACATCGCAAACCGCTCCTAGCGCTAGCCCACTACAATCAGCCATAGGTCTTGGTATAGCCGGCCTATCTACCGCAGCAGGCGCTCAAAGAGCCGGATTATTTTAGGGGACACAGGAATGGCTAAAGAAAAGATTCAAATGGTAGATGACGACGAAGTTGAAAACGTCGGCATCATGGCCGGATTTATGGACGACTTCGAAGATGTCCTCGAAGAGATGATGGGCGAAGAAGCCGAAATGGAAGAAGGCGACGACGCTGACATGGCCAACATGATGAATCGCCGTCCTGATTCTCCTGAAATTCTGATGAACAATCTGCGTGGCGACATACGTTCGCTTGATGCGCGCAGGGAAGAGCTTGCTGATTTAGTAGGGTACAACGCGGCTTCCGAAACGCCTGAGGGCGTTCTAGCATTACTACAGCCCGTGCTCGCTCAACAGCAAGCGGCGGCTGCGATGCCCCCAATGATGCCTCCAGTTGCACCACCCGGCGCCTCCCCCGTCGGTTCTTCTATGCCCCCTGCAGATGCGGGGGGCATAGCTTCTTTGCCCATGGACCAAGGACCAATGAGTCCTCCTATAGCCATGGCCGAAGGAGGTTACGTTCAATCTTTTCAAGAAGGTAGCGGTGAGGCGGGCGTTACCCCTGCAGATGATGCGTTTGCTGCATACCCGCCAGAAATCGTAGAAGCGGCAAAGGCTCGTGTGCTTGCAATGATGAGTCAACAGCCCGCAGCCCTTCCTGACGTAACTACCAGAACAGAAGAGCTTTACCCAGAGTACGAGCGTTTGCTTGGCGCCGGCGGTAAAGAGGCTGCTCAGGCTCAGATGCTGTTTGACATTGGGCAGGCTGCGCTTGGCTTTGCCGGTAACGTAGGCCCTGACGGACGTCCTCTCCGTGGCTCCGCTGCCGCCAGATTGGCCGGCGCGGTACGTGAGTTGCCGGGCAAGATCGGAGCAACCGCAGCAGGCATGTCAAAAGAGGCACGTGCCCTTAAGCTTGCTGCAATGCAGCGGGCTGAAAAAGAGCGCGCCGCGGTCCAAGCGTCAAACTTGGAGCTTGCAGACACCCAAGCGGACCTTTATAAGGAAATCGCTAAGCAGAAGACCTCTCGTCTGCTGACTCCTGAAGAGATTTCGTCAAGAGGCCTTGACGCCGGACTACCTTGGCAGATGGATCAGACAGGTAAGATAAGCATCGCCGGCGGCCGTCCTCCTGCACCGTTAGTCGATATGGGCGAAAACACACTCGAGAAAGTCGGCGTTACCGCGCTAGCGGAAGGCCTGACTAATCAGTATAACGCTGCTTTGGATGCGACAAGTAACATCCGTAAGATCGACGAGACGATTAACCTGCTTCAGGAAGGCAATGTGGATACTGGATTTGGTGCGGAGTTCCGCCAGAACATCCGTAAGGTCCAAAGCCTGTTTGCGGACGATCCTTCACAGATCGACAAGCTATCCGACACCGAGCTACTTAACTCGGCTCTCGGTAAAGAAGTCTTCGGAGCAATTACCGCGTTGGGCGTAGGTGCTCGAGGCTTGGATACTCCTGCAGAACGAGAGTTCCTCCGTGAGGTGGTTGCAGGTAGAATCACTCTGACTAAAGACACGTTGCTAGAAATGGCACGTATTAGACGCAGAGCAGAAGAGAACAACATCATGCGTTGGAACGAGACGCTAGCATCTGGACGAGCTGATCCTCTGATTCAGGTCTCCCGCGGCATGCTACCCGATACGCCGCTTCCCCTTCCCGCTGATCCAATAACAGGGAAAAGAGAAAGCTCAACTGATATTAGCTCTCGAGTCAATGCGCTGTTAGGTAGGGACAAATAAGACATGGCAGAAGAAAACAACACAGGTTCTTCAACACCAAAGCCCGTTACCTCTAACGACATTGGGCAATGGCTACTTGATAATGCTGAGCAAAAAGGCAGTGACGACTTCAACCTGATGGTTTCGGAGTACGACCGCCTTGTGGCCGCGGAACAGGTAGCACAGGCTCCCGCCCCATTGCCCACTGCACCTGAAACTGAGGAAATGGGTTTCTTCGAGGGTATTGGCGAGGCCTTTACTGGCGAACGACGGGCCACGGACCTGAGTCGCACGCTGCCTTCTTATAATCGGATGCCTGAGTTAGGTAAAATCTCTCTGCCTGTATTTAAGACTGCCATGGGCACGATGATGGGCAGCCCTGAAGAAATGGCGCAGATCATCAAGACTCAATTTCCTGAGGTCCGCGTTCGGTTTGACGAAAAAGGCAATCCTATTCTCAAGTCAGGCATTGATGACCAAGAGTATGTGATTGCGCCGGGCATGGAACTATCCGACATTCCCCGCGGCGCAGCCTCTGCAGCTATCTTTGCAGGAACTAGAGGACGAGGCCTTGCAGGGACCATGGCCCAAGGAGCAATCACTCAAGGCCTGTACGAAGCCGGCCAGAAAAGCGTTGGTGGCGAGTTTGGCGTGCTTGAAACAGCGACTGCAGGCTTAATCCCTGCCGCCTTTTATACTTTAGGCTCGTCTTATAGAGCATTAAAGCCTTACTTCCAAAGTGCTTTCCCACGTTTGTTTGAAACGGCGAAGACTCCTGCGTCTAAGATTGTTAATCCTAACCTGACCGGTGAAGAGACTGCCGAGCTTGCTCGTAAAGCGGCAGAGGGAAACACTTCGGCAATGCGCTTGTTGGCAGAGGATGCCGCACCTGACGCACAGACTATTGCCGCAGCGGAACGTCTTGGTATTGCAGAAAACCTGCAGCCCGACCACGTTACCACTAGCCAAACCTTCCGTGAGCTTGCTCAACTGGCCAAGTCACAGACGGGCTCCGCTACCCGTGCGGCAGAGATAGAAGGATTACAGAAAGTAGGCGAGCGCGCATTCCAACTTATCGATGACCTCGGCGGCACTGCAGACCTGAGCACGCTTAACGCGACTCTACGCGGACGCATGCAAAGCACTTTGGCCGAGCTCGACACCACGGTAAACAATGCGTGGACCAATTTGCGTACGTTAGTTAAACCTGCGACGCCTGTGACTCCTACAAATGTTATTTCTCAGATAGAGGCTCGCGCGGTGGACCTCGGCGGGGAAGAGTTCCTGTCGCCGCTTGAAAAGAGAATTTTATCTAGCCTTCGCCGAGACGCTAATGCCGCGCCTCCTACCTATGGCCTGCTTGATAGCCTTCGCCGAGAGGCAGGGCGTGCTTCTCGCATGTTGGGGGAGTTCGGTAACGAAGACACTGGCCTAGCAAAACAGCTATACAAAGCGCTTTCCGCTGATGTTAAAGAAATTGCCGAGGCAATAAGTCCAGAAGCTGCAGACGCATTTAATATCGCCAGAACTGCAACTCGAACACAAAAGGCATTGCAGGATGACCTGACGTCCTTGTTCGGACGCAACCTCGACCGTTCAATGGTAGATAGTCTCGGGTCCGCGATGAAAGCGTTGACAAAAGGCGATGCTGATACCTTTGTTCGACTGATCAACACAGTACCGAGAGAGATGCGTCGCGAGGTGGTCACCTCAGGCCTGACTTCGGCGTTCGGTAAAGCCACGCAGAACGGTCAGCTCAACTTCAACACGTACATGCGGTGGTACGACGGCCTGTTACGCAACCGCACTGCTTACCGAGCACTGATGACAAACCTCCCGCCGGGCGCGCAGAAGAAGCTTTCGGACCTGTACCGTGTGTCACGTGGCGTGACCATGGCTACTCGAGAGTATGTCCGCACAGGTAAGGCCTTACAGGATGGCATGCGTGATGCGGATACTGCACTGCAGCGTTTGTACGGCGTGGCTCAGAGGGCTGCGATTGGCGTGCCTATTGAGGCAGCGGCTAGCATGATGGGCTTCCCCGGAATGGGCGTGGCTTCAGGCATTACTTCGGCGCTCATGGCTCGCGGGTCAAAGCCTGCAGCAGTCAAGGCCGTCGACGACATGCTCATCTCGCCCCAGTTCAGACAGATGGTCACTGAAGCAGGGACAGCAAACGAAGTTGCTGCAGCACGCGAGTTGGCGCAGTCCGCTCCGTTCCGTCGCTTTGCCTCAGCAATCAAGTTACCTCTAACCGATGCGGAGAGTTATGTCCTCTCGATATTCCAGAGCGGAGCCCAAGCAAACGTACCAGAGGAAGCCCCAGTGGAAGAGCCAACGGCTCCTCCGCAAGCAAGAGCATTACCGCCTGCGCCTCCAACGCGCGGGGTTCCGGGTCTGACAGCTCCGGCAGCAGCGCCTCCCGCTGCACCCGTCGTGGCCCAAGGACCAAGCAGCGCGGAAATGTTTCAGCAGCTCTTTCCTTTGGGATAAAAAAACGCCGCCCCGTAGGGCGGCGCGTTAACTACCTGAGGAAAAACTTACCGTTCTCAGTAAAAGGTGTGCCGTCTTGCTCTAGCACTTCGGCTACCTCATCTGATTTGCAAGCGTTTCTGAGGCAGTCACTGCACAGCACAAACCATTTGATTTCATCATCGATGGTGCCTTCCACCTTCCACGTCTGGGTGGGCAAGCTTCGATGCGTCTTGACTCCGAACTCGGGTGGCCCGAGCTGTTGACACATCTGACAGTAATCATCAAACGCTGAATCGATCTTGAATGTGATATTCATAACTTTCTCCTGTATTGATTTTTAAAGAACTGCCATCTCTCAGATGACAAAGTCATTATACCACACTTTACTACTAAGTGCAACTATCTATTTTTCACTACTCTTATGGAACTCGTCAACTCGACGCATCCACATGTCTTTGTAGCCTTGGAACTCGCGGCCTGCGGTGGAAAATTCTGCAGTGCTGCCATCTGACCTGACAGCCATTAACACCACTGCGTTGTCGATCTTTGTTCCGTGCAGCTCGTCATGCGCGAGCGCATACGCCGCTAACTGGCAGAAGTAGTCCTCGATCCACTGACGCTTCTTTGGTTTGTTGCTTTGCTTGAAGTCAATGATGTGTGGCTTGTCTCGATAGACGCCGACCAAGTCCGTGGTCCCCGCATACTTTTCAGGATAGTACAAAGACACCTCACTGCCCCAGATTTCGTTGACGTTCTGAAAGTAGGTATTGATGATCTTGTAACCCATCTCATAGCCTTTGCACATTTCCCAGTTCGTCGGGCGAGGCAGGTCTCGATAGGCAACCATCCGCTCGATGACTTCGTGCAAGTACGTACCGACACGACTCGCTTCATTCTTAATACGGTCCGCTTCTTCCTGTCCGACACGCGCGACCCACGCATCAAGGGCCTCTTTGTTGGACTTGGTGGCCGACAGAATGGTTGTTACGCTCGGCAGCTTCTGCTCGCCGTAGATATACCGGCGCCCCTCTGGTAAGTCCTGCCGCTGCAGCGACTCGTATTTAAATTTCTTCCGTACAGGAATTAGATCAACCATTCTTTCATCTCCTCACCCAACACTTCGTTGGCAATATCAATCTTGTCGCGCAGCGCCTTGACGATCTTCTCGTCGATGGTGCCGGGCACCATTAAGTCGACGTACGTCACTGACTTTGTCTGACCGATGCGGTGAGCTCGGTCCTCGGACTGCAGCCTGACCTCGAGGTCAAAACTGTTACTATAGTAC
>Ga0196899_1001278_pt1 | contig 12459 bp, 9 predicted proteins | sample VirMetDEL_Sep_01_FD_169095 | JGI IMG/M metagenome (GOLD analysis project Ga0196899, IMG submission 169095) | Aqueous microbial communities from the Delaware River and Bay under freshwater to marine salinity gradient to study organic matter... | ecosystem: Environmental > Aquatic > Marine >... | reverse complement strand
TGTGTTACGGAGTTGCTATGGATGACTTGAGTATTATGCAGAGGGTAGGTATGGCTTTTGTTGAGCTAGACAAGCTACCTGATTACTACCAGTACTTGCTTTACGTAGCCGTGACTGCCAGCTTTGGCATACGTGGTGCTGACAAGCTGATGCAGATGAAGGGCGGTAAGTAACCTATGGCTACAAAGCAACAGATTACTGAGCTTTACCAAAAGTATCTAGGCCGTGATCCAGAGCAAGCTGGTCTTTACTACTGGATGAACTCTGGAGAATCTTTAGAGTCTATTGAATGGAACATTGCTAACTCTACAGAGGCTCAGGGGTACGCAGAAAGTCAAGAACTAGACATACTAGAAGACACTACTGCTGACGCTACTGGTTTAGACAATCCGTTGTTAGATGATATGACTCAAAAAGAGAAATATGATTACTGGCGTAACTGGATTGATTCTCAAATTGAAGCCGCTGGTGCAGATCCAGAATCCGACTTTTTTTCTGGTAGTGAATTTACCCAAGAAGATTTGCCGTACAATGTTGATGAAAACGGCGTCATGTATAACGAGGAAGGAGAGCGCGTTTACTTTTATCAGGGTAGTCAAGAATCAGCTAACGCAACTCAAGACAATCCTGAAAGAATGAATGACTACGGGGACAGTGGGTATTACTCAATGACCCGAATGGTTGGAGACAAAGAAAATCTTAAAGGTTTATACCTTACAGAGTCACAGATAAAAGAGCAGTGGGACTCTGATGAGATGAACCAGTTTAAAGCTGCTCATCCAAACATGGATTGGAATACATACTGGTCTTACATTACTGAGCGGCAGTCTTTGATTGAGTCGGGTGAGCTTACCAACGGTATTCGCCCTACAGACGAAGAGTTTTGGTCTGAACAAGGCGAGTGGCTTGGTGACAAAGCCTACGGTGATGACTTAGGAAACGAAGCCTATCAGGGCTTATTAAACAAATATGGGATACAGGGCAAATATTACGACGATGATGGCAACGGTTACGTCTGGAACGGCTCTGGTTATACAAAGGTCTACGACGTCCCGAAGGCTGGTTTTAGAGACTACGTTAAAATTGGTGCGGCTACTGGCTTAGCCCTTATCGCAGGCCCAGCATTAACAAACTCATTAACTGCTACGTTAGGGGCGACAGGCGCTAAAGCGGCTTCATCTGCCATCATAAGCATAGCTTCTCAATACGCAACTACAGGCGAAGTAGACTTTAAACAGGCGCTTATATCTGCGGCTATTTCTTATGGCGGCGATAAATTAGGTGAAGTTATTAAAAACTCTGACGCGCTATCAGGCATTAATGAGCAAGTGTCAAACATTACGGACACGTTCAACGAAGTGATAGAGCAAACAGGGGACATTGGCTCTGCGGCTATTAAAGCTGGTGGTATATCCATGCTTACCCAGCTTGTTACTACGGGAGAAGTAGACTTAGGACAAGCAGGACTTGCGGCTTTAATAGCAGGTGGTAAAGAAGCCTTTAACACACTAACTGCTAGTCTCGGAGCTTCTGAATCTGACGTATTGCAAGAGGTAACTGTTGAAGCTAAAAAGGTAGGCCAGGATTTAGGCAACGGTAACTACCTCTTAGAAACAGGCACTGTAATTAATGATCAAGGCATTGTTGGTCAGGATGCAGGCAACGGGTTTGTTGACACTGGATCTGGTTACATAAATATTAAATCTGGTAATTCGTACAGTTACGACATAGATACAAACGGTGATGGTCAAATAACGTCTGCAGATTTACAGGAAGTTGTTGCAAATCCAAACGTGTATGGCGATGTCAGCTTTGAGCTTCCGACTAGCGGTGGTATAGCGTTTGATTTTACAAACCCAGATTATCTTTCTCAAATGGATAATTGGAGCGATTCTCAAGTAGTTGATCAACTTCAACAAGCTGGATTTGACGTTAGAGTAGATTCAGAAACAGGGGAGTTGTATTTAGAAGGAAATATTACTTCTGATAACAAAGCAGTTTTAGACTACATAACACAAAGAAACGCTCAAAACTTTCAAGAAGTAAATTTTGTTGATTACGGTAACGGCGTTGTTGCTGATAAATCTCAAAAGTACACGTTAGGTACAGACGGAAACGGAAATCACTACATTATTGATAGTGACGAAACTGGTGGTACTAGAATTAAATTTATTGGTGAAGATGATTTTGAAGCGTTAGGTGGTCTTGTTAGCGAAGGAGCAACAGAAGGAGCCATTGAAGGTTATTTATCAGATAAAGGAATACTTACTGGAGGAAACGTTTTTACTGGCGTAAATCCTTTTACTGGAGAAGCTACTTTAGAAGATCCTTCAGGTATTAATGATTGGCTTACTTTGGAGGCAGGGTCTAACGCTTCTTCTGCTGTTCAAGTAGATTTTACAAAAGTTGATAAAACAACAGAAGAAGTTATAAAAGAACAAGTTACTAAACAAGACGTATCTGATACTGGAGGCGGTGGCGCTACGGCTTCTACTGCTTCTACTTCAGCCGCCGCAGCTATTACATCATCCACTAGTTCTGCTAGTGCTGCAGAAGCAGCTACAGCAGCAGTATCTAGTAACGCTATGACAGCATCTGAAGTTGCTGAATTAGTTAGTGCTGCCGTTGCTTCTGGAGCTATGTCAGCAGAAACTGCTCAAGCCGCTTCTTCTGCGGCTAACGCTGCAAGTGCAGCAGTAGAAGCAGAAGGTCAAGCAGGTCTTGGCGACACAGCGGATTCAGGCATTACAGCAGTAGATTCTGATGGCACTGTGTCTTTAGATTTAGGCGGTGGCGGCACTACAACACAATACAACCAAGCAATTACTGGTCTTCTTACAGGCATTCAAGGTCTTGCTGGTACTGGAGCTACAGGAATAGACACAGGCGCTACTGCTGGCACTGGTGCTGGAACTGGAATTGACACTGGTATTGACACTGGCACTGGTGACACTGGTACAGGGCGATACGGCGTAACAGGAACCACTGGAACCACAGGAACCACAGGAACCACAGGAACCACTGGAACCACAGGTACTACAGGAACCACTGGAACCACAGGAACCACAGGAACCACTGGAACTACAGGTACTACAGGTACTACAGGAACCACAGGTACTACAGGTACTACTGGTACTACTGGAACCACAGGTACTACAGGTACTACTGGAACCACAGGTACTACAGGAACCACTGGAACCACAGGTACTACAGGTACTACTGGTACTACAGGAACTACAGGTACTACTGGTACTACAGGAACCACAGGTACTACAGGTACTACAGGAACCACAGGTACTACAGGTACTACAGGTACTACAGGTACAGACGACAAGAGCGGGGCAGAAGAAACAGGAACTGGTGACGAAAGCGGAACCACAGGAACAGGAACTACTGGCGGTGGCACTGGAGGGACAGGTACTGAAGGTGAAGGCGGTACAGGAGAAGGCACCAAGGGAACTGGAAAAGAAGGTGATGGAGAAGAAGGTGTAGGCGATGATGGAACAGGTGAAGGACCAGGAGGAGACGGTTTTGGCTTTGGTGGAAACGGAGGAATGTTTGGTTTATCAATTCAACAACCTCAACTACCATCAGCCCCTGAAGGCTACAGCATGACTATTCCTTATGCAAAACCTGAGATACCAACTATTTCAATGCCTCAAAAAGATTACAACAGAGAACTTAACGAAATGATAGCTCGCCTTTCACAAGGTATGTTTACAGGAAATATAGAATGACGTATTTAGACATAGTAAACAACGTACTGAGACGGCTCAGAGAAGACACAGTAACAACCGTCACTAACGACACGTACAGCACGATGGTCGGTGATTTTGTTAACGATGCAAAGCAAATTGTAGAAAACGCTTGGGATTGGTCTAATCTTAGGTCTACCCTTACGATCACTACGGCGGCTGATGACTACACGTACTCGCTTACTGGCTACCAAGACCAAGGTAAGATATTAAACATTATCAACGATACGTCTAACATTGTGATGGAGTACAGACCTCAAGAATGGTTTGACGATAAGTTCTTTGTAAACACTCCTGCCTCTGGTGCACCACAGTACTACACGTTTAGTGGCATCGACGGCTCTGGTGACGCACAGATTGATGTGTACCCTAAGCCTGACGGTGTTTACTCTCTGAAGGTCAAGAGCGTCATCAGGAACGTAGCCTTGAGTTCTGACTCTGACACGTTGGCTATTCCTAGTCAGCCTGTAATTCACATGGCGGTAGCTCTGTTAGCTCGTGAACGTGGGGAGACAGGCGGTACGTCAACACCAGAGTACTTTGCTATTGCTGACAAGTACCTGTCTGACGCTATTGCTCTGGACGCACAGAAGCACCCTGAAGAAACTATTTGGTTTACACCGTAGGAGACGTTAGATGGCACAGCCACTACAAAGCATTAACCTAGTTGCTCCTGGTTTTAAAGGGGTCAACACAGAAGACTCCCCGATAGCGCAGGATCCGTCTTACGCTGATGTAGCTGATAACGCTGTAATTGACAAGCGTGGTCGTTTGGCGGCACGTAAAGGTATTGAAGTTTTAACAACAGACAAGACAGAACTAGGTACAGATTACGTACACAAGATTCATCACTTTTACGATGACGCTGGTAACGAGGTAATCTTTACTGCTGGTAACAACAAGATAATGACAGGCACAACTACGTTGACTGACGTAACGCCTGCATCTTACACGATTACAGCAAACAACTGGAAGATTGTAAACTTCAACGACAAAGCGTACTTCTTTCAACGTGGGTACGATCCTCTGGTGTACGACAACGCTAACGGATTACGCACGTTTACTGTAGCTAACGGTACAGCCACAGCCGCTACTCTAAAGTGTCACGAGGCTCTGTCAGCATACGGACGTTTGTGGGTTGTAGACAACGCAACAGATACACAGACTATATACTGGTCTGACTTGTTAATAGGTAATGATTTTACTGGTGGTAGTAGTGGTTCTATAGATGTATCTAAAGCGTGGCCTGATGGTTACGACGAGGTTAGGGCTTTAGCGGCACACAACAACACGCTAGTTATATTTGGTAAGCACAGCATCCTTGTTTACGGCGGTGCAACAAGTCCAGCTAATATGGCTCTTGTAGACACAGTGTCTGGTGTTGGGTGCATCTGTAGAAACTCTATTCAGAACATTGGTACAGACATTTTGTTTATGTCTAACTCTGGTTTGCGAAGTTTGGGTAGGACTATACAAGAAAAGTCACTACCTATATCTGACTTGAGCTTAAACGTAAAAACAGAAATCATTGAGGTAATACAAAACCGTTCTTTACCTACGGCCTCTGCGTACAGTCCAGAGCAATCGTTTTACCTGATTTGTTTTCCAGATCAGTCCACTATTTACTGTTTTGATCTGAAAGGTAAATTAGAAAACGGATCGTACAGGGTAACAAGATGGACATCTGTACCGCATAGATCATTTATGCGACACACTGACGGTACGTTGTACATAGGAACAACAGATGGCGTAGGAACTTATTCTGGCTACTTAGACAACACGTCTGTGTACCAGTTTAGATACTTTAGTCCTGCGTTGACGTTTGGAGATTCTAGTAAAACTAAGTTTCTCAAGAAGATCAGACCAACCTTGATTGGTGCAAACGAAGAAACAATCTTTGTTAAGTGGGCTTACGATTTTAAAACAAACTACAAGAACTACGAGATTAACGTAGGTAACCAAGTACCAGCGTACTACGGTGTATCAGAGTACACAGTAGGTACATTTACTGGTGGTATCTTAACTACTAAACCTACTGTTAACACTACGGGTAGTGGTAGTGTTGTTACGATTGGGCTAGAGGCTGACATAGACGGCTCTCAGCTTTCAATTCAGGAGATTAACGTACTAGCATTAATAGGTAAAACAATATGAGCAACTATACTAAGACAACAAACTTTACTGCTAAGGATACGTTGCCTGCTGGCGATACCAACAAGATTATCCGTGGTAGCGAGTTTGATACGGAGTTTGATGCTATTGCTGTGGCATCAGCCACTAAAGCAAACATAGCGTCACCGACGTTTACAGGGACTGTGACAATACCCGCTTTGAACTTTACGGGAACTCTGTCTACAGGTACGATTGATGGAGGTACTTACTAATGGCACTCGGATTTCTAGGGAACATAATTGGGGATGTTGCCTCTTCTCTGTACAGCAATATGCCTGAAAACATAAAGAATCTGTATACAAAGGAAATAACTGATATTGCGGCTCCTGACGTTTCATTTAAACCTTTTACGGTTAGTGGACCTACCGGCAAAATCCAAGCCACGAAAGCGGGGGGAACTCAGTACACATTAGATCCTACTTCTGCGGCTATACAGAGTGCTCTAGAATCTCAGGCACTCTCTAGGTTTGGCACTCCTGCGGCTGGTGCTGGACAACTGGGAGCCGCCGGTCAACAGTTGTTAGGCGTAGGTCAACAGCAGTTAGGCGTATCTCCGTTTGGCCTCGCTGGTCAACAACAGGCGGCACAACAGGCGTTTGGCTTAGGTGGGCAGTTCATGGGTCAAGCTGGTATGCCTATGGGTGCTAGAGAACAAGAGGTGTACGACAGAATTAGGGCTACACAGCTTGGTGAAGAGGAGAGACAGAGACTTGCTTTAGAAGAGCGTTTGTTTGCTCAAGGAAGAGGTGGTGTACGTACATCAATGTTTGGTGGTACACCAGAGCAACTAGCGATGGCACAAGCACAAGAAGAAGCTCAGAACAGGGCCGCTCTTGCCGCTATATCTCAAGCACAAGCAGAACAACAGCAACAGGCGGCTCTAGGCGCTCAGTTTGCAGGGCTAGGTTCTGGCCTAGCTACACAGAGACAAGCTCTAGATACCGCACAACAAGCTAGGGCTATGCAAGCACTCCAAGGCGGCATGGGCTTGATGGCAGGAGGTCTTGGGTTAGAAGAGGCACAACAAGGGATTGGCTTAGGTGCACTTCAGGGCGCTTATCTTCCACAGGCGGCTATGCTCTCTGCGTTCTCTCCTGCACTCAACGTGGCTAGCTTGGCTGACGTTGCACGTAGGCAGAGCGGTCAGTACGCAATGGAAACTGACATTGCTAACCTTGAGGCAGAACTACAGAGACAAGCTGGTTTGTCCAACTTGTACAGCGGTTTGTTCAGTGGCGCTACTGGATTAGTCGGTGGGCTAGGTACTGGTTTGGCTAACATCATGGGCGACACTGGTATGTTCACTGATATTTACAACTGGGCTAAAAAATTCATTCCTTCAGACATGGCCCTTAAAACTAACGTACAACTTCAGGGCCAGTTACCCAACGGTATAAATTTGTACACTTGGGATTGGACTGAAGAAGGAAAAGAGCTTTCTAACAACGCTCCTTCCTACGGTGTTATTGCTCAAGAAGTTCAAGAGATTATACCGGAAGCAGTAGTTCGTGGTGACCACGGTTACTTAACTGTTGATTACTCCAAGCTGATTTAAGAGGAAACAGAAATGGCTTTTAGAATAAACACAGGATTGCCTCAAGCTGGCTTGTCAGCAGGACAGATGATTGGTTCTGCTTTTGGACAGCTAGGCGGCTCTATTGGTGGTATGTTGACTCGTGGTGGCGAGGCGATCAGAGAGGGCCGTGAGGCTGAAAAAATGGCTGGTATTTATGCACCTGTTACTCAAGAGGGTGCAACATCTACTCAACTGTTTCAGGCGGCTCAACAACTGATGTCTATGCCAGATAAAACAAAGGAAGCTATGGCGTTACTTGAACAAGCTAGGTCAATGCAGATAACAGAGCAAAACAAAGCTAACTTACAAAAGTTGCAGACTGATGTTGCTCTTCAAGCAGAACAACTGGGTTTTCCTGAATTAGCAAAGCAAGTAAGATCAGCGAGTACTATGGAGAGAGTACAAGATATTGCTGATCGACTTACCGAAAGACAAATGGAAACGATGCCAGCTTTAAGTAAAGACGCTAGAAGAAGGCTTTTACTCAACGTGGGGTATACTCCTCAGTTTGTTGGTACGCTGGACCTAGAAAACATGTCTAAGCAGGAATTTCAAGAATACCAAAAGCTAATGAAGGGTGACGTTGAGTTGTTTTTAGAAAACGGTTCTCCAGTAACTTACAGAGTTACTGAATCAGGAATGATAGTTAAAAATGGTGAATTAGTAGACCCTAGTACTCTAAACTTAACAGAAGCTCCGAATCAACAGATTATACGAAATGTAACAGCGGGTATGGCAGATGAATTGTCTAAATTAGGGGCAAAACAGTTTGCAGAACTATATGACCAAGCCATGAAATCTTCTGAAGGAATTAGAAGCATCGACAGAATTATTGGCGATGTTGATACCATGTTTACAGGTACTTTAGCAAACGTAAACTTACAAGTTCAAAAGTTTATGAAAGCAGTTGGAATACCAGTAGACGATTTAAAAATAGAAAATACAGAAGTATACCAAGCAGAGTCTGCAAAAAGAGTGGCAGAATACATTAAAAACCTAGGTGCTGGTACGGGACTTTCTGATAACGACTTAAAATTCACCTTAAAGGTGGTAGCTGGTGACATCACTTTAGATGAAAACACTATTAAGAAGGTTTTGACTGAGTACAAAGAAGCCGCCGCTCGTAAAGTGAATGGTTACAACAAGATGCGTTCTTCACTTTCAACTAAATTAGGCGAAAACGAACAATCTGCCTTAGCTTTTTATGATCCAGTGCCTCTTCCAACGACAGGCCGTAAATACGAAGGTTTTGAGATAGTTCCACAACCGCAGTAGGGGTAAAAAATGCCACAAACTACAGTTAGAACACCTGCTGGAGAAGTTACTGTCAGTCACCCTGAAGGGGCTACTGATGAGGAGATTTTAGGGTTTGCCCAACAGCAATATCAAGCGCAAATATCGGCTGAAGAAGAGGCTGTTGTGCCTCCTCCTTCTTACGTTGAGCGTGTGATGCAACCCACTACAGAGTTTAAGCCTGAGTTTAAACGTAGGTTAGCCACGCTCGCTACGCAGATACCGGAAGTTCCCGGCTCTGGTCAAATAGGAGTGTCTGACGTTGCTGGCACAGCTATTTCTCAAGCGGCTAGAACAGGTGGCGCTATGGCTGTTGAAGCCTTAACTCCACTTGGAACAGCTATTTCACAAGTAGCAAGAACAGGTGGCGCTATGGCTGTTGAAGCCTTTACTCCACTTATTCCACAAACAATCAAAGATGCGTTTGACAAAGCTATAACAGCTACTGGACAAAAACTCTCTGAATTTTATCAAAACCCAAACGTACAAGAAATGATGTTGTCTATTTCTTCTGGGTACGATTCTTATAAAAACTGGGAGAAAAATAACTGGGCGTTAGCGAACCAAATAAAAGAAAACTTAGGTACTGGGATTGATATAATGGGCTTATTTTCTCCTAGGGCTGATCTAGTTGATATAGATTTCAAATTACCCGGAGAAATGAAAGCTAGGAAAGCAGGTGTCGCCTCTGATTTAGCTCGCAGAAAAGAAGCACTTACTCGTATGCTTGAACCGGAAACATTAACGGCTCAAGATAAAGCACCGCCAGTAGGTTTACTACAAACACGAACGTGGTTAGCTAACGATTTTGATGAATCAGTTATTGATACGGTTCAAACGATACCCGGAATACAGCCTTACGGTTCTATTACTAAAAACTTTAGTATTATGCAGGATCACGTAGATAATCAATCAGTTAAACTGAGTCAGTACATTAAAGCACAAAACAAGCCGGTAGACATGGAAGCATTAAACCTTGAGTTTTCTGAAACAATGGGTGATTTTATGAATAGCGACGTTTACCAACTTGCTACTGACCAAGCTCAAAGACAGTTTTTAAAATATATGGATTTGGCACAAAAAATTATAGCTGAAGAAGGAAAAGACTTAAAGGGGTTATTAGCGGCTAGAAAGCGTTTTGATACGGCAGTTCAAGCGGCAGGGCAAACACTTGAGGCAGACGTTTCAACCTATCAAGGTTTAGCGGCTAAAATGGTTCGTGGAGTGATGAACGATTACATTAAAAGCAACACGAAAGGAAATGAAGTACACCACCTATTAGACCAGCAATTCAGAACACTTACTGCTATGGACAGGCTCGTAAACAAAAGAAACAGAGAGGGCATTAACGTTCCTGCAAGGCTTTTGGATAGTATTAAGCAAAACACAGGAATTACTTTGTCTGCTACTGCTTTATCGGTTGTAGCAACTTATAGTTTAGCGGCAGGATCTCCCGTTGCGGCAACTGCTATTGGTGGAGCCGCATTAGGCTCTATTTTTGCTAAACAAATAAGAAGGCACGGAAAAGCGGTTGTTCTAAAATCTTACGCAGAGTTGTTGTCTGCAACCAACAAAGCCATAAAGAAAATCAATGACCCTCTAGAATTAGAAAGAATGGAGTTAGATAGGTTGGTATTGATTGATCTCATAGATGAAATAAGAAACTATGAGGAGACTGAAGAAGATGAGTAAAGAAAACTTCTATGATCTACGAAGACTGCCAATCTTCAGGACTACATGGCTGTGGGTAAAAACGTAGGTAGAGTAGGAATGTTAACAGGAGCATCTATAAATGAAAACGAAGAACAACAACGATAAGCACAGTGTCTCTTACACACCCCACGACTACCACAGTATGTGCCAGAAGTCAAAGGAAAAGATTCGTAAGATGCAACAAATGGGAATGACTACGCCCCATGACCCGAAAGACAAGCCAGAGGACGTAGCCAAAGAAGACAGAGGTTACTCTATCCTGTTCTTCAGTTAATCCACGATCAACTCCCTCAGTCTACGGGCCTGTGTAGCCACGGGCCTCAAGACTCCTCCCGTGTCAAAACTCTCGTCGTTCACTAGCGACACGTTGTACCGAACTCTGTTGATAGCGTAAGCAGTGTCAGTGATCTGCCTGTGTCCTGCTGATGCTGTCTCAGGCGTGTTCACAACCTCGTTACACACCAACAGAGAGTTACTGTGGAACACCCCGTGTACACCGTAGGACATCAAGTCATCGTACTCGCCGCACACATCGTTCCACCCGTGTCCAAACTCAGGGAAAATGTATCCTGACTTCTGGTTACTCTGGTTCTCAGGCCCGTGTGCTAAACCTACTGAGTGTCCTATCTCGTGTAAGTCTGTGTATACGTCACACTGAGACATGGATGACGGTGGCTGTCCCTCGTTGAAACGGTAATTAGGGTAAGCCACACCACAGGTATCTGCGTAAGACATTCCGTAAGCCAGCACAACGTCCACAGGGAGTTGATTAGCCTGTTTTTCTACGTCTTCTAATGTGTGGTAGTGTGCTAACCAAACCTCCTTTAGCTCGTACCTAACGTGTACACCAGACCTCTCGTACACCCCGTTGTACTCCTGAACCCTGTCCTCCCACCTATCCCAAGCCTCTGGGTACTCGTACATCAACTCTATCGGTGTATCTTTACCGTACTTAGTGTGAGAGGCGTACACGAGAACACCTAGCTCCCACGTAACCACACGGTCATCATCTTCACCGTAGTAGATAAACGGATAAGACCCCCTCTGTTCGTACCCCTGACAGTCTAGGTTACTCTCAGTAGGACACACAGGTTCTGGCTCAAACCTAAACTGTATCTCCTCAACACCCAGAGTAAATACACCGTCACCCGTAGATCCGTCCCCGTACACCTCCACAGTACAGCACCCGACTCTCTTGGCTGTACCTCTTGTTGTGCTGTGGTGTACCATGCCCCAAGGCTCTTCACGGCCTAGCATATCTTTGTAGTCCACAGATATAACCACAGGGTCAAACCTGTCTCCAGATTCCTTTACCAGAGACAGATTGAGTTTACGGGAAAACCCACACTTACGTGCCCTTGGATCTTTGGTTACGTACCTGTTACCTTCTGTGTCCTCGTAGATAGACCACTGGACACCCGGATAGTTCTTAGCGCAACCAGAGCGTACTAGGGTGTCAGAAGAGGCGTTGGGCGCTCCGAAGAGCAACCCAACTAGAGCGTACCGGAGTAACTTAGAGTTCACAGTTGTTGCCGGTACAGGCCAACTGTTGACTACCCTCAGTCATATCAGACTCCTCACTGATGTCCCATTTGATCTCAGTGGGGAAGCCCTTGACTAACTCGTTGTACGTCTTTTTGTCCACAGGCTCGTAAGGTGCTTGCTGGTACGTGTGGTCTGAGTAGGGCAGGAAGCTAATCCCTGACACCTTGTCAAACTTGTTGTACAGCCACTGTCCCACCTCCAGAAACTCGTTGTCACGGTAGTAACAAGTCATTGACGGCTTGTGCTCACACCATTCGTCCTGATATATCTCCCACAGTTCTAACTGCTCCATAGCACCCATCTCTGAGGCTGTCACAGCGCCCTCTGGAGAGGCGATAGGGAAGCTGAATACCCTAGTACTGGGTGACATCACATCGTCCTCTACAGGGACACCAGCGGCCTCTA
>Ga0196899_1001274_pt1 | contig 12540 bp, 30 predicted proteins | sample VirMetDEL_Sep_01_FD_169095 | JGI IMG/M metagenome (GOLD analysis project Ga0196899, IMG submission 169095) | Aqueous microbial communities from the Delaware River and Bay under freshwater to marine salinity gradient to study organic matter... | ecosystem: Environmental > Aquatic > Marine >... | reverse complement strand
TCTTGTGCATCTAACTGCCATTCATTACAGAATGATGCAATCTTTTGGTAGTCTCTGACAAACCATTCAGGTCTAACAAATGTTTCAACGTGTGTCTCTTCTGCCACAGGGCGAATAGATTTACGTATGTCATCTGCAGTCAATGAGGTACGTGTACCACCTGACATTGAACAACTAGCCTTGTAACAATTCCATACGATAGAACCCATATTATTTGTGATAGTAAATGTATTCTTAGTATTACATGATGGACAAGTCATACGCTTTGTCTCACCATTTACTAGTGATAGATCACTTATAATATTATTTATATTCATATGTTATATCACTTTCTATGTTACTCGTTACCACTCGATTGTACACGAACGTTTCTCTGTGTCAAGGCATTACTTGCAGCATCTAGTGTATGCTTCATGTATGGTTTCACAGAAGACACATGATTGTGTCCTGTCACTGACATAAGTTGACCCATAGGTACACCCTTGTCAATCATCTGTGTCACTCCTGTTCTACGTAAGTCCATAAGTCGTAGTTCTTCTGGCAACTTAGCCAGCCTCATTACCCTACGTCCTACCTTCGACAGTCGTTCCATTGCATACGGTTGGTACTCCCCCATCACTGGCCTTGGATGCGGTGCTACATATGGTTGAAAGCTAAACTGTTCTGCTTGGTCATACAACATAGACGTTAGCTCTTCAGATATAGGAAGCTCTACGTTAGCCCTACGTTTGCTTTGTTCTAGTTTGAGTACCCTGTTACCTAAGTCAAGGTTATCCCACTGTAACGTCCTCATATCGCCCAGCCGTTGACACCATTCGTATGCCATCTGTACTATCAAGCCGATACTTCTGTACTCATAGTCGCTGTACGAATAATCAAGGAACCTGACAACATCTTCGTGTTTCCATACTACCTTACGTTGCGGCACAGAATACCTTTCGATCTTAGACCAAGGGTTCTGATGTGTATGCTCCATCTTGATTGCGTAGTTGTACACCCTACTGGCACAGGTAGCGGCATGGTTAGCAAAGCTGACGCCACGCTTAACCCATTCCTCATACGTAGCCTTTGCCATCTTCGATGTCACCAACTCGTACTTACGTGTGCCTAAACTTTGGTGGAGAACCGTAAGGAAATATCTGTAATCCACTTTAGTATTGGTACGTAACATATTGAAATCATTAGATTGATAGTACAAGTTAATGAGATCAGTAACCCTGCTACTTGACTTTATTTGTACAACCTTTGCCAACTCAGCACGATACGCATCAATGTCATCGTTGTGTACCTTGACAATTTGTCGCACCTGTTTGAGATCAGAACCACATTCTTCTCGTACAACTACTTCCTCGTCTACAAGAAACTGTGGTGGGTTGAAGCGGTAGGAGATGTCACCCTTAGGTGACACCCTTTCTTGTACATATCTAGGTAGCTTGGGCATTATGCAGCTTCCAACATACGGAACCTGTCATCACTGACCCACTTAGATACCTCTTGCTCACGTGACCACATAGACATAGCCTGTGTGTCGTTGCCAGTGTTCTTGAGGTTGAACCCGTTACGTTCATCTGCATACGTGGCATAGTTAGTCATAGCACTATACAGTGCAAACTTATTGTGACCACGTGTACCTGCCTCTTGCATATACAGACTGTACATGCGTTCAGACTTACGCTTAGACCCAAGCATGTCCTCAAGCAGTGTGCTTACATCTACATACTTCAGGTCAGTATGCGCCCAGACTTGCATCTGTTGTGCATGGTTATAGAAGTCAGTCCTTGCACGATTTAATTCATAGATGAAACTGTTCATCGTGAAGTTAGATGTGTTCTTCTTACGCACCTTATCGTGATCACCACTGATCATACCATTGGTACAGAAGAAATCAATTGCACCAAAGAATACTTGGTTACTACATGACCCATCAATACCATGAAGACTGATGATCCTGTTACCTATATCAGTACTAGACTTATCAGTAGTGATAGTAGTTGTAATACTAGGCAATGTAATATCAAGCATAGCCCATGCACCATTACGTGCAGTGCGGAAGCTAAAGTCAGCATCATCTAGGTCATTTGCATTTAGGGTTTCCGTTGCAGTGTCAACGACACCACGAAAGAAATCTCCATGTGATGCACACTGAAAAGATTTACCAACGATACCAAGGGGTTCACCTGTAGTCTTGTTAATAACGTACTTCTTGTCAGCCATACGAGTGTCCTCGAAAGCTACATCAAAGTCTAAAAATTCTGGAATATCAAACGGCATATTGTTCTCCTTATGTTTGGTTGTACGGCAACTGTGCCATAGTTGTAGTGGTATGTCCACCTATACTAGTAACGGTAAGCTATTGATAAAATTTATGTGACCCATAAGTCACAGTGGGGTTAAGTGATGCACTCCAATACGGGTTAACGTACCTTGCGTGGTAGTGTGTTGCACCTTTCGTTAAGTCAGGAATCTTACCACGTAGCACACCATCGGCTACGATCAATGCCCTAGCCCACGGTACTTCTTCGTGTGCCTTGTCGGACTTACCGTCACAGTACCAGCTAAACTGACACTTGTGTCTGCCTCTGTCTAACCCTTGATGTACAACAGAGCATACATCATTAGGCCATCTGGTACTGTTAACTCTGTTAATTACTACGTGTGCTACTGCATACTGGCCTACCATAGGCTCACTTCTAGCTTCATGGTAGACGTTCATTGCTAGGCACATCAATGCTGCGCTAATCATTTCTTATTATCCTTTGGTTTAGGTATTGGATGACCCGACCAATCGTCACATGGGTCATCCTCTTTACCTATGGTGTAGTTACTGCAACCTGATAGGTGCTTCATGTATGTATCCCCACTTTGAATATTCCATATGTTCGTACTCTGCACAATCCAAAAAGTCTACATTTGCATCTGGGTGGTCGTGCATAGCCAACTGGATTGCGAAGTTAGTTGCACTTACCCAATCGTTGACTGCTGGGTACGTATCGTCCAGCTTGATGATAGATTTTACCTTATCTATTTCTACAGTTACTTCGTATGCCATAGTTGTCATGTGTTTAATCCTCACAAGTACAAGTTAGTTCAGCTACTATCTCAGCATATAACTCAGGGAATTGTGTGCGCAACTTCCACTCAGAGGAATCAATAGACTTCATACTATCTACAGTTAACTCAAACACCTCATGTAGTTCACCGTCACATGACATGATAGTCTTCATCGCATACAACAATGCCGTGCGTTGAGATGGCAGTAGATTACTTGCTGCATCATTACGTTTTTCTTCACGTTCCTCACGTAAAATTTCCCACTCTGGTCTGGTATCTTTAGTCATATGTTAGTACTCCTTTTATCTGTTTAGCATATGCAATACATATACTTTTGCTGCAAGATATGATGACAACTTTACCGTCATCATCATATACTGTGTACTTACCTTTATACAACGTTATTCCATGTAGCAATACCATCGTTCTGTACTTTTTCCTTTAGTGTTACGCTACTGTGTAGTAGCTTGGTTAAGTCCACAAGATAAGTTGTATCACTAGATGACAATTTGTCAACCCCCTCATCACTAGTAAAGGGGTGAAAGTAGTCACCAAATTCAAGGCTAACCTTGCACTGCTCAATGATAAAATCAATCTGTGCCTTGTTTACTCTGAGTATATACTCCATGTATCTAAGCCTCCAACTGCTTTTTAATTGCTTTAGCTTGTGTCATCAACACTTTGTATTGCTTGGCTAACTTAGTCCGACCAGTGTTCTTCCACTTGTAATCTATAAGACCTGCCTCAATCAATACATCCTTCCGATAGGATACCCGATGTGGATACTCATTCATATCCGATGCAATCTGAGGCACAGTTTTTGTAGCCCAATTTTGCACAATGTAATCGTCGAGGGATGAATAATTGTAGGTATAGTTAACCGCCTTTTTCATGTGGAATGTATGGTTTACATACAACTCAGGGTTAGTTGATTTAACTACAGGGCGGGGTGTACTCTTTGTGTTGGTAGTCATAGCTAGGTTCTCCTTTGTGCTATATTAAACGTTAAGTTCTAGGGTAGTATCTTCAAGTTCGTGCCAGCCAGTAGGCATACACACAAATGCTATGTTGTCTAGTAGATTAACAACAATGTCACCAACTGACAGGCTAGGGTGCTTCATCAGATGGGTAGTTTTAATAGGGTTATCTTGTTCTATGCCATTGCCCTCAGCAAATATAGCCTCAAGTCTGGTACTCTCAAGACTTTTTTCACTGCTTGCATACTGCATAAACATAGTAGGTTGATACAAACTGTACACCATTCCTGTATGTACAATTTTTTCTGGTGTATCATTGTCTTTGCCCTGCATAATACTCAGGCTAAAGTATGCATCTGCCATAGGTTTATTACGTCCTGTGTTTATTATCTCTATCAGTTCATCATCAAATGGACGTTGATATATTAAATAAGTGTGTAACATTAGGCTACCTTTCTACGTAGGTTCTGTTTTGTTTGTCGAGCAATCTTACGCTCACGTTTCCAATCATCTTTCTTAGGTCCGACATCGGACTTAGTTTTCTTCGTAGTCTTAACGAAGTTCTTCATTTCGTATCGCATTATATTTCTCCTGCTTTCTGTTACGTTTAGCTTTGCCACCCTTCTTAGGTGGTACAACTTGTGGTGGCTTGCGTTCCTGTAGCATAGCCTTTGCCACAGGATTTACAATACCTATTGTTGGTTTAATCTTCATTTCTGCACCTTAATATATTCACGAGTTATCTTGTGTTTAAAGTACAGCACTTCATTGTCCTCATACATAAACATGTAAGAGTTTTTTATAGCTTCAAAAGCCTCTTCAAATTTCTGTTTAATAATCATCGTCTGTCCCTTGCTCTATTCTATCCTTTGCTTTCTGCAAAGCAGTAATTAATTCATCCAATGTAGAACCATATCTTATGATAGGCATGAAAGCATTTGGCTCACCTATACCTATTTCTTGATACTTAGTTGCTAGTGGGTCAGCATCTCTGTGTTGTGCTATTGATACCTTAACTCCATTGTGAGTTATATAAATATTGTTAAAATCTACTTCACTTTCCATGTCATATCCCCATGTGATTTAATAGTTTAGCTATTGATAGCATTATTATTGCTACATCAATTAATATTATTGACCATGCGACAAAACGTATCAGGTCATGGTACGTCCCGTCAACTTGGTATAGATATTTAAATGTTCTTATCATTATGCAACTCCATGTATTCTACGCCATGCTACCCATGTAGCAGCTTGCATTTGAAAGGCAGTCATGTTGTATTTTTTACCTGCCTTACTGTATGCTTTCTGTAAATCTGTACGCAATTTCTTGCCAATATTAGGCACTTCCTGCATAGTACGTCTATCATTGTTAGCTATACACCATGCATGACCATCTATGACGCATACATCATGCCCCATGATACAGTAAAAGAAGTCTGTTATTTTAGGGCCACGTAGTATAAACGCTACATCATCATCACTATGCGGCATAGACTGTAGTATTGACCATGCTTTATCTCGCATTGTCTTATACGTACATGGCTTGCAGTCCTCTACATAGCCACCATCTGCAAAGATACGGCACATATTGTCACCATCTTTTATATTTTGTTCCCATTTATTAGTTGGAGATAGTGCCGCAACGACACCCGTTACAATGTGCAAGGGTAATTCATACTTGTCTGCAATGTTTTGACATTCTTTCTTTGCGTCATTGTACCATGATAAACCATGATGCAATTCTGCAATGTCACATTGCTTGTATATTTTTGCTATGTTTACGTAGTATGACATTTTATATATCCACTGTTTCTGAATGTGTTACACTTTTGGTAACTGTTACGTTGTATGCGGGTGCAGGATACTTGTCTTTCATATCATTTACAAGGTCACCTAGATGTAGGCCATGTGACGTAGTACCTTTCATTGCAATCATATCTGTTTCTATATCAAAGTAATGGGCATATTGTAGCCCAGTATTATTCCAGTTTCTGCCATAACCTTTGGCTATGTTAATTCTATATGACATTTTATACCCTTTCAAGATATAAGTTAAAATATCACGATACACGAATTTCCACAACGTGTACCGAACTATTGCAACTTGTCCAGCACACTATGGATGGGTTGTTTACGGGTCACCATTCTCAAACCCCGTTTTACATAGGTTCCCTTGTGCGTACCTCCCTTGCTCAATGAAATGGGCTTTGTCATTACCACATGTCAATCGGGTTTCTCTCACTATGTGGTTGCTTAATCCACTCGTTCGCTAGGCAACTTGCATCCACAAGCTAGGGCCTTTTCTTGTATTCAGTCTGCATATTCTGTCTTAGTAGTCAAGTCTTTTATTTTTCCTGTTATTGGTACGCTCTAAAGCCTTTGTGCCGTTTAGGCAACCAATCCAGTATGTCATCTCAACAATCCGAGGCACTATCTTTCACCCTATCGCTACAGTCTTCCTTGCCCCTGTAGTTGCCACCAAGTAATCGGCTCTCGCTGGACACTTGGAATTGTCTTCATTCTGCATAGTCTGTCTTCATAGTCAAGTCTTAATTTGTTGCGGCTCTTTCTAGCGGCTTGTCTCCAGTGGCTCATGTTAGAAGTTGTTGCCGTGGCGGTTACTTCAGTTGTTTGCCGTCTTTCGATGAACAATGTAGATCAGATAACAAAACAGAACACAAGCCCCATTTCAAATAAAAGTAAATTAATTTTGATTGTGTAATGTTTTCAAGTAGTTATAAGATAAATTAATTACCTTTGGTAGTATGGATTGTGAGCAATGACCATATTTATATGGGGGTAGGGGTATAGGAAATGAGCATAGGCGTTATAATCACACCAACCGACAAAAAAACGGGCCATTATATAGTACATGTCACTGGCAACTGATTACATAACAATTGCCGGTGGTTCATATGCCCATAAAACATTGGCTATTCTCAATGCTTGGTGGATAGGCGCACTAGATATGCTGTCACCAGTGTCAAAAGAAACGGCCCAGCTTCCCGCAGGTGCGACAACTAGGGCGGTGCAAGGGCCACGGGGGGCGGGTGCGTTATATATATACATACAAGCACACAGATCAGTAAAATAGACTGTTAACCACTTTACGTATATGCATAAACGTGATCACACAGGACATATAACGTGATCACACAGGACATATAACGTGATCACAAACCGTTTGGCAAATGTGTACGTTAAATACTGGTAACTTTATGTTACAATGTGGTAACATTTACTGTAATAATTGCAATTAACACTTGACATAGGGTATTATGTGTGTAAAACTATGTATATAGTATATAGCAATAACCATATAAGTGTTACATGTACAGTGATACACTAATATATACTAATACTTACTTATTATTATACTTAAATATACTTAACATATAAGTATAACACGTACAATGTAACATGTAAGTGGTATAATCTGTAAGTAATATCGCCTTTAGGCGAGGATTTGTACAAATAAGTATTGACAATGGCAAAGAAATCAGTAAAACTATACACAGACAATGTTCTTGAAGAGTTCTATAAGCATCTTGTAGATGGTAACATGAAGAACTTACACATTCCCCATAGTGATGTCTTCTATGTAAGGACTGCAGTAGAGGCTCACTACGGTAAACCATTTACTTTGGAACATGTAGAGTGGGCTATGCGTAAAGAAGGATGGACAGATTGAGTATTACGTATCGTGGAGAAACGTTCAGTGGATATAACAAGCCCAAGCGTACTCCCAAGCACCCTACAAAGTCTCACGTAGTATTAGCCAAAGAGGGCAGTACAATAAAGATGATACGCTTTGGTGAGCAAGGCGCAAGTACTGCAGGTAAGCCTAAAGCAGGTGAGTCTGATAAAATGAAAAAGAAACGTGCAAGTTTTAAAGCTCGTCATGGTAAAAATATTAAGCGTGGTAAGCTAAGTGCAGCTTACTGGGCAGATAAAGTTAAATGGTAAAAGGATAGACCAATGGCAGACGTTAATAATACACCAGTACCTAGTAAAAGTAAAATTATGCGTATACTTAATGGCGCAGCTGGTTTAAAAGACCTTACGCCCAATCAAAGAATGTTAAAACTAGCAGATATGTCAAAGGTTAATGTAAAAAATTTGATTCGTCTTGGGGGAATTAAAGGCGCAGCACTTACTGCCGCTGTAGATATGGCAATGCGTTTTCTTCCTGAAGCTAAAGAACAAGGTAAAGGTGTAGATCCTTTAAACTTATTTGGCCCTAAGAAAAAGAAAGATAGGGTAGACAAAAAGGCAGTAGAGGCAGCAGTAAAGGAAGCAGTAGGTTCAGACACTGCACCAAAGAAATCTGTTAACCCTAAGACTAGAAGTGAGTCTTCTGCACCTATAGAATCTAAACGACCTAGAAAACGACCTGCTAACTTAAAGGATGGTGGTATGCCAATGGTAATGAAAGACGGTAAGAAGATACCTGCTTATGCTGCAGATGGTGTAGGCAAAATGATGAAGGGTGGTATGGCTAAGAAAAAGAAAGCTGCATCTAACTATGCATATGGTGGAATGGCTAAAGCTAAACCACGTACAGGAAACACAGACTACCGCATGGGCGGTATGTTTATGAAAAGTGGTAAGAAGTAATGGCACGTACATCAATTAAAAGTGATCTTAAAAATATGACAGAATCACAATTCCGTACTGCCTATAAGAAAACTAAAGCTCAAATGCGTAGACAGCAACTTGCTGCAAAGAAAACAACATAAGGAAACAACATACAATGAAAACATTAGCTATTGCACTTGGACTTGCAGGTCTTGTAACTACCGCATCTACGGCTGCAGACTTTCCTGTAATGGGTCAGACACTATCTCTTGGCGCACAATCAGACACTAGCTACACGACAGGTGTAGAAACATGGGCATGGGATGTAACTCCCTATGCAGGTGCAACCGTAATGGGTGTAAGCCTATTGGCAGAAACAAAGATAGATGTACTTACACTAGATGAAGGTGGCATTTTTACTGGTGTCGATCTTACGTTTGGCTATGCAGTACCTGCAGTAAATGTAAATTTGTACACAGAAGTATCCTCAGACAAAGACTTTACGTTTGGTGATGTTACAATGGGTGCAAAGATTAAATTTTAAGGAACTAAGATGCCCGATCTAAGTAAGTCTAAGTTTCATACAAAAGGATATACTATTGCCTCTACGTCTGCCTCTGCAGATGCAACAGTTGTATATACATGCCCTGCTAACTTTAGTGCCATTACAAGGTACTTGCACATAAGTAATAATAATAGCTCTACTAAAAAAGTATATGTGCAATTTTATCATGCAGGTGATACGGCATATCACTACATAGCTAATGCCCTTAGTATGGCAGGAAACTCTGTAACTAACTTAGTTAATGGTGGTTACTTTAACTTACACTCAGGAGATAAGATTGTAGTCTATGGAGAAACTGCTAATACTATGGAAGTAATAGTTTCTTTTGAAGAGTACTTTGACCCTAATAGAAGTTAACGCATAACGGGATTGCAATCTTGTATGTAGAACTATAAATAAAAACATGGTATAACTATCCTTGGTAATATAAAAAGGAGATATACCATGTTTAAAAGATTTATTAAAAGACTACAGAAGAACCAACAACGCCGTGCCGATTACTGGCTTCTGCATAATATGTCAGATAAGTACTTATTAGATATAGGAATTACACGTGGCGAAATCAAAAGCAAAATCTACCGTTAATGCGGCAGGTAACTATACTAAGCCTAGTATGCGTAAGTCTCTTGTGGCATCCGTTAAGGCTGGCGGCAAAGGTGGACGCCCCGGACAGTGGAGCGCACGTAAAGCTCAAATGGTTGCAAAGCAATACAAAGCTAAAGGTGGAGGGTATAAGTCGTGAAGGTAGAGGCACCTAAAGGTTATCATTGGATGAAACAGACTGATGGTAAAATGAAGTTAATGAAACATGCAGGTAAGTTTGTCCCTCACAAAGGGGCAAGCCTTACTGCTAACTTTGCCGTACAAAAGAAACACAATGACAAAAAGTAAAAGTCAACAAAGTCTAAGTAAATGGACTAAACAAGATTGGAGAACTAAAAGTGGTAAACCTTCGACTCAAGGTTCTAAAGCTACAGGGGAAAGGTATTTACCTGCTAAAGCTATTAAAGCTATGGATGCTAATACTTATGCGTCCAGTAGCGCAAAGAAAAGAAAAGATACAAAGGCCGGTAAGCAATTTTCTAAGCAACCTAAAAAGGCGGCTGAAACTGCCAAACGTTTTCGGAGGGTCTGATGACATCCTTTGAAGAGGCAGACAAAAATAACACAGGTTCTATTGAGAAGCATGAATGGGACTTACTGTTACTAGAAGACAAGCGTAGGAGAATAGAAGATGAGGACGCACATAGGGATCAAACTAGAAAGATGGCTTGGTTCGCTTTATGGGGAATGTTACTTTATCCTTTTGGTGTCATTGGCACAGGTGCGCTTGGCTTGGACAACGCATCGTCAATTATTGGCAGCATGGCTTCCATCTATTTTGTTTCTGTTGCTGGCGTGGTTTCTGTCTTTATGGGTGTAGGTACACTAGTAAAGAAGGGTCCAATTAAATGATACTAGGACAACTCTTTGGTGCAGTAGGTAATCTTGCCAGTACATACCTTGATGGTAAGGTAGCTGTACAGAAAGCTAACGCAGAGATAAAAGTTAAACAAGCTACTGGTGAGATTGATTGGGACATTGAAGCAATCAAAGCTACACAGAATAGTTGGAAAGATGAGTGGATAACTCTGCTTTTTAGTATTCCATTAATTTTAGCCTTTTGTGGTGATTGGGGAAATGAGATTGTACAGCGTGGGTTCTTAGCACTAGAGGTTATGCCAGCATGGTATCAGTACTCATTAGGCGGTATCGTAAGCGCAAGCATAGGAATAAGGTCAGTATCTAAGTTCTTTGGTAAAAAGTAATGTGGGTATTAATATGGCTACAACTTACTTCAGGCATGCCGCTTGATTATTTTCAACTAGGCACATACAATAATAAAAATATATGTGAGCAACAAAGAAAAAAAGCAGAAGTTATGATTGTACATAACGGTATATCTGTACAATGTATAGGAATAGAAAAGGTTAGTAACAATGAGTTTTAAATTAAGTACACGTAGCCTTGGCAAACTAGAAGGTGTAGACAGTCGTTTAATTGACGTTGTAGAACGTGCAATAGAATTAACTAAAGTAGACTTTGGTGTAATCTATGGTATGCGTACCTTAGAGGAGCAAGAAAAACTTGTAGCGGCAGGTAAATCACAGACTATGAAATCTAATCACCTAGTAGGTAGGGCAGTAGACCTTATGGCATACGTAGACGGTAAGGGCGTGTGGGAACTAAACGTGTATGATGATTTATGTGACGCAATGAAAGAAGCAGCGGAAGAACTAGGCACACCAGTTAAGTGGGGAGCAGCTTGGTCTGAAGGAGACATACGTACATATCCCGGCACTGCAGAAGAGGCAATGATGAAGTACATTGATCTTCGCCGTAGTCAGGGACGTAGACCATTTATTGACGGTCCACATTTTGAGTTAATGTAAAAGGAAGTAATATGGCACGTGAGTTAACTGAAAGACAGCAAAAGTTTTTAGCGGTCCTTATGGACGAAGCAGGTGGTGACATTACTACCGCTAAGAACATGGCTGGATACTCACCTAATACTACAAACACAGAGATTACTAATAGCCTTAAAGAAGAGATACTGGACGTAACTCACAGCTATCTTGCACGTAACGTACCTAAAGCTGCAATGGCTATGGTAGGTGCATTATACGATCCTACTGAGTTAGGTATACGTGATAAGATGGCTGCAGCAAAAGAACTGTTAGATCGTACTGGTCTTGTTAAGACAGAGAAGATGCAAGTAGAAGCAAAGGGTGGTGTCATGTTAATGCCAGCTAAAGCAGTAGAAGAAGAAATGTGTGTATGTGGAAATGGTATAAGTGAATGTATGTGTAATGACTAAACCAGTAGGTAAGTGGAAACTACCTCAACCGACAGACCTAAAAGAAGACAATGTATGGGTCTCAATCCCACGTGTAGCAAGAACAATTCCATTTGGATACGAAATAGATCCAGAAGATAGCAGAATACTCTTGCCAATTGACTACGAACTTGATATGCTTGAGCAAGCAAAGAAATACATAAAGCAGTATTCGTATCGAGAAGTAGCAAACTGGCTTACCAGAAATACAGGTAGGTCAATCTCACACGTAGGATTAAAGAAACGGTTGGACAATGAGCGACAAAGAAAAAACAAAGCTGGAAGCCTACGCAGATGGGCAGACTATGCAAAAAAGGCAATCGCCAAAGCGGAAGAAATCGAAGTTAAAAGAGTCGGTGCGAAAGAAATCCAAGACAACACGACAGAAGAAAGAGCAGCCTAGCCCTGCAGTAATACTAGAAAAGTTTACTGACAAGATTGAAGAAGAATACAATGTAATCTTTAAACCTAATGATGGGCCACAGACAGAC
>Ga0196899_1001273_pt1 | contig 12542 bp, 16 predicted proteins | sample VirMetDEL_Sep_01_FD_169095 | JGI IMG/M metagenome (GOLD analysis project Ga0196899, IMG submission 169095) | Aqueous microbial communities from the Delaware River and Bay under freshwater to marine salinity gradient to study organic matter... | ecosystem: Environmental > Aquatic > Marine >... | reverse complement strand
CCCCGATATGTGTTTGTTGCAGGCTATCGCCTGGCAACCATGATGACAGATGAAGCAGTCTATCTTGCTGATGGACAACAGCCTGGCCGCTAACGCGGCCAGAAGAGCGGTTTTACCTATTGACTCCGAGAAGGCTCATATGTGTTAGGTGATTCACCCTGTGTAGATAAGGTTGCCATTTATGTCGTAAACACTTTCATATGGTATTAGAGAATCTACAAAGTCATCGAAATTGTTTGCAACCACTTTGTATTGGTTAAATTCTGACTCAATGAGTATTACTCTTGGCTCTACTTCCGAATTTCGATAATCAAGAGCAAGCCATTCATGACCATCACCCTCGATAAGAACTAGGCGCTCAGGCAAGCCCCACTCACGTACAAGCCAGCTGCTATCAAATATTGATCGGTTTTCGTTATGGTCTAAGCCAAGATAGCTTCCAATCTCATAGAATCCATCACCAAAATACTCGTCTTTAGTGTTGGGCGTGCTCTTCGGTAGCTTAATCACGTGATCACTATGGGTCCCGGCATAATCTATATATTTCGCTGGAATTTTGAAGCCATGCTCTTTTTCAAAAGCATTAAGACTCTCTTCAGGAGTGTAAACTCGGTAGTTTTTGACTTCACGAAACTCGCCGCATTCCGGGCACACAAAGTATGCAGTTCCGTCAATCATGTCCGGTTTGGGTAGCTCTTTCCTACAGCATTTCATCGATGAATCTCGTTGGCTAATTTACACCTAACGCCCAAATTTAGCGCGGAAAGCCGCGCAGCGGGTTGACGTCGCAGCCAGCGCTTTTTGCTGGCGATAATATTTGCTTGTTAGGGCAATTTAAATTTTGCACGCGCTGTAAGCCTCAGCATGGTTAACTGATTTTTGAGTTGTAAAGTCTAATTGTATGGTTGTTAGAACTGGCTGCTTTTGAGTATTGCTTGCACCAGGAGCCCACCGAAATTTTCTCAATGCCTCATAGGCTTTTTTATTAAACGTTGATCCAGGGAAGCTTTTAATCACCGCCATATTTTGTGGCTTGCCATTAGCATCAATTAAAAGTGTAAACTCCACACATCCCGATATACCGTTTTTACCTGCTGTCGCCGGATATCCGGGCACAACCACGCGATCAACAACCCAATAGCTGTCTACAGCTTCTTTGTCGCCAACTAAATCTAAATATTCTATTTCGGATGATTGATTTAAATTCGAGCATGCACTTGATGAAATTATCGCCGAAACTAATAACAGACATGATTTTTTCACTGAACTTCCTTATTGCCTGTTCTTACCCATAAAAAGTAGACACTCGGTTATGCGCATTTGCGCTCATACTCAGCTGGGCTGACATAGCCAATTGCTGAGTGCCTACGGACACGGTTGTAAAATATCTCAATGTACTCGAAGATACCTGACTTCGCCCGCTCAATCGAGTCGTAGTTTTCTGCATAAATCAGTTCTACTTTTAGCCGGCTGAAGAACGCTTCCATTGCTGCATTATCCCAGCAATTGCCTTTACGGCTCATGCTGGGCACACAGCCGGCATTCATCAACACATCCTGATACGCGGTTGAGCGATACTGCACGCCCCGGTCTGAATGCACTATCAGGCCCGGCTCAGGCTGTCTTCGTGCCAGTGCCATCTTCAGGGCCTGCGTAATCAGCCGCTCAGTCATGCTGGTATCGAGCGACCAGCCCACTATCGCTCTGGAGTATAAATCCATCACCGTCGCCAGATATAACCATTTATCTTTCAGCCAGATATAGGTGATATCCGTGGTCCAGCGTTCGTTGGGCTTTTCTGCGTCAAAGCGCCTTTTCAGCAGGTTATCGGCCACATTGGTCATCGCTTCGGTACGTGGGTTGTAGCGAAACGCCTTGCCGTTACGTGCCCGTATACCTCTGGCTTTGAGGATGCCGGCAACGGTGTTCAGGCAACAGCTTACCCCCAGCGCATTTAGCTCTTTAACCAGTCTGGGCGCGCCGTAGCGCGCTTTGTAACGGGCGTAGCTGTCGAGCACCTGCTGCTCTAACTGCTCGTGCTTTACGCTGCTCCGGCTCGGTTTACGGCCCCGCCAGCGGTAAAAGCCGGAGGCTGATACTTCCAGCACCCGACACATCAACCTGACCGTATACTGCCCCACGTATTCGCTTATAAGGGCGTACTTTACTCCCGCTGCTTGGCAAAGTACGCAGCTGCCTTCTTTAGGAATTCATTTTCCTTTTTCAACGTGTCCAGTTCACGCTTTAACTGCCGGACTTTTTCGCTTTCATCTTTTGAATAATCCACCCCATTCAGACTGTTAAACTGCTTATCAGACAAGCGGTTAAACTGCGCCCGCCAGTTATAAATCTGATTGGGATGTATGCCCAGTTCCTGAGCAACAGACGTAGCTGTTTTATCGGGTAAATCAGACAGTCTTACGGCTTCACGGCGGAACTCTTCTGAGTACGCCTGGGTTTTATGTCTGGCCATCTTGCACCTCAGTGTCAGGTACGATACCTAACTATAGAAGGTGTCTACTGATCATGGGTAACTCGGAAACCTAACGCCCAAATTTAGCGCGGAAAGCCGCGCAGCGGGTTGACGTCGCAGCCAGCGCTTTTTGCTGGCGATAAAATTTGTTTGTTAGCGCCGGTACTCAACGCTATCACCAGAAACCGAAATAACATTATCACTAACAAGCTGATTCAAATAGCCTTGTATTGCAAGTTCATTGCCTTTTATTCGCATGTGAGAGGCAATATGGTTACGTAGTGATGCGACTTTTTTAGGCCTTTTATCCTTGGGTTTGGATGTCAAACTTTGGAGCAGCTTGGCACTGATATTTTCCACCGTAGCAAGCTTGATATGCTTGCAGGTACGGCCATTAGCTTTTATGTGAGCAATTAGTGGAGTAAACCCGTTGTCATTTGAGATTATGTCGAAAGTTATGTCTTTACCGGCAGCGCTATCATACCGCCCAAGATAATAAGACAAATGAAAATCCAAGTTATTTGACTGCGTTGCCTTAAGCTGAACAATGACTATTTCCAATGGTATATCGTACTTTTTCTCACCAAAATCAATTTTGGGTTGTTTAGCTCCAAGAAATACAATGATTTTCTGATAAGCCGAAAGGTCAATTTTTTCTAAATTACCGATGTTTTCGTAATCAATAAATGCCCACTTCACTGTGATCTCTCCTTTTTAGCGCTAAAACGCTCAAAGCAGCTGCGCGGTACGCGTCGGCTGGCTTTGCTTGTTAGCAGCCTGAACCGGAGTTGCGCGGCTTGCCGCACTGGCAAACCTGAACAACGGCACGGCTGCTTTTATTAAAAACTACACCGGCCAACTGCGATACGGCGAGCCAACCGGAACCTGTAAAACTGTTAAGCGAAGCCACAAAGAGCAACGCTACCGCCACAACCGTTTGCAGTTAACCTACAAACTGGCGAGCTTAAACTTTTGGTGCTGCCGCTAAGAAAACCAAACGCGAGCAATGCCGGAATAAAACTACTGACTGAAACTGTTAAAACCCGAAAACCTGCTAACGCTCGCAGCACAGGCCGAAACCCGCGCAGCGGTTGAGGTCCAGGCCACGCAGTGGCCGTTTGTGGCTGCGCTTGTTAGCTGCCTTATTGTTTTTGGTTAACAAAATATTTTTGATAAAGGCCATAACCGCCTTGCCAATATGACAACATCGTCATTAAAACGAAAGAGACTATCAAAATAGGGAACATTATTGGTCTATTCTCTATCGTTATTACTTCCCCCCTAACAGAAACAAAAAAGCTTCCCTCACGAATGGCAAACACCATAAATACGCTCATTACGATTGCCCCAATGAATTTCCACCAGAGCATAAATGTAACTTCGTTTTTTTTGATCAAAAACATTTTTTCCTGGTTTACAGTCAGTGGGTAACTCGGCCAGCTAACGCCCAAATTTAGCGCGGAAAGCCGCGCAGCGGGTTGACGTCGCAGCCAGCGCTTTTTGCTGGCGATAAAATTTGTTTGTTAGCCATTACGAGCGCCATTTATCAGAAAAATCTCCAAGTGGTAACTCACAGTAATTAACGCTGTCGTCAAAACTGATTCCATTAATCCTAACTCCCAATACCACTCCGTCTTCTTTCATTAGCGTAGGATTTGGATAGGCAGAATCAAACCATTCAACAGATTGACTAACAGATGCATAAACTTTTTTGCAGTAGGGCGAGCCAGGCTGAATCATAACTTTTGATAAGATGCGACCCGCATCATCAAACAAAATGAAGTTATACCCATGTTTTTGAGCCGCAGCTAAAAAATCCGAAATACCAACAAATAAATTACTTTCTGGTATAGCAAACAATTGGGTTATCGGCGCAGAATCAAACTGTGAGATTAATTTTCCGTCTGTTTTGTTCAGCAATCTCATTTCGGAATGAGCGATACTCCACGCTCTTACCGAATGAGTATGCAGCAATATTATTTGGTCATTCTCTTCCCAAACTTTCAAGTCGCTGCTTCTTGGTTGGTCAGCATTCACATTGGTAGCCAACAGCAAGAAAATGACTAGATATTTACAAACTGACTTCATTTTTACTCCGAGAGGCTAACGCCGCAATAAAAGGCGAGCGTCAGCGAGTCCAGCCCACGCTTTTTGTGGGCGATTTTTAATTGCCTTGTTAGCTTTTGGCTGCATTGATTACACCAGCACTTTGAACAGCCAAATCCAAATACCTTTCTGCCTCATTTTGGCTTATTGCGAAGTCCGGCATATGAGATGCTTGATTTCTTATTCTTCGCAATTGCTCAATTAAATTGATACTTTCAGGTGAGAATTTACCTGAGTTAATTAGGTACTCTACTATCATTTTTGGGTTGGTGCGTTGAATTGCAGTTCCAGAGGTTAATCCATTTTTAATAGCTGCTGTTTCTATCAATGTCCATGCTTCCACTACCGCTGCTCTAGGTGAAACCTCAGATATTCTAAAAAGCTGTTCTTTCTGAGATAGGTCTTGACCAGATGATGGAGCGGCTGTAGTGGTGATTTGCTTCGCGTTATTTTCCGCTTCAGCCAATTCTCGCTCGAAGCTAGCCTCTACGTCCTTATATTTGAAACTAGACATCCGATTTAAAAGTTGCCTAACTTCTGAGCGAAATATGTAGCCAAGCCAAATTACTGATACCGGCCAAGCTATTGCTTTGACGATTTCTACGAAATGCTCCATATTTCTCCTAGAAAGCTAACGCCCAAATTTAGCGCGGAAAGCCGCGCAGCGGGTTGACGTCGCAGCCAGCGCTTTTTGCTGGCGGTAATATTTGTTTGTTAGGGCAATTTAAATTTTGCACGCGCTGTAAGCCTCAGCATGGTTAACTGACTTCTGAGTAGTAAAGTCTAATTGCATAGTTGTTAAGACTGGCTGTTTTTGAGTATTAGTAATACTTGGCGCCCACCTAAATTTTCTTAATGCCTCATATGCCTTTTTATTAAACGTTGAACCAGGGAAACTTTTAATCACCTCCATATTTTGCGGCTTACCATTAGCATCAATTATAAGTGTAAACTCCACACATCCCGATATACCGTTTTGACCTGCTGTCGCCGGATATCCGGGCACAACCACTCGGTCAACCACCCAATAGTTCTCTACTGCTTCTTTGTCGCCTACTAAATCTAAATATTCTATCTCGGATGATTGATTTAAGGTCGAGCATGCACCTAATGAAATTATTGCCGAAAGTAATAACAGATATGATTTTTTCACTGAACTTCCTTATTGCCCTAACGCCCGCAACACCGGACAAATTGGAGCGCAGCGGAAATTTGTTCCGCGTGCTTGCGCTTGATACTCATTGAGCCTTCTCCCCAGCCCAGCCAGATTGGCTAAGCTGGAAGGCGACCAAACCAAAAAGGAGAAGACCCAATGAAATTTTATACTACACAACATCCATACTATTGTGGAATTGATTTACATGCCCGCTCTTTGTACGTCTGCATTCTGGATGCTAATGGTGACACCATCTTACACCGTGAAATCAAAGCATTACCACAACCTTTGCTCGATTTATTAGCACCTTACATCGGTAATATTGTTGTTGGCGTTGAATGCATGCACTGCTGGTATTGGGTTAGCGACTTTTGTGCTGAACACGGTATTGATTTTATTCTCGGCCATGCGCTGTATATGAAGGCTATTCATGGCGGCAAAGCCAAAAATGATCGCATTGACTCATATAAAATCGCTCACCTGATCCGTGGAGGTAATTTCCCTCTGGCTTATGTTTATCCACCAGAGATGCGCTCTGCACGTGACTTACTGCGCCGCCGCACCCGCCTTGTTCGCCATGGTGCGGATCTAAAAGCGCACGTCAAAAATACGGTAAGCCAGTACAACTTGCCCCCAATAATCTGGATCTGAAATACCCTTGCGCCCGCGAAGCGATGCGGGATTGTTTTGATGATCAGTTCGTGCAGTGCAATGTCGATCTGGATTTAAACATCATCGCGTTTTACCGCCATGAACTCAGCGCAATCGAGTGGTTTATTGAAAAGCACGCCAAGCATCACAACGGCAATGATTATCATATTCTCACCAGCTTCCCCGGCATTGGCCGCATTATGGCACTGACAATTTTGTACGAAGTTGGCAACATTGCACGCTTTAACACAGTACAGGACTTTGCTTCCTACAGCCGTTTGATTAAGTGCAAAGCCGAATCCGCCGGTAAAACTTACGGCACTCAGGGCAATAAAATAGGCAATGCCCATTTAAAGTGGGCCTTCGGTGAGATTGCAGTACTTTATCTGCGCGGTAACGATAAAGCCAAAGCTCACTTACTCAAATTACAAAAGCGCATGAGCAAGGCCAAAGCGCTCAGCGCTCTGGCGCATAAAGTCGGTCGCTGCGTGTATTACATGCTGAAAAACCAGAAGGTGTTCGATGAGAAACGTTTCTTAGCCGGTTAAGTCGCGGGACAAGGTGAGCTGAACGTCTAACTGGAACACCATGGCTGATGCTCAAATGAAAGTTGGGTAGCCCGTAGCAATCAAAGCTGAACACCCACCTTCTGGCACACTGCCGTAGCCAGCGCGCTTGATTAGACACCTTGTCGCCGCGCATTTACCATCAGCAAGATGGTTTGCACCTGTGCTGAGCCTGAAACTAACTGGCTTTAAGCCCGACGCCTTGAACAGTGCCAGCAACAGGTTAACCGATGAATGTCTGGTGCCCCTGCTGTCAGCAAGGATGCTGAAATCAGCAGGCGCTCATTGAGCATGAGATAAGAGAGCCCCGATATGTGTTTGTTGCAGGCTATCGCCTGGCAACCATGATGACAGATGAAGCAGTCTATCTTGCTGATGGACAACAGCCTGGCCGCTAACGCGGCCAGAAGAGCGGTTTTACCTATTGACTCCTAGAAGGCTCATATGTGTTAGGCAATACTTTAGTAAATTGCGCCATAACCTTTATCCGTTAAAAGCAGATTATCGCCACTCTCTTCTACTAGGCCGTCCGCTATGAGTTTCTCACAAGTGACCTCTAGTGCTTCTTTTTGCTTAGGGTTCCAGCCTGAATATACAGTTTGCATAAAAGCACGGGTATTGAACGCATGTCCTGCTCTAGCACCAGAGCTAGCAAAATACCGAAGTATTGCATCTCTCACCGAATTGCCTACTTCTGGATAAAGATGATCAACTCCTTTCTCTGTCAGAAACGGTGTTCCATCTCTGTTTTCGATTAAGCCTTCGCTGACTAGCTCATCAATCGCACTGTCTAGGGCATCTTGTTGTTTTGGATCCCAGCGTTGCACTTCGTTCATAAAGAACACGCGAGTATTAAGTGCATGACCTGCAGCAGCTTTCTGAGAAGAAAATTGGTCTAGAAGACGCTGCTTGGCGAACTTTGTTTCTGCCGACATTTATTGCTCCTGATGGATGTTATTTCGGTTTTTGCCTAACATTTTATTATTGAGCATGCTCGTTTTCTCAGTTCCGATAGAGGAAACATGGATTGATAATTCATTGGAAAATAACCATAAATCTTCAAGTTCTATTTTCACTGTCTGGAAAGACGAGCATGCGTTACCTTTCGGTGGTCGTGCGTTATATTTCTGCGCGCCCCAACATTAAGTACCTAACTTATAGCATCCGGCTAACACCGGCAACAATATAAAAAACACCGCTGTGGACGAAGCTACCGCGCCTTGCCAGCAACGCCACCCAGTGCTAACATTTGTGCACACATAAAGTCAGGAGCTGAGCATGGATACCCGTATACAGTTTCGTGTTGATGAAGAAACAAAACGTTTGGCGCAGCAGATGGCTGAAAGCCAGGGCCGCACGCTAAGTGATGCCTGCCGCGAACTGACAGAGCAATTGGCAGAGCAGCAACGTAAAGCCGTATCACATGATGCCTGGTTAACTCAGCAAGTGAACATGGCATTTGAAAAGCTTGACGCCGGACAGGCGGTTTTTATTGACCATGCAACTGCCAAAGCCAAAATGGCTGAACATAAAGCCAATATTCGCAAACGCCAGCAGCAATGATCTTCTGGGAACAAGCGTCGCTGATTGATCGGCAACAGATCTTTGAATTTCTGTATGGCTTCAACCCTGCTGCAGCTGAAAAAACCGACGCGATTATTGAAGCCAGAGTAGAGAATTTATTACAACATCCATTAATGGGTGTGCAGCGGGACGGCATTCGCGGCAGGCTGCTGATTATCCCGGAAATCTCTATGATTGTGTCGTACACCCTTGATGCCGACAACATTCGCATTATGCGGGTACTGCACCAGAAGCAACAGTTTCCAATCGGATAACCTTGACCCGTTCGAGCTTAAAGGGCGCTTCATGCGCCCTTGCAGTAAACAGCTTGCCGGGCTTAGCCCAACCAGGGTTGGCTGGCTTTGCGGCTTTGCTCGTAATCGGCTATTTGCGGGTTTAACTGCTCGCTTGAGCCGATAAAATCTAAGCCGGATAACAATCGCTGCTTAATATCGGCGTCGATATTAAAGCCCATGGCGGCATTGTTGCCGAACAGGATCTCCTGGCTGGCTAAATCAATTTGCCACTGCTGCGGCCCTTGTTGGCAGCGGTTAAACAGTAAGTCGATATTGGTTTTACTTAACTGAATTAACAACATGGCGTTGTTAACGCTGTTATTAAAGAAAATATCGGCAAAGCTTTCGGCAATAATCACATTAAAACCGTATTGCTGAATGGCCCAGGGCGCATGTTCGCGGCTGGAGCCGCAGCCAAAATTGGCGCGGGTTAACAAGATACCGGCGCCCTGATATTCCGGTTTGTTAATCACAAACTCCGGATTCGGGCTGCCATCGGCCAGGTAGCGCCAGTCGTAAAACATCGCCTCGGCAAAACCATCGCGGCTAACGCTGGTTAAAAACTGCTTCGGGATGATCTGGTCGGTATCAACGTTGTTTTTGTCCAACGGGCAAACTAAGCCCTGTGCAAATATCTGGCTCATGCCCGGTCTCCTTGCTCATTCACAGCTGCAATATTGACAAACTTACCGGCAATGGCTGCCGCAGCGGCCATCGCCGGGCTAACCAGATGCGTGCGAGCGCCCCGGCCCTGGCGGCCTTCAAAGTTACGGTTTGACGTTGAAGCACAGCGCTGGCCGGCTTCTACTCTGTCATCATTCATACCCAGGCACATGCTGCAGCCCGGCTCACGCCACTCGAAACCGGCGTCTTTAAAGATGCCGGCTAAGCCTTCGGCTTCAGCCTGACGCTTTACCACGCCCGAGCCCGGCACCACTAAAGCGCGCACGCCGGCTGCGACTTTTTGGCCCTGCACCACAGAGGCCGCGGCGCGTAAGTCTTCAATCCGGCTGTTGGTGCAACTGCCGATAAACACTACATCGACTTTGCAGTCGGTCAGCTTTTGCCCCGGTTCTAAGCCCATATAGGCCAGCGCCCGTATCGCTGCTTCACGCTTAGTGGCATCGCTAAAGCTGTCCGGTGCCGGTACGCTTTGGTCTACCGCTATCACCTGCTCCGGGTTAGTGCCCCAGGTAATTTGTGGCGTAATAGTCGCCGCATCAATTTCCACCAGCTGATCAAACACCGCATCGGCATCAGAATACAGGCTTTGCCAATACTGTACGGCAGCATCCCAGTGCTGCGCCTCAGGGGCATGGGCTTTACCTTTAATATAATCAAAGGTGATTTGATCCGGTGCAATCAGCCCGGCCTTGGCGCCCATTTCAATGCTCATATTGCACAGGGTCATCCGTCCTTCCATGCTCATAGCGCGGATAGCGCTGCCGCTGAACTCGGCGACGCAGCCGTTGCCGCCGGCCGTGCCTAACTTACCTATTACCGCCATAATCACGTCTTTTGGCGTAACATGGGCGCTTAATTCGCCATTTATCTCTACTTTTAATGTCTTGGCCGGCTGTTGCGGCAGAGTTTGCGTTGCCAGTACGTGCTCGACTTCTGAGGTGCCAATGCCAAAAGCCAGCGCACCAAAAGCACCGTGGGTAGAAGTGTGCGAGTCACCACAAACAATGATCATCCCCGGCTGGGTTAAGCCTTGCTCCGGGCCAATAACATGCACTATGCCCTGATCGGGGTGGGTTAAGTCCAACAGCGGAATGCGGTTTTCCCCGCAGTTAGCTGCTAAGGCTTCTAATTGTTTGCGTGAAGTTTCACCAGCCGCGTCGATACTGCGGCGCTGAGTCGACACGTTATGATCCATAGTAGCGAAGGTTAAATCCGGCCGGCGCACTTTGCGATTGGCCAGTTTTAAACCGGAGAACGCCTGCGGTGAGGTGACTTCATGAATTAAATGCCGGTCGACATACAATAAATCGGTGCCGGGGTTTAACTTGCCCACCACATGGCTGGCATAAATTTTATGATACAAGGTTTGAGCTTTAGAAGTAGCCTGGCTCATTAGTGGTTCTCCTGACGCAAGGTGGCAACAATAGCTGCGCCAACCGCTGCCGTGCCGTAAGTCGATTTCGGATTAATATCGCGCGTAACAATATGCTGCTCTAAGCAGTGCTGCACCGCCTGCTCAATAGCCCGCGCCGCGTCTTCTTCGGCAAAGCTGTAGCGCAGCATTAAGGCGGCACTTAAAATTTGTGCTATCGGGTTAGCAATGCCCTGGCCTGCGATATCCGGTGCGCTGCCACCGGCCGGCTCGTACAAACCAAAACCGCTGCCGTTTAAACTGGCCGACGGTAACAGGCCTAATGAACCGGCAATCGCGGCGATTTCATCGGATAAAATATCGCCGAACAGGTTGTCACACAGCAACACATCAAACTGCTGCGGGCTGCGAATAAGCTGCATAGCGGCGTTATCGATATACATATGCTCCAGCGTCACATCCGGGTAGTCTTTCGCTACCCGCTCAACGGTTTCACGCCATAAAATACTGGTTTGCAGCACATTGGCTTTATCAATCGAGGTGACTTTATTGCTGCGCTTTTGTGCAGCCTCAAAGGCTACTTTGGCAATACGTTCAATCTCGGCCACGCTGTAGCGCTGGGTATCAAAGGCATCGGTGTCGCTGCGGCCTTTTTCGCCAAAGTAAATGCCGCCGGTCAGCTCGCGTACGCACAATACATCCATGCCCTGGCTGCTAACGCGCGGGTGCAGTGGTGATAAATCAGCAAAGGCCGGATAAATTTGGCCGGGGCGTAAATTACAGAATAAATCGAAGGTTTTACGAAGTGGCAATAACGAGCCGCGCTCTGGCTGTTTATCCGGCGCTAAGCCGGTCCATTTCGGCCCGCCGACCGAACCAAATAAAATGGCATCGCTTTGCTGACACACCGACAAGGTTTGCGCCGGTAAAGGCTCGCCGCTGGCGTCGATGGCGGCACCGCCGACTAAGGCCGGCGTTAACGTTAAGCCAAACTGAAATTTATCCGCTACCACCTGTAACACTTTTTCCGCCTCGGCCATGACCTCCGGCCCGATACCATCACCGGCTAATACCGCGACCTTATAATGCTTGTTGTGTTGTGTACTCATGACTATTCCCCTGCGGCAATCTTGTTGGTGTTCTGACGGGCATGCTTATGGGCATCGATGGTTTGCGCACGCTGGATCATATTCAGCACATGCACATAGGCCAGTACCGAGCTGCGCACTATGTCGGTAGCCAAACCGGCACCATGAAAACGCCGGCCCTCGTGTTCGGCAATAATATCCACCTGGCCCAGCGCATCTTCGCCGCTGCCTTTAGCCTGTAAGTTAAAATCGACCATTTTTATTTGCAGTTTGCTGATACGGGCAATGGCACTAAACGCGGCTTCAACCGGGCCATTGCCGGTAGCGGCTTCGGTAAAAAGAGTATCGCCGCAGCGCAAGCCAACAGTGGCGCTGGCCACATGGCCGGTATGGGTAGACGAGCTTAAAAACTCCAGCGCGTAATAATCGTTTTGCTCCTGCATGTTTTCAAAAAACACCAAGGCTTCTAAATCGTAGTCAAATACCCGGCCTTTTTGGTCGGCCAGCGCGACAAAAGCTTTGTACACCGCTTCTAAATCATAATCGCCGCCGGTGTAGCCTAATTCGGCTAAGCGGTGCTGGATAAC
>Ga0196899_1001271_pt1 | contig 12562 bp, 24 predicted proteins | sample VirMetDEL_Sep_01_FD_169095 | JGI IMG/M metagenome (GOLD analysis project Ga0196899, IMG submission 169095) | Aqueous microbial communities from the Delaware River and Bay under freshwater to marine salinity gradient to study organic matter... | ecosystem: Environmental > Aquatic > Marine >... | reverse complement strand
GGCGGCATCCAGTTGCAGGCGAATGGATTCGTATAAGTTGGCGTCGTCGGTGCGGAAATATCTTTGGCTCATGCGACTGCGATACCCCATTTTTTGCCAAGATAGCCTTCGACCCTTTTCCGTTCGGAGACAGTCAGGACTCGCGTATATACGATGATTTCGCCAATGTAGCCGTTTAGGTAATTTCCCGCAGTGGTTCTGTAAGTGCCGATGGCTGTAGCTGTGTTGCCATTATCTAATGTATTGACAGCAGCATCGGAGTCTTGTTGCGTTCCATTCACAAATATGACGCTTGCGCCGTTAGTCACTGTGCCGCCAATAATGTTGAAAGAGTCTACCAAGCCTACAGCCGCGACCGATAGATTGGCAAATCCGCGAATTGCGCCGCGAGAACTGTCGATCAAGATTCCTGGCGATCTGTCGGAGGAACGCGCAGAAGCTATGACGCCACCATATACCCCGCCTAGCCTCCGAAAAGCGGAAAATAGTGTGCAGTCCGGCACCTGCAAAAAGTTAGTGTTGTGAACTAGTTGGTCATTGCTGCCATCGAACTCCAGAATCGCACGCCCGTTTTGCGTCACAGCCGAGACGATGGGTCTGTTTTCTGCGATCTCTTGGTCGAAGTTTCTTCCGTTTCCGCTCTTGTCGGCCCAGGTTCCCGTAGAGGCGTTGTATTCGGGTGCGTCCAGCCACAACGCTAGCCCAGAGATCTGCTGGGGGTTAAAGCCTTTTGCAAGCGGGCGAAGCAGTCGGTTGTCCATCGGCATGGGCGTAGCCCTAGAGTAGTGATTTGCGGCTGTCAGCCGACGATATCGAATCCCTGCAACTCGATGCCAGCGTCGATAAGCTGTCGGGCCATCGCGGCTGTGTTGCCGCTGACTGTGCCGCTGCCCAGGTTCACCGAAAGCAGCGGAGTGCGTAGTGTTCCGAGAACGAAAAACTGCCGATGCAGCCACGCAATCAAACCATCGAGATAATGCGGCTCGAATCGGCATCCAATGGCAAAGTCGGCCGCGGCCTTGTCGTCTCGCAGATTCGCCCAGCTGATCGAGTTGATGTTTCTGCCTTGGTACCTCTCGCAACCAGCAAACATCCGCTTCATCGTCTGTGGTGCGAGATGCAGCAGGAATGCGGATTCCGCGATGCCGTTGCCGCGTAGAATCCGCGGTGCCGCTGGGTCTTTGACGCCAGCCAGACCGGCGGCAACCATCTCCTGCGGTGTCCAGTTCCGCAGGAATCGGCAGCCCTCAAACATGCTGTTTGTGTTGTCGATCAGGCCGCGTGAACAGCCATGCGGCAGAATCTCAATGTCGCTGTTGCGGAAAGCCGCAGCCATGTTGATCCGCTGGTCAGTAATCGGCTCGCCCTGGTCGTCATACTGATCTGCAGGAAACTCGCCAATCTCGACGATGCAAGGGCCGTTGAAGCTGGCCTGGGCGAAGGTGCGGTAGAAAGACTCGCTGCGGCAGTAGTACACGCCAAAGTAGTCGCCTGGCTGATCGCCAGTGCCAACGTAGTCCACCATTTCAATGCAGCGAGTGCCGCTGGCAAATACCTTGTCCTCATACCGGCGGTCATAGCCGGTTTTGCTGTATGCCCTGATGTATCCTTCGCCAAGCGTTGGCATGCGTCACCTAGTTCTGCGGCGTGTCGTATTGCGGTTTGTATGCGGCTGTGCGTGGCTGCATCGCGTACAGAAGACGGGTTTGCTCGTTCATCGCCTGCACTAGTTCCTTCTGTGTGTCTGTGAGTTCTGAAAGAAACTTTTCGTGTGCGTCGACAAGCGGTAGCAGCACGTCGTTTCTCAGCACAAAACCCACAGCCAAGGCTACCAGCACTGGGAAGCCCCAACGCTCAATAATGCGGCTGGCAAGCGTCATCGCTTCGTCGCGGCTCATCGCATTTCCTCTTGCCACCATGCAAACTCAATGCGGTTAGCTGGCTTCAGTAACCACCATTCGAGCAGCACTTGCACCAATGCTGTCACGAGCCCAATAAACAGCAGCACCATTACACTGCCAAACTGCTCGCGAGCGAGCTGGTGAGCGTACGATGCGCCAACAGTTGATATTTCTTGCGTGTCCTCACATCCTGCCAAAGTGTTCGTTGGCCATCCAGCCACAGCCTGGTCGACCAGCTGCTCGAGACGCCTGCGGCCCAGTAGGAACTTGGTCGGTGGCATCCTGTGCCAAACGTCCAGCTGTGTGTTTTTGCGGAAGTTCATCTTCTTAACAGCCTCCGACGTGTCGTGCGGTAAGTCTGCACTGGCTGCGGTGAGCAACTGCCGTCTGCACAACTGCTCGATGCCTCTGCCTGCGGAATGGCAACCAATGGCAGCGGATCTGGTTCCACCGCAGGTGTTGCGGCAGACTCGCTCTGTGCCGGCTTGCAGTCGCAGCCTGCTGGGCATCGGCAGTCGACCTCGCTCAGCCCGTCGCCCGTCTTCTCGCGGCCAGTGCCGTTGCAGCGGCAACCGTCGACGCATCCTTCGCTGGGCACGTCTGGCGTTGGCTGCGGTGCAGATTTGCGAACAGCCAACGCACCATATCGCACCGCCAGGGCCGCGATGATGTCGGCACGGTCGATCGCAGCTGCGGTCTCGCAGCCGCTGAGCAATAGCAGAAACAAGCACGCGAAACGCATCAGAAAAGGCCCTCCGGAAACCAACGGTCGAACTTCTGCGGCGGCCACCCATCCAGGCCGCTGAACGCGATTGCGTAGCGGTTCGAAATGTCCTTCCAACGAGCCCAGAACCCGCCCAGCGGAATCTCTACGTCGGTGCCATGCACCTGGCGGCCGCCGCTGCCCCATCGCGGCCCCCAGCTGTTCTGCACGTGCACCAGCGGACCACCGTACATGCGGTGGGTCTCCTCGCGGTCGTCAACACCCAGATAGGCCATCGCGTGAGCCCATCCGCCACGGGTGCGGATTGAAACGCCGTTGGCGTCTCTCGTGGCTGAGAACGATTCGCCACCGCAGCTGCTGATGCAGTAGCCATTGTGCAGCAGGTCGCGGATTTCCTCGAAACTGCGAGCTCGTGTGGTTGTCCTCACCAGGTGGTCCTGGCCAATGGCCTTAATCTCAGCTGGCGGGTTACTGCGGCCCCATTTGCCGGCCAGGCTGCCGCTGTAGCGTGTCAGGTCGATGCCCAGCTCAGGGTAGTCTTTCCGCAGCCACATACCGCTTTGGCTCATACAGACTTCGGCAGCATGGTCACACGTCCAACCGTCGCCACCATGACCACGCCACCAGTAGATGGCCTCAGTGCTGAGCACACCGTCGAGGCGGCCAGCTTCGCTGATGTTGGGTGGCCCCTCGATCTCGCCTGTCACCTCGTCTGGGTGGCCGCTGGCAATCTCACAAGCCAGCGAGCCAAGCACGGCGTTGCGTGTCGAATGGCTTACGCAATCGCCTCGATCCTGCGCAGATGCTGGAAGCGATCCTGGGAACACGGTCTCGATGATCCGAAAAGGCATCGACAATTGCCCTTCGCCGCTGCCGCTGAGCCCGTATTGTCGGCAGGCACTGGCTGCGTCTGGTGCCTGGCCGTGCGAAAGAATTAGCTGCGTGAGACGTTCTGCCGCGTCAGCGTCGTAGTAAACGCCACGAAAGCCGCCATCGTATTCGGCCTGCGGGTTGAACGGCATCACTCAGACCTCGCACCAGCCCACGCGAGAGCGTCATACAGCTCGACAACGTCTTCAGATAGCATCTCAGACCACGGCCGGACATCGTTGCCCAGTACAGTCAAAAATGCTTGCTCAACAGCGTCATCTAGCCCTGCATATTTGCCGCTGGCTTTTGCCAAACGCGACCATGCCACGTTAAAGGTGCTTTCTGTAAAAAGTCGCAGGCCGAGCGTGTTTTCAAAAGTTACGCTGACTTCTTCGTCCTCGCCAGCCACGATAATGGCTGCATCCTCCCACGTGGCCATCCAGACCAGGCGATCGAACGCGTCCATCGACTCACAGATGTCAGCAACATCCGCCACGGCATCTCGGAGTTCCTTGGTTGGCTCTCGCACGTCGGGCGTCTCCGGTGCTGGCGGTTGTACGCTTGGCAGCTCGATGTTTGGCAAACCAAAAAAAGAAACGTACAGGCAGGCAATCACGACGATCGTGCGAAAGTTCATTTCTGCGGCACCTCTAGCATCGCGTCCAGCAGCTGCTTGGCGAGCTCGGTAGCTTTTTCGTTGCCGTCGAGCCGCAGACGATTGGCCAGGTCAAGCACCATTGTCAGGTCACTGACGCCAATGCCATCTTTCGATGGCTGTGGCACAGTTGGCAGCGACGCCCAGGCCGCACGCAGCCGTTTGGCGATGGCTGGCAAATAGGGCACCACCAGCACAACAGCGGCCGCGATCACAGCCAGCACGCGTACTGGATCATTCAGCAGTGTCTGCATCGCTCACCTGCATTCGCTCAAGAATCCAACGGACAAACGCTTCGCCCTCTTCGCTCACCAGAATGTCGCTGATATGGCTGGCGAGCTCGTCATCCCATTCGACTTCGGTGCGGCTGGCCACCCATTCCATCGCTTCTGTCACGATCACGGCCTTGGCGTGCATGTCGTCTTCGCCGGCCAGACGCTGGGCAAACGTCAGCAGAGGCGACCATTCGGCCAAGAGCTTGAGTTTCTCAAAGATGTTCATGAGATCTCTCCTTTCACGCATCTTGGCACCTCGTATGCGACCCCTTGCAGTTACCATTCGGGCTCCTCTTCTGGCTCGATTTCCAGCGGCACCAGCGGCACAGTGAAGATCTGCGGATTGCTGTAGTGACGGTTCTGCCGCAGCGATTCCGACCAGGTGGCACGCACGGCCGCGGCCCGTTTGGCGATCCTGGGTGCCAGGTCGAGCGTTTCTTCGCTTGCCAGCCGCTCGGCCCGGCCAGGCTCAGGCTCTCGCTCTGGTTTGCGACGCAGACTGCGGTTGTGACGCTTCGGCAGCTGGTGCACGTCTCGCAGTCTGATCAGCTGGTCACGCGAAACCGTCCAGAAACTGCATATCGACGCCATCGACGAATGGCTCGCCCACTGAAGCCGCAGCGTGGCGACATTAATCGCCGTCGTGTCGCCTCTCATCGTCGCCCTCGTCAGTGAGCCAGAGCATGAGTGAGCGTTGTGCAGGATTCAGGTAGATATTCCAGCCGTCAGCGACCATCGACGTGTGCAGCCCAGCGTGTTCGATGTCACCGTCGATCGAGGCGTATGCGTGTTTGTAGAACGCTTCAGGGCGATACAGTGCCGCACCGCCAAACGCTGAAAACACTTTGACGGGCGGTGAGCCAGGCGGCGGCACCCATAGCGTCTTCCATGCTGCGAGCTTGTGCGTCCAGCCATGCACGCGAAGTGCCCAGGTGTCGTAGTGGCCCCACGCTGAACCTTCTGCGAAGAATCGGTGCTGGAATAGCGATGTGCTGGCCATACACGCGGCGTCTTTGTACCGCTGCAGCCAGCCGCAGCCGTTCAGCAGGCCAGGCACTGACCAGCCGCCCCACAGGTCCATGTCGACGACCAGCACAACGTCAGCGTCTGGGTGCTTGTCGCGTGCAATCTCGCGGAACTCATTGCGAAACTTCGCGTATCGCTCAACGCGAGTGGCTTCAAATCCGTGAAGGTGCTCCCAGCCGTAGTCGGTAGAAGAAACAGACACGCGGTGTGGGTTGTCGCTGGCGAACTGCCAGAGCAGCTGCTTGGTGTTGTCGGTGCTGTCGTTTTCCACGATCACGATGCCGTAGTCGCGGAACTCTTCGACAATCTTGCCCAGCCTGTGAAACGTCGCTGGCAGGATGCCGCCGATGTTTCTGGCCATGCCGCACACGACGATCTTGGCATCCTGTGCCCAGCGGCTGCCTTCTTCGTGCACATCGCGAAACAGGTCGGCCCATTCGTCGTCGATCGGGGCCACAGTGTCTGGGTGATACTTGTCGGCTTTGACCACACACGACTCGCGGTGCCGGTGCTCGTCTGCCAGCTGCTCAGCAGCTTCCCGCGTCGGGCCGTCAGTGTTGTCAGCCACGGCCAGGTCATGCAGCTCTTGGGCTATGTCGATCTTCACGGCATCCTCCACAGGTACTGGTAGTGCCGCATGATCGGCGTGGCACCAATTCGATGCAGCCAGTTGGCCACGTACAACCCCTTCCCACCGTCCGGGCCGCAGTCGTCAATCAGCACCGACGCACCAGCCTTCAGCATCGGCGTGATCGACGCCAGTTCCATGACGTGGTGCAACGCAGATGGGTGCGGGTTAAACCACGTCAGATCGAAGCTGTCGAGGTACAGCAGGTCGATCGGCGTCTTGATGTCACGCAGACGACGCACGGAATCGCCAACGTAGAAGGCCACCTTTTCACTGACGTGGCTGGCCGCCATCTCAACGGTCTTGGCGTCCAGCTCACACACAAACACTTCAGTGCTGGGATAGTGTCGAGCGTACGCGTCCCAAATAAGCGTGCTGCTGCCATCGTTCTTTGCGGCTTCTTCGCCAGGTTCAACACGCATACAGCCGGTCTCGCAGATCGCGTGCGGGCCGGTCCGCTGCTCTAGCAGCTCAATCGCTTTGCGGAACGTGGCCGTGCGGTGCCGCAGATTCGGTGCGAAGTGAACGTCGAACGTCTCAAGAAAACTTGGCAATGGTCACCTCAGTGGCACCAGCGGTGCCGTATGACTTCACGATATGTAAACTGGCGACTTGTTTGTCGTCGTGCCACGCGACGCCAGTGAGAGCGTCAAGAACTGCTTTCGCCAAGTTGTCGACATCCTCACGCGGCAGCAGCGGTGCGGTTTTCTTCAGACCGCTTTTGTTTCTGTGCGATTTTGGGCGGCCGAATGTTGCCGCAATGGTAACCGAAACAGCGTCTTCTGTAACCGTGGCACCAGCGGCCTTGGCTGTGACAGCAATGCCAGCACGGTACGCGTGAATAGGGTGCTCTGGTGGCGTAAAACCCCAAGACTTTTTGCCCTTGGTGACAATTCGTGCCCGTGGCTGTGGCACTGGCTCACCTGGCACTACAAAAGTGAGCGTTTCAGGTTCAGTTTGTATTGGCGATTGTACGTGCACTGTGCAGCCTCCGCTTCCTTGCGTTTCTCATACCGTCTGCGGTATTTCTCAGCTGCCTCAAACACGCTTGGGGCAAGCATCAGGTTTTCCCGGCTGTATTTCTCTTCTTCCGGCGTTGGGGCCAGGTCGTTCTTGTTGACCGGCATAAGGCCCATAAATTCAATGACGTTATTGATCACGCGATATGTCACGCCAAAGTATTTGGCCAAATCCATTCGGCTTACGCCAGAGTTGTACAGCCTGAGAAAGTCATCGTCGCTTGCAATACGTTCTAGCTGGTTCATTTCTTCCTCGAATATGGTGAGCGTTCACCAGCCGTGTAGGCCGCAATAGCTTTGCGTCGCACTTCGTTTGCCAGCACCGCGACGCTTGGTGCCAGAGCCAATGTCGATTGGCTGATAATTTCTTCCTCGTCAGACGGGGCGACCACCAATAGCCCGACTTCCTGCGGTGCCTTGGGAGTCAGAGCCCGCAGTTTTCTCGCAGCCTCGCGAACTGCCGTCCGACTGACGCCCATGCGTCTAGCCACCTCGTGTAGAGAGATGCCAGAACGCACAAGCTCCAAAAAGCCATCACGCTCAGCCACTGGCACATAATCGGTCTGCATTCGTTCTCCCTCTTGGCTTCCATCTCTTCCAGCTTGTGGCTCAGCCGCAGGCAGCGGCGGCCCAGGCGGTTTATTCGCTTGGCGGCCTGTTCCAGCAACCACCGTGAGTCATCGTCGATCTCGTCACGCCATGCGTGGTCGAGGCACAGATCAGCTAGCTCGTCATTGCTGTTCGGCATCGGTGTACTCCAGCGGCCGTATGGTCCTGGCGTGGTGCTTGTTCCACGTCACGTACCCTTTCGCCCTGAGAGCCTGCAAATGGCACATAACGCCATTTGGGCTGCGGATGCCCACAGCGTCGGCTATCTCGCGAATGGTCGCAGGATAGCCCTGCGTGGCCTGCTGCGTGGTGATCTGGTCATAGATCAACCGCTGCCGCTTCGTCATAGGCGGCCTCGCCTGCTGACTCACTGGTCACCTCCTCAATGTCTGGCCAGACTTTCGTGGCACGTTCCAATCCAACTGGGTGGACGGTCTTTCCGCGTAGCAGCATCCGCATCACTTGCAGCGGCACCAACTTGCGATGGGCGGCCGGCGGCCCAATCTGGTCAGCGTCCATCGCGTCAAGAATCCTGCGGATCAGATCTTCCACGCCTGTGGTCGATTTGTCGACATCCTGAAGCAAGATGTCGATCTCCTTGCCAGTCCTGTGCTCAGTCTCAGGATCGACGCCAGGCGACAATGGCAGCGGCGGCTCATATGCACGTGGTTGCCAGCCGCTGGAATCCAGCCGTTTCGCTTTGTGGTACGCCTCTAGGATCTCGCGAATTTCCGGCGTCGGATACTTCGCAGCCACGCGGGCCTCGCGTATGGCTTTGGCCAGCACGGCCTGGTCGAGGTGCTGAAGTTTGTCCGCAAACAGCTCAGCCAGTGCCTGCGGAATGGTGGCATTCGGCCACAGCTCGCGGATCGCGGCCTTGTTGGTTTCCCAGCTGCTCATAGGCAGTTCACCCTTTTCGCTTGTGATTTCGTCTGACTGCCGCCGCCGTCCTGGCATCTGGTCAGCCAGCCCACCAAAAACTTCCGCCAGTTTGACCGCTTCGCCCTGGCCGGGTTGGCCTTCAGCCAAGAGGTGGCCTTTGCCAGCTCCAAGTCCAGCGATGCCAGCGGGTACGCTTCCAGCCATTCCTGGCGATCTGCGTCTGTGATGCCTTGCCAACCAGTTTTTTCTGTCCACCCAATCGCCGTTTTCGGCGTCGAGCGATCTTCGCTCGTCGCAACCATCTGCGCAGCAGATGGTAATTTCTTCTCTCTTCTCTTCTCCTCTCCTCTCCTCTCCTCTAGTACGCTATCTGTCACGCTGCCATGCGTACGCTTTGCGTACGTTCTGCGTACGGATTGACGACGGGCCTCTAAAAGCCGCTTTTTTGCCGCATTTGAGAAGCGTTCTTCCCAGCCTGGGATGGCAATGGTGGCACCGTCAGACACGAGCCAGCCGGCCTGCTCAACAGCACGCCAGAACGACTCGTCACCGCCGGCCACGTGTTGCAGCATCGAGATCGGCACGCGAATTGTGCCGTCTGCTGTCACGTGCCAGGCCCACGACCACAGGCGGACCATGCGGCCGACGACCACCTCAATAGGTGAGTCAGTCGCCGCGGCCACCTCGAGCACCTCTGGCTTTTGCGAGAGGTTGCAGTCGATAGGAATCCATTCGCCAGCCATCAGGATTGCTCCAAGATCTCGTAGTCGGAAAATCCTTTTTGCTCAGCGTACTCGCAGGCAATGTCGTAGGCACGCTTCGTCTCCAGGCGCACAGCACGCCAGCAGTCACGACGCAGCTGCTCCTGCGTACCGTCAAAGTCAGAAAACGGCACGTATACGCCTTTTTGCGAGCGTGGCAGTTTGGTGCAGACATTGTGCCTGGCCGCAAACTCAGACAGAAATGCTGGGAAACGATGCTTCAGCAGGTTTGACCTGGCGACACCTGCACGGTGATGCAACGAGCTAAACATTAATACATTCCGCATCCAAAACTTTTTTTTAGGCACGCGACCGTTGTAAACATATCGCGTTGCATTGCCGTTTATGTCTTCGTTGATAATCAAGCAAGCAATCGACCAAGCGGCCTTATTGTCTTCGTCGCCAACAGGCTTACTGTAGAACGAACAATGAACGCCAAGACGCCTAGGTATTAACCGTGCCAGCTCTGCAATTGCAGGAAAAACTTGCCCGCGATATCCACGTACCCTGGCCGCGTTCAGCAGAATGTTTGCGTTTGCTCTAACGTGTTTGCCAAACAGACGTTTTTGACAAACGTCGAATGACGTTGGCGGCTTGCTGAGTGCGACGCCGTTATTCTGCGACACATACGCTGCCAAGCTGATTGCGTCGTTTAGGTCGTCGTCTTTTTCGGCAACCACAGACAAACCGTCGCAGTTCTTCGAGACCCATTCGCGGCATTTTCTCGTGTGATAATGCGGAAAAAACAGCAGCGTAATCGACTTTTTCCTGCAAGATTCGTACAAGTCCAGCAGCTGCTCTGCTGTCATTGGCTGTGCCAGACTTTTGCGTGTCTGTGGCGTCGCCAAGTGGGCACGCTCGACGACAATCAACGTGCCTGGATCAAAAGAAACAAAGACATTTTTTATGTCTTTGTAACTGCCGCTGCCGCTGACTCCAGCAAACAGTTTGTAATACCAAAACGTACTACGGCCAAAGTCCACACCAACTATTTCGCTGTGCTGCGACGGGTCACACCAGCTGCGTGCAGTTGTGTTTTCAGCACTGGCCAAAAGCGAATACGCCTTTTCGTCCTGGCGTTGCACTTCAGCACAATGCTCATCCATGAACGATAGCAGCTCTGCCAAAACAGATTACCTCCGTGAATAAATAGGGCCGCAGGCAACGGCCCTAAAATTGCTTGATGCAAAAGGCAACAAAATGCCTGCGGCCCTGTGTTTAAAAGCCAGCCGCAGATGCAACGCGGTCAAAATGCCATATGGCAAATCGCTCAAAATGATCTGCGGCTGGCAATGTCGCAATGCCCTGAAAATGCACAAAGCGCAACTGGGTGAAAATGCGACACTAAAACGGAATATCGTCCTCATCCTCGACGCTCGCCAAAGCCACCGCTGGCGTCAGCTTCGGTTTCTTCTTCGCTGACTTCGGCTTTTCGGCCGCCGCCGCCGCCGGCAGGTACTTCTTGACCACGCTGCTGGTCTTGCCGGCCTTGCTGGTGTAGCTGCTAATCTCCACACGCACCGCCTGGTCGATCAGATCTTCAGGCGTCAGCTCAAGCGTCTCGCCATCCGGGCCGGTGCCCAGCGCGGCCGCCAGCTGCTTGGCACGCCAGCCGAGGTGCTGCGGGATGTCGTCGAAGACAAACTTGTACTGGCCCAGGCTGAGCCGCAGTTTCAGACACATCCCTTCAGGGTTCGTGTCGGAAGTCTTCCATTCGTTTGGCCCTTCCTCGCAGTGCACAATCGTCATCTCATGGATGCCAGGTGGCACCAGCTCACGCTCTGCTGGTGCGGAATCTTGCTGGTCTTCTGGTACGTCAAACTTCATCTTGGTTCCTTTCTGTAGAACACGCAGCCACAACGCATGGCTGAGTGATTTGCTGCGACTTCAATCGCTGAATCTCTTTCAATGCTCTGCCAAGTGCAGCTGCAAGTGGGCCATTAGTGCCAGTCCATGCGTTTGATGGGCCAAACCGCTGAACAAGATGCCAAGCCTGCCTGATTTCTTCATCAGTCATGCAATAGCCTCCAGCTCAAAAAGCGTTTTTGTGTTCTGCCGCCGAACGCTTTCGGCTTTTGCAATGTTCCGAAACGCTTCCTGGTGGTACTCGTCTTTAATCTCGCAGCCGTAGAATCGTCGCCCGTTCTGAACGGAGACATAGCCTTCGCTGCCAATGCCAGTGAACGGTGAAAACACAATCTCTCCAGGGTTGCTGTAGAGCCGCACGAGCCGATCAATGACGCCAAGCTGTAGCGGGCAAATGTGCCTCGTATCGTCTTCGCTCTTTGCTGCAGCAGTGTTGAGCGTGTCTGTTTCCTTGATGTCATCCCAACAACACTCGGCCCACTGAATCCACTCGTTGCGGGAAACCTCGCCTTCAGAATCGATCGGCGTCTGGTTGTCGCCTTTCGCTCGAAACTTGATTAGGTAATCAGGCAAGGCACCTCTTTGCTTCGCACGATCAGATTCAAGGCCAGCAAACTGAAGCTCGCGGCTTCTGGTTCTTATCGCCTGAGCCTGCGGATTCTTCCGCACCGCCCAATCGTATTCGTAGACGAGGCCAGCACGCTCACCTAGGCGAATGTTCATCCCTCGGTAGTCATGCAGGCCAACCTCACCAGAACGCTTTAGGCGTGGGATCTGCATAACGTGAACGACAACCGCTCGCCCTGGCTTCATCACGCGAGCCAACGCACGATAGAAAAACGAGAGATGAATCTTCGCCTCTCCTCTCATGCCTTCGCTGTTGCCAATGTCCTCGGCCTTGCTCGTGTAGGCATATAGAGTTGGGAATGGTGGCGAGAATACCGAGAAGTCCACGCTCTCTGCTGGCATGTCTTCCATCATGTGCGGTATGCAGTCGCCGTGATGAACCTTGTATTTCTCGCCATTAGTTAGAAGATTCACGAAAAATGTCCTCCTGCTCTTTGGTATCTGACTCAACCCGCTTCGCCTTCTGAAGCACGTTCTCGACCATTGGCCTCTCAACATCCGACACAGGAATATGGACGTTGAGTGGCTTTGACGAACCAACACGATTGGATCGCTTGACGGCCTGGTAGTATTCCTCGTAGGAATCTTGCAGGCCGCTGAATACCTGCCTAGTGCACACCTGAAGATTCAGGCCAAATCCAAGAATCTTTGGCTTTGTAATCAGTGTCTTGATGCGCCCAGCCTTAAAGTCTGCAACGATCCGCTCTCTGTCTGCTTGC
>Ga0196899_1001258_pt1 | contig 12625 bp, 6 predicted proteins | sample VirMetDEL_Sep_01_FD_169095 | JGI IMG/M metagenome (GOLD analysis project Ga0196899, IMG submission 169095) | Aqueous microbial communities from the Delaware River and Bay under freshwater to marine salinity gradient to study organic matter... | ecosystem: Environmental > Aquatic > Marine >... | reverse complement strand
AATTAGATTGTCAAATACCAGAACACTTAGAAGAAGAACATACTGATTGTATGTTATGGCCAGGTAAAAGAACTTTTAAATGGTTAATGTCTAGGTTACATTCTGCTGAATCTACAGGTGGTAGGCAGACATTCGAAATGGTTTATTTTAATCAAGCATATGTAGAAGGTACGCAAATATTTACTATGAACATGATTGACCAATGTATGCGACCTGACTTAGTACTAGGACAGGTATATAAAAATTTATATTTAGTTGCTGGATTAGACCCTGCATCAAGTGGCTACCAAGCATCAGTATTGTGGGGTATAGACCAGTACAGAGGTGAGTTGTATTTAGTTGATTTAGAAAACAAACGTGGTGGTGGTATTAGAGCTGCGTTAGACCAAATGGCAATATGGTTACACGAGTACGATTGTAGACATTGGATAGTAGAGGAAAACGGATTTCAATCTGCTATACGCATGGACGAAGGTATAAAAGAATTTACATTACGTACTGGTATAACTGTACAAGGACATTTAACAGGTAAAAACAAACATGACCCACTTTATGGTGTAGGTGCAATGGCTGATTTATTTGAAGATAGAAGAATACACTTACCTACTGGTGATGGAGAATCTAATGCTAAAGTGCAGAAATACAGACAACAACTGTTATACTTTGATGGTAAACCTGTTTCTAAACGAAACAAGGAAAAAACTGATATAGTTATGGCAAGTTGGTTTCCAATGAAGGTTTTTAGGCGTATGCAAAAAGAGCATGCTGCTGATATAGGATTAGACTATAGTCCTAGTTATGGAGATTATAAGATGACAGATATGAACGAAGCACCATGGGCATAGAAAATTTAGATATTAAAACATACAAAGAGATTGTCCAGAATGCTGCTGAACTTACATCTGGTAAATTAGTACAAGAAAGACAAGTACAAAAAGCTAGAATAAAAGCAATTCTTAATGGTGGTTCAGATGGTATAAAAGCATTATTAGGTAATACAATGGAAACCTCTGATGCTGATTTATTACCAGCTCCTAACATGTTGCAATCTGGTATTGACCGACTTGCACAAAAAGTAGCAGGTATACCACAAGTTAGAGTAGATGTACCTAACGATAATGATTCTACTAGAAGTAAACTACGTGCAGAAAAATTAGAACGTATTGTTACTAACTATGATGAAAAACAAAATTTACTTAGCCAGTTGCAACAAGCTTCTAGATGGCTTCCTGGTTATGGTTATTGTGCTTGGGTAATTACAACAAAACGTGATACTAACGGATTTGTTTATCCAAGTGCAGAACTACGTGACCCTTACGATACATTTCCAGGTAACTTTGGTCCTGACCAACAACCTAGAGAAATGGCTGTTATTAGAAGAATACCTAGATACAAACTTGCACAAATTTATCCAGAGTTTGCAGAACAAATTTTAAAACAAGATGATGATGAAGGTGATGAGCTTAATGGTGACTTAGCTGCACCTTTTATGTCATATGAAAACAACAGAGAACAAAACTGGGAAGACAATACTTATTCTGGTGTAAGAATTATTGAGTACTACGACATGGGTGGTACTTATGTAGTATTCCCAGAACGTAACATGATTTTAGATTTTATACCTAACGTTCTATCAACTCCACCATTTGTATTTATGAAGCGTGTGTCTTTTGACCAACTAAAAGGACAATATGACCATGTTATAGGTTTGATGGCAATGATGGCAAAAATAAACATTATGTCAGCAATAGCAATGGAAGATTCTGTTTTTACAGAAACCAACATATCAGGTGAGATAGAATCCGGACAATATAGAAAAGGTCGATTTGCGGTTAATTATCTAGCTCCTGGTACACAAGTTTCTAAACCAATGAATAATATGCCGTATCAGTTATTCCAACAAATAGATAGATTGGAAAGACAATTGCGTATGGTAGGTGGTTATCCTGTAACAGACGATAGCCAATCACCTAACTCATTTGTTACTGGTGCAGGTTTGTCAGAACTTAATAGCACTATGTCACTTATGATTAGTGAGTATAGAGATATTATAAAATCTGCTGTAACACAAATGGATGCTAAAAGATTAGAGATGGATGTAATACTATCTTATTCACAAGGCATTACTAAAAAACCAATGGCAGGTTTCTTAAATGGTTCTTCATTTGCAGAAAACTATCAACCACTCGCTGATATTGGTGGTGACTTTAAAACTAGACGTATTTACGGAGTTATGGCTGGTTTTGATGAACCACAAAAAATTGTAACTGGATTGCAATTATTACAAGCAGGTGTTATAGACGTAGAAACATTACAAGATAATATTGATGGTTTAGAAAACATAGCAAAAGTACAAGAAAGAATACGTAAAAGCAAAGCTGAACAAGTATTGTTTGATAGTATTTTAGCAAGGTCTGCACAAGGTGACCCTGCAGCAACAATGGCTGCAATAGCTATTTACGAGTATCCATCTGCAATAACAGAGATTATGAAGCAGTTCTATACTCCACAAGAGCCACAGATGTCACCTGAAGAAGAAGCTATGATACAACAACAAATGATGCAACAACAGATGATGCAAGGTGGAGGACAAAATGTACCAACAATGGCTCAAGCATTTGGAATATAGTAGAATGCAAAATTATTTTGATGTAGAGTTCTGGGATTTAGTGTATAAAGAATATGGCGTAACTGACGAATTAGATATACTTTCAGAAAACGTTGAAGAAATTATTACACCTAGTCCTGGAATTATTATATTAATTACAAAGGATTTTTATAATGGCAAAGAAACGTTCTAACAGAGGCGGATATAGACAACCTAGCAACCCAGCTCCAGTAGCTACTCCAAATAGGAATAGAACTGACGGAGGGCCAGGAAATAAAAAACAACCTCTTAGAAGGCTTCCTGACGCTGATTATGGTGCAAATAAAGAGTTTGTTGCACAACAACGTGCTGGAGGAGGTTTACCTAAAGTAGAACCTATTCCAATGCCACAACAACAAATATCACAAACTTTATATGGACCTACAGAAAGACAATATCAAGCTCCTACTGCAGGAAATATTATTGATATAAATCAAGATGGTATAGCAGATGAATCGCTACAAAACGACATGGATATACTATTAGAGGAAATGTCAGTAAGAAATCCAGGAAATACATTACTTACACAGTTAATTAGCACAAGACAATCACAGAGGTTTTAGTGTTAAACTTCCTCGAAGAAAAAGCATTTGCTCAACAAGGCATTAGAGAAGAAAATAGGCGTGAACAAGCACGTCAATTCTTAGATAGAAACCCACAGTTTGAAACTAGGTTTACTGCATTAACAGATAGGTATCCTATGTTGCCTGCAGAAATGTTACAACCTATGGCGTTAGAAACAAATATACCTGTAGACTCACAAGCTTTTGGAGATTTAAATGACCATTATGCAAAAGAAATGATGGCACAACAAGCTAATACTTGGTATAACCAAAAATACGGTGGATACAAAACAGGTAACGCAGATGATTTAATTGCAAATTATTATTCAACAGTTAGTTATCAAAGTGATGAATCTGAAATACAAGCTATGTTTAAAGAACGTAGAAAAAGTGATAGAACTATATTGACACCTGTTCGTGCATTTACTAACTGGTTAGTTGCACTAGGTGACGGTATGAGTGAGTTATTAATAAAATACAATCCTGGTGTTACAGGCAGTGAAGTACAAAGACCTAAAATGCGTCTTAATAAAGAAACAGGTGAGTTTGAAGTAGACCCAGGCAATATAGGAGATTTATCAACTTTTCAACAAGGATTAACAGCAATACCTGGTGGACAATTTTTAATACCTAACAATAGACCTCAGTTTATAGGTAGGGTATTTGCATATGCACAACAGTTAAATGCTTTAGATAGATTTGTAGAAAGTGGATATACATTAAATGATGCACAACAATTTTTACCTATTGATTTTTCTAAATCAGAATATTTAGATGATATCGGAACAAAAGAAGGTTGGTTAGCAGAAACTAAAGGTTGGATGAAATTTGCTAAAGAAGCTGCTGAGGTAGGTGGCTCACCATATGTATTTGAAATGGTAAATCAATTACGTAAAGGTGAACCAATCAATATGAACAACAAAAGATGGTTTAGAGTTGAATCTGTTATGGCAGAAAATGACCCTACAGTTAAAGAACTTATGGATATGGGATATTCTAAGTTAGAATCACAAAGAAGATTTTATGAAGAAAAAGGTATTCCTATTGTCAAACCAAATAAAGATACTGATATAAACTGGACATCTATACAAAAACCTAATCAAATAGAAATATTTTCTGGTCGTAGAGCAGTACTCACACCTGCTTTAGCTGACCAACAAGCTGTTAAAAATAATTTAAATGTTAACGCAATAGCTGGTGTTAAAGAACCATATTCATATGGTAGATATCAAGCTGGATTAAAATATCGTGTTGGTACAGAACAATACAATGTTTTATCAGGTTGGATAGATGGTTCTTTACGTGCAGTATCTGAATTAGGTTTTTATAAAGGTGTTAAGACTTTTAAGAAATTACAAAAACTTTCTAGAACTGTTAATCCATTAACTGAAATATCTAAAGAAGGATTATTTAGTCCATTAAAGAAAAAAGAAATAGTTAATAATTGGATTAAAACAAATAAACAAAATCCACTTAATGGTAAACCAATTGATAATGTAGATGAATTTATACAAAACTTTGATAGTTATGAATCTAATTTTATTAAACCTTTAACTAAACAAATTAAAGATGCACGTAAAAAAACTAACAAACTTAAAAAAGAATGGGGATTAGTTGGTGGTAAATTACGTACTACATTTGCAAAATCAGGTAATGATTTAGTTGACGTATTAAAAGATTCAGGAGTTATTAAAGCATATGCATTAAATAAATCTGGTATGGCATTAGAAATGAATCCATTTACTAAATTTTTTCCACCTGAAATTAAAAAATTAATGTTAGACCCAAAAATTGATGAAACAGGTATAGAAGCTTTATTTCGTAGAATGTATGGTAATGGAATAAGAACTCCAGGTATGGACCAAGTATTTATGCTTGATAGCTTGCCTAAAGGTACATCTGCTTTAGCTTCTAATGTTGCAAGTAAAATTGCAGGTAAAAATGTTGTTGTACCATCTGTAGGTTCTTTAGCAGGTAGAGCTATAAATAGAAGTATTAGAACTGTTGATGAAACAATTACTAAATCTAAAGATATTTTTAAATCAAATAACTTAATACCACGTAAAACAAAATACATGGATGATACACAAGTAGTATCTAAAGCAGATTTTGTTAAATGGCAAGATACAGGTCTTATATCTACATCAAGAAATATGGGTTTTTATTCTGAATTAACTGCAGGTATGAGTCCTAGATTTAAAAAATTATTTGCTATACAACCAGGAACAACTCTTTCATATAACAATAAAGCTGAAGCATATAGAACAATGGTAAATCATATGATGTCAACTGGATATGATACATATGCTGCTGATAGATTTATTGATGCATTTTTAGATATGAAGTTCACAATAACTAATGTACGTGACTTAGCTAAAAAAATGGGTATATATGATGCTGGTATGGTTGGTAAACGTAAGGGTGAAAAAGCTGCAAAGATAATGAGAAAATACATTGATGATAAGTTTGCTGGTGAAACACGTGTAGAAAATTATATTAATGACCCTACAGGAAAAATGATGCCTGATATGTGGTCACCAAGAATTGTATCTGAAACAGGTCAAACTACATTTATTCCATCAGCTACAAAAATAGTTGAAATGAATCAACAAGGTGCGCCATTAACAAACAATAGAGCTTTAAATAAAATGTTATCTGGATTTTTTGATATAGACCCTAATTTTGATATGAGTGATTTTTTTGCAACAACTAAAACATATGCAGAAAGTTTAAAGAAAAAAGGTCATAAAATTAGAATACCTACTAAAACTTTAGAAGAAGGAACAGTAAATCAATCATTAGATGTTCTTTTAAATACTGTTATTAAACCAAACTTAATTGCAAAACCTGCACTTACACAAAGAGTAGTACTTGAAGAACAAATAGCATTTGCTGTGTTTCCTCAATTGTTTGGAATGATATCTTTTCAACCACAAAAATATTTTTCATGGATGTTTAGTTATGGTTATATACCTAAAGCTAAATACAATCCTTTTTCAATATTAGCTAAAAATATTATTGATTCTGGTAAAGATGTTAATGAAGTAACTATGTCACATTATTTTCACGATGCAATTAATGCACAACTTTCTTTATCTAATTTAAATTTAGGAAATATAAATAAACGATTAATTGATTATGTACCAGTATCTTCTAAAAATAGTTTAGCTCTGGATGGTTATGTATTTCAATATACAAAAGCTTGGCAAGACCCAATAATGAGTGCTTTAGCTGCAATACCTAATGGTACTCCTGATGAAATTATTAAATGGTCTAAAACAAAAGAAGCTTTAAAACTAAGAGATAGATTAATAAGTTTAAGTGGTAATAAATATATTGGTAATTATGAAACAAGTATTCGTAGAGGTGAAAATTGGGTAAGGTATTTATTTCAAAAAGAAGGTGAAATTAGAATGCGTACTGGCATGCCAATGAAAGAAGGTAAAGATTATTTTTATTTTCCAGAAGGTATGGAAAGAGCGGGAGAAGCTGTATTTGATATATCACATCCATTTGTAGGTTCATCAGCATTAAGAGAAGGTATAGCTACAGGTAAATTTATTGATGCTAATGGTAATGCGGTAAATCTTGCGCCAAGATATTGGGATAATAATCCTTATGAAACATTTAAACTTAAAGATGAAAGAAAACTTAAAGAAGGTTTAGAAAGTTTTATAGATAAAGTAGATGAAATAACTAATGAAAAAATTTATGATTTTGGCTCTGTAGTTGTTCCTAAACCAGAACTTGTAAATAAATATGCTCAACTAGGTGGTAAATTAGATGCTTTATATGGTGGTATATTTGAAGTGTTACTTCAATCACCTACTGCAAGAATGAATAGAAGTCCTATATTTAAACAATATAGATGGTTAAAGTTAAGTGCAAACTTTCATAAATTTAGTCCTTCATTACAAAAGAAATTAATTAAAGAAGCTGAAACTGCAAAAATTCCTAAGTACATGTTAGATGATATTAGAGGTGTTACAGCATCTGGTTCTATTAATGATTACGAAGGAATAAGTAATTTTGCTAATTCATTTGCTGTAGAAAATATGAAATCAATATTGTATGACACAAAAAATAAACATAGAGTATCTGAAATATTTAGAAATGTTTATTACTTTCCAGAAGTATTTATTGAAATAGCTAAAAGATGGGGTAAAGCAGTAGCTGCTAATCCTTATAGTCTTAAAGCAGCAAGTAACGCTTCTATGGGCGCACAATCTGTTGGTGGTAATATAAGTTATTATGGACAAGGAGTATGGCAAGAAGACCCATTAACAGGAGAAATGGTATTTTTATATCCTTGGCAACCAATGCATAGTGCTAATGCATTTGGTCAAGATGCTAGATTTAGAGCTAATACAGTAGGTTATGGTAGCGGTGTAAACATGGTAAGCACACAAGGTTGGCCATCTGCTCAACCAATGGTTCAATACGCACAAAATTTATTGTTTGATAGTAAAGCTGGACAAATGTTAGGTTTTGACCAAGAGTTTCAAGATGAATTTTTTGGAGATTTTCCACCACCAGAATCTTTGTTTGAAGCTTTTAATTTATTTGAATTACCTTTCGTACAAAAATTTAGAACATCTGGTAACCCAGTAGATGTTATAAGAGAAAAATTTAGTGACACATATGTAGATTCAGATAACATAATGTGGAGTTGGGATATGAATAATAAGTTTAATTCTATGAGAGCTGAAACTACAATTGAATTTTGGGAAGATATAAAAATATCTGATACAGATTTAATATATTTAGAAAATGGACATATAGATAAATATATAAAAACAATATTACCTGAATGGGATGGTAATAGAAAATTACCTACTACTCAAGAAATGGCGGAATGGTTTGCTGAAAATGATAATCAACCTTACGAATACAAAAAAGGTGAATTATCTTGGGAAACATTAGATAGAGCATTGTTAATGTATTCTGCACATGAAGCTAGATGGTTTGCATTAACAAGAGGTATAACTCAATTTGGTGCTGTAACTACTCAACATTTAAGAAGCGCTGTACAAGATAAAACTGGTAAATGGTGGTCAACAGTTGTATTAGCAAAAGAATATGATGATTTAGTACAAAAATATGGTGACCATAGATTAGCTGCAGAAGAGTTTTCTATTAAATTTGGATTAGACCATGGGTATATTCTTACAAGTACTAAAGATAAAAGTCCTGTAGCTACAGTATGGGATGTTAAAGTTAAAGAATGGAAAGATAAACACAGTACAGAAATTAATACTTTACCTTTAACATATCATTATTTAAATCCATCAAATCCAGAAAATGAAAGAACTTATTCTGATGTAATAGCACAAGCTACTGTAAATCCAGAAGCTTATTTATTATCTGCTAATGATACTGTTGCTTGGTTTAAGTACGATAGATTTCAAGAACAAACAGAACGTGCAGTTAATAATGGAGATATATCAACTGCACAAAAAGAATCTATGGATAAATCATTTAGATTAGCATTAATAGAAACACACCCAGGATTTCAAGCATCATTTGGACAAACAGAACCAGCTACTGTACAAAATAGGTTTAAAGAACTTAGAGATAAATGGACAACATCTGATTTTGTTGAAAATTATGATGCTGGTCAAGGTTTTATTAAATATATGGAATTTTGGAAAGAAGCAGAACAAATATCAAGAGATACAAGTGGTTCAGGTTCAAGTACATGGTGGTTAACATCTAATGATTCTGATGCACATATGCTTAGAAGAAGTATGGCTGATGCTGCATATTCAATAATTGTAGACCATCCTGATTTCTTGCATGTATATCAAAACGTAATTATAAGATTATGGTCAAGTGATAGAGATGTTTTAGAGTATAATAGTTACTTGTACAATGAACGTAGAATGTTTGGAGATAAATAATGGCATTGTCAGAACAAGATAAAGTATTAATAGAAGAAAATTTAGGTTTTACATTATCTGATTTATTTAAAGACCCAAATGGTTATGGTATATCTGAAGAACAATTAGATACATTAACTGATTTATTAACAGCATTACCAGAAGGTAGTTTTGCAACATGGATGAACTCTTACAATGGTTTTATATCAGCTAGTGCAAAAGCAACAACAGATTTATCTGCGCTTAATAGAGGTTATGATAAATCTACAACTACAAGAACTTTTACTAAAAAAGATGAACAAGGAAATGTAATTTTTGAAAATGGTGAACCACTAACTGTAGAAGTACAATTAGATAAATTTTTTCCATCAAATAATTTTTATGATACATTTTATGACACATTAACTAGACAAGAAGTAGCTGCTATACAAGATAAAGCTATTAATGCTGGAATTATTGATGAAGATGATTTAGGTGATGAAATAAATGGTATTAAAGGAGCTGTTACTGAAGGTTTAGTAATAACAATATTAAATTATGCTATTGAAGAAATGGAACAATTTACTCCTGAATCTTTAGAAAGAAATGCATTTTTAGATAGAGTACAAGAAGGTAAAAAAAGAGGTGCAGCACCAGAAATAAACGCATTGTTTGGCGGTGTAAACTTTGCTGAAAACAAACTTAGTGATAATCAAATACTTAGTAGACAAATATTTCAAATAGCATTTAATGAATTTGAAAAATTAACTAAATCAGAACAAAAAGCTTTTGATGCTAAAAGAGCTAGAGAAATAGTTGCAGATAATATACTGCCTAGTAACAAAGATATACTTCAAGATTTAGAAGATTTGTATAAATCTATGTATGGTGAAACTATGAGTGACCGTAGAAAACAAGAATTTATTGATGATATCGCTGTTCAATGGTCACCTTACGTACAAGCTTTAATAGCACAAGACAAATACATACGTGCTGGTGAAATATATAAAACTATGATTGAAAAACCTACTGTTGACCCTATAACAGAAATGCCGTCAACTAAATATGTACAGTTAGATACGCCAGTATTACAAGATGCTTTTAATATACAGAATCCTATTACAACTGCTAAAGAACAAATTATGGAAGAAGCAGAAAGTGACGCACAGTTTCAACAATCAGGTATAACAGTTAGAGATGCACAAAAAGCATACATGAATTACATTATGGGTGGCCGTGGATAATGCTGCGTGAGTTTACCGCATCTATACAAAAACAAAATTTTACACCAGAACAAGGTGGAGATGTATACGACCCTGATAAACGTTTAAAAAAAGAAGCTATGAAAAAACGTGTTGAAGCACGTATAGCTGCTAAAAAATTGGTGTCTGAAGATTTACAATTAAAAAAAATAATATCTGGTATGCAAAAAAATGTAGACCAATATGGTATTGAAGCTGCAAAAGAACTAGGTATAGATTATGGTGGTACAGTTAATAAAGGTTTTAAAGTAGTTCCTGAAGGTAGTAATAGTCCTAACTTTCAAGAATTTGTAGACAGTGGTAAATGGGAAGAAATAGAATCTCAATCTTATCCTGATAGAACTAAAGCTAATGCACAAAATGCAGATGGTACTGTATGGTTTGGTGAAGGAGATAGTAAAGGTTATGATGCAACTAAAAATTATTCTGGTAATAAACCTTGGATAGAAAATCCAACTGACAAAGAACTTAGACAATGGTTAATTGACAATAATATAGAAACATTAAATGTTGCTGGTAATAGGTCTTACGGTACAGAAGAACTAGGTCAACAAGCAAAAGAAACTATTGTTAAAGCTGTACAAGGAGATACACTTACATCTAGTTCATCATTTGAAACAGTTAAAAAATATTCAGTAGAAGATTTACGTAATAATCCAAATAAAATATATATTTTTGGAGATAACACAGAAGGTTGGGGTAAAGGCGGTCAAGCAATTGTACGTGATGAACCTAATGCATTTGGTATTTCTACTAAAGATAGTCCTACACAATTTATGTCTGATGATAACTTTGAAGCTAATAAAGCAAAGATAGATGCAGATATAGCAGCTATTAAAGCAGATGGTAGACCAATTGTATTTCCTGAAGATGGTATTGGTACAGGTAGAGCAGATTTACAAAATAAAGCTCCTAGAACTTGGGCATATTTACAAAAAGAATTAAATAAATTAAAAGGAGATAATACAAAAGTTAAAACATTTGAAGTATCTACTAAAGGTGATGACTTCGGTAAACAGTTTTCTGCACTAAATGCTACGTTTAAAGAAGGTCCATATGCTGGTAGAACTGTAGAAGATGTATGGCAAAATGAAATTAAAAAATCTGGTAAAGGTAAACCTCCTTCAAAAAATAGTATTTTATTTGGTAGCGACATTATGGAAAGTAAAGTTGAATATCAAAAATTATGGGAAATGTGGCTAAGAGAAAACCCAGAGTCAATGAAACAGTTAAAAAATAAAGTTAATGAAGGATTTACTTTAGTAGATAGTTTTGCAGGTGACCCTAGTAAAACAGTAAATCAAGCAGAAGCTTTAACAAATATTATAAATCAAGATAACTTTGGTGCTAGTTTAGGTGCAGCTAAGTTAAATGACCCTAATGTATTTAATGAAGTAATAGAAGAATATACACCTGGGAATAAATTTATTAAAGAAATAGTAGGAAATATACCAGGTTGGATTATTGTACCTATTGAACAAGCTATAGAATCTGGATTAAGAATGTCAGGATATAGTTCAGCTGCAGCATTAGCTAAAAAATTAGTTCAATGGGAATTATATACTTTTGCAGTATCATTAGGTGCAAATGCTATAGGTAGAGGAGAAGGAGCATTAGTATCTCCACAACTTGCACAAGCACATTTAATTTTAGGAAATGAAGAAGAATTTAGAAAACGTGCAGCTACAATGGAAAAAGACATGATGCAAAACTCTGCAGAAGTTGGTTCAGGTATGATGAGTGCTATAATAAAAGCAATGCCTTCATATTGGAAAGATGAATGGTTATTAAAACGTAATCCAGAATTTACTGGATGGATGGAAATGTTTCCTGATTTAGCTTATGTTAAAACAAAAGCAGAAAAAGGTATAGACTGGGGAATAGGAAAGTTGTTTGGTAATGGCAAATAAATATAAATTAAATTACGGACCTGAAGGTACAACATTAATTCAGGTAGATGGAGAGTATTTCTTAGCTTATACTGACCCTACATCTGGTGTAATACTTTATTGGAGTATAAATCAAAACAATATTAGTAACATTAGTGACGCTCCTAAAGGCACAGATGGTAGTGAAATAGAAGGTTTTCAATCATATAGTAAAGAACAATGGAAATCTTTTGAAGATGCAGGAACAATTTATGCTGCTGGAGATATATTTGAAATAGCAGATAACAATTTTGTAATAGAAAATACTGTTAATGCTATAAAAGATGTTACAGCTAATGAACCTTGGTCAGCTAGTCAAGAGTTTCAAAACTTAGTTACTTCATTAATTATTGAAGACCCTACTAAT
>Ga0196899_1001251_pt1 | contig 12651 bp, 21 predicted proteins | sample VirMetDEL_Sep_01_FD_169095 | JGI IMG/M metagenome (GOLD analysis project Ga0196899, IMG submission 169095) | Aqueous microbial communities from the Delaware River and Bay under freshwater to marine salinity gradient to study organic matter... | ecosystem: Environmental > Aquatic > Marine >... | reverse complement strand
TTAGGCATTTATGCCACTGCTAATCCAGGTAACATCATTTGTTCTCCTGATAAGGATATGCGCCAGATACCTGGCAAGTTATTCGACATGAAGGAAACGATGACTGTGAATGAAGAAGAGGCAGACCAATGGCATCTTGTTCAAACATTAGCTGGAGATCAAACAGATGGCTACTCAGGAGTCCCTGGTATTGGTGTTAAACGTGCCATCGCATTATTTGAAGAAAAAGGTTATAACTGGAAGACCGTTATGGAAGCGTTTGCTGACAAAGATCTTCCCGAAGACATTGCTCTTGAGAATGCTAGACTGGCACGAATCCTCCGACACACAGACTATGACTTCATCCAAAGACAACCAATTTTATGGACCCCCTCCACCAGTAGTTAAACTAACGATGGAGCAGGAGTTTAAGATGCGTCAGATTGAAGATGCACTAAAAACAGCAGGCAAAGATGACATTATTACTATCTTCCTTGCATTACAACGCCAATGCTTTGTGCTTGGTAACAACATGTCTAATCTACTAAAAAATTGGAACAAACCACAGGACCTGACTACTACCGCAGAGGTACTATCGAAGTTTGGGATTTCATTCGAGACCAAGGATTGAACTACCACCTCGGTTGTGCCATTAAATACATCGCTCGCGCTGGATACAAAGATAGTGCAGAGCAAGATCTAAAAAAAGCAATCCACTATCTTGAAAATGAGCTATCCCACACTTCTACAACAAGCCAACGAGTTCCGCTCCGCCTTCAGCATCCCGGATGGGGCGATGTATCGAAAGAAACAGAAGTCTTTGATCGATGAAGAGTGGTCTGAGTTTCATGAAGCATACCATCGTGAGCCGATGGATCATGTCCTTAAAGAGCTTGCAGACCTTGTTTATGTTTGCTATCAATACGCAGCAAACGAAGGATGGAATCTCGATGAAGCCCTAGATCGAGTTCATAAATCCAACATGTCCAAACTGGATGAAAATGGGCAACCAATCCTTCGTGCTGACGGTAAAGTACTGAAGGGACCTAACTACAAACCACCCCACCTTGGCGACCTTATCTAAAATGTCCAACTATATTTCACGCACCGGTCGTGTCCAGTCTTGGATTGATGACCCAACCTCACGCCTTCCAGTCAGCTGCACAGTGTTTGTAGTTGAGAATGAGATGGAAGGTCCGAACGGTATTGAAGCCTCTTGGCGCTTTGTAAGTCATGCACTACGTTATGGTGCAGGTTGTGCCGTTCACCTATCTAAACTAGATCCTGCAGGCTATGAGCGCCCTTCTGGTGTCACTGCAAGTGGTCCAGTATCCTTTGCTAAAATCTACAGTACTCTCAATGAAATCCTCCGAAGAGGCGGGATCTACAAGAATGGCGCAGTGGTTTGCCATCTCGACCTTAGCCATCCTGACTGTCTCAAATTCATTTCTACTCCTCGCTCCGAACTTCCTTGGGTTAAACGCTGCGTCAACATTACTGAAGAGTGGTGGCGAGAGTGTCAATTCAAAGATCAACTCCTTTACGGAATCAAATCCGGTGACATCTGGCTTAATAAAGTAAAGTATGACAATGAAGGAAACCGAATCCGAGGTAACGTCTGTCTCGAAGTATACCTGCCCTCACGAGGAACGTGCTTGCTACAGCATGTCAATCTTGGAGCCTGTGAGTTCGACGACATCCCACGAGCATTTGTTGAAGGTATGTCCGAGTTGTGCGAGCTTCATGGTCGAACAGGTGTCGGAGATTCTGGAGAATACCTCCCGTCTGAAACTGATCGACAGGTGGGACTCGGAATGCTTGGTCTCGCAAACCTCCTACGGAGGTACGGAGTAACGTATGACCAGTTTGGACGTGCGTTGGAACAATTCAACAACGGAGAATCAGTACGGTCTGCAGCCTATGAACTTGTCACCCAAATTAATTCTGGCATTGAGCAGGCAGCCAGCGTTGCTCGCCACAATAAAATGGTTCGAGCCTTTGCTATTGCGCCCACTGCCTCCTGCAGTTATCGAAGCACAGATCTGGATGGCTATACTTGCACACCAGAAATCGCTCCACCTATCTCGCAGACAGTCGATCGTGACAGCGGTACTTTCGGAGTACAAACATACAACTATGGTGATGTAGAGATCGCCTCTAAAGTAGGCTGGGAAGCTTACAAACGTGTTGCTGATGGCATCATGACTCTACTAAATAGAACTGGACTTCTTCATGGTTACAGCTTCAATTCATGGTCCGATGTGGTCGTGTATGATGAAGCGTTTATCGAAGAGTGGCTTGAATCGCCCCAGACTTCCCTTTATTACTCGCTTCAAGTTATGGGCGATGTTCAAGATAAGTCTAGTGCGTATGCTGCTCTTGAAGAGGAGGACGTAACAGATTACCTAAACTCTCTACTAGATAATGACCCAGAGCCTCAGTGCGACTGCGCTGAGTAAAGTTTGTAATAAGTGCGAAGAAACTAAGCCTATTACTGAGTTCTCTAAGAACAGAGGAAAGTGTAAGACTTGTGAAAAACTCCGCTACAAACTTTACCGAGACGCAAACAAAGACAAAGTTAAAAAATCTAAGATTAAACAAAAATATGGACTAGAACCAGAAGCATATGATGCTATGGTCCAGTCCACACCTCATTGTCCGATCTGCGGTAGCGAAGAACCTCTCGTTGTAGACCACGATCACAGCACTTCCGAAGTGCGTGGACTAATTTGCCACCATTGCAATACTGGGCTCGGTCTATTCCGAGACAACATTGAATCTCTTAAAAACGCTATCAAATACCTTGAACAATGAATCCTTATCAGAAACTAATGTCCAGAAAACGGAAGTGGACACCGGTACAGACAAGTGCCGGTATCTGCAAAGAAGGCTCGGAAGCAGCGATCCACCGTGCTCTTGCATTGCGACACATGGAACTACCTGTCGGAGATTTTATTACCGATGCTCTTGAGAAAACTGTTCCAGATGCAGCACGTGAGTTGCTTGCATCGAACGTCACGGACGAAGAGAATCATGACCTCGCTTTGGGTTACATCGCCAATGCTTACGGTGTTGACCAACAAGCTGAGAAGGAAGCGTTGGCGTTACAAAAAGCGTGGATTGCGCATCCTGATCATACGATCACAAAAGCGATGGTTGCCGAGCGTGCAATTTTCTTTGTTCTACTACCCTTTTTTCGTTTTAACGGTGATGCAGGAATGCGCACTGTAAGTGCTGACATTAGTAGAGATGAACAAATTCACGTTGCTGCCAATAGTCTTATTCATAGCGAGTTGGGGCTTAGTATCAGTCCTTCTCTTGATAAACTCAGGAAAGCAACTATCAATTGGGTAATGCAACCGCTAGGTACTAATACTACCGATAGATATTTGGACAAAAAATTTTGGCTGGATTCCAGCGATCGGCTAATGTATGAGGGCAAAGCACCTGAACTTTCTGCCACCAAGTCAGCTCGAATGCCAGCATTCTTTGAACACAGTAATGTCAACCTCCCACAATACGCTTAGTCTACTAGAGACAAAAGGCGTGGCAGCTAATGCTATGCTACAACAGTTAGAACAAATCTTTCCACCCATTAACCCAACACCGGATGATCAAATGGAAAAAATCATGTACCGATCTGGTCAGCGTAGTGTCGTTGAGTGGATCATCAAATATATGGAGGAAGAATAATGTGCTTTGGAGGAGGAGGTAGTCAAGCTGCCCCAGTAGCACCACCACCGGTTCCACCACCGCCGGCACCACCACCGATGCCTGCACAGCCTCAACCTGCAGCGGCTCAGCTTTTGATTAACAAAGATGCTCAGCAGGGTGTTCGTCCTAAGTCATCGACTAGACAGCGTGCTGCAATCAGGCAGGGTACTTCACAACTTAGGATCCCTTTGAACCTCGGTGGGAGTGGTGGTAGTTCTGGAGGACTTAACACATGAACGCTAAGGCAGTATACGATCGGCTCAAAACCCATCGGGAAGATTTCCTTGACATTGCAGTCAAGGCATCTGAGCTGACACTACCTTACTTGATTCGTCGTGATGATGAAACTGAAAACCACAAACGATTGGTTGTCCCTTGGCAATCAGTTGGTGCTAAAAATGTGGTGACACTGGCAAGTAAACTGATGCTTGCTTTGTTACCACCACAAACCAGTTTCTTCAGGCTACAAGTAAGAGACGACAAGCTAGGTGAAGAGCTGTCTCCTGAGATTAGGAGTGAGCTTGACCTAAGCTTTAGCAAGATTGAACGCATGGTGATGGATGCCATCAGTGCATCTAATGATCGTGTTGTTATTCACCAAGCAATCAAACACTTGATTGTTGGTGGTAATGCTCTAATTTACATGAGCAAAGATGGTCTCAAACATTACCCAATGAACCGTTTTGTTGTCAACAGAGATGGTGATGGTAATGTAATGGAGATTGTTACCAAAGAACGCATTGACCGTAAGCTTCTTGGTATTGAGCTGCCCCCTAACAAACCTAATGAAGCAGGGCAGAAATGGTCAAACGAAGATGACGTTGATGTATACACATACGTCCGACTGGATACGTCAAGTGGCAGATGGGTGTGGCATCAGGAAGCATTCGATAAGATCCTTCCCGGTTCACGTAGCACTGCTCCTAAGAACGCATCTCCATGGTTGGTTCTTCGGTTCAACACAGTTGATGGTGAAGACTATGGACGTGGCAGGGTAGAGGAGTTCCTCGGTGACCTCAAGTCACTTGAAGCACTGTCACAAGCACTGGTTGAAGGCAGCGCAGCAGCTGCTAAGGTAGTGTTTACTGTCAGCCCGAGCGCCACCACCAAGCCCCAGACCCTTGCTAAGGCAGGTAACGGTGCTATCATACAGGGTCGTCCTGATGACATTGGTGTGGTGCAAGTAGGTAAGACAGCTGACTTCCGTACTGCGTCTGAGATGGCTGCAACGCTTGAACGACGTTTGGCTGAGGCATTCCTTGTGCTTCAGGTACGACAGTCTGAACGTACTACCGCTGAGGAAGTACGCCTCACACAGATGGAACTTGAACAACAGCTCGGTGGACTATTTAGTTTGCTGACTGATGAGTTCCTCAAACCATACCTCAACAGGTATATGCTTGTTCTGCAACGCAGTGGGCAACTACCTAAGCTACCAAAAGATCTGGTTCGTCCAGAGATTGTGGCTGGTGTTAATGCACTGGGTCGTGGACAAGATAGAGAAAGCCTTACTGCTTTCATTACTACCATCGCACAAACTCTTGGTCCTGAGGCTCTGGTTAAATATATCAATCCTGATGAAGCAATCAAACGATTGGCAGCTTCACAAGGTATTGATGTATTGAACCTTGTCAAGTCCATGCAAGATGTACAAGCTGAGACACAGCAACAACAACAGATGGCTCAGCAAATGGAACTCACGAAACAAGCTGGTCAGCTTGCTAGTGCTCCAATGATGGATCCCACTAAAAACCCTAATCTAAATGACCAACAGCAATCCCCCCAAGCGGCGATCCCGCCGCAAGCCAACCCAGCCGGAGGCTGAACGCACAGTAAAGGAAGTACCTCATCCTCCTACTGAGAAACCTGTACTCAAGGTAGAGGAGCCTGTACCTAACAAGTATGCTCCTAAAGCTAAGGTAGGTACTCCAACTCTTGGTCGTTCACCCAACTATGTTCAATCGGTTGGTCTTGGTAAACTTAAAGTAACAACTGCAAATGGCAACACTGACGTATGATCCCACCCCAGCTGATCAACCTGAGTTCAACGAGGCTGAGCAAGAAGCTCTAGCTATTGGTGAAGCTCAAGCTGAAGCTGAACAGCAGATGTATGCTGGCAAATTTAAAGATGCTGAAGCATTAGAGCAAGCATATATTGAACTGCAAAAGAAACTAGGACAAACTGATGAAGTACAAACCTCCGACGAAGGGAGCGAAGAAGAGTCCTCCACCGAAGAAGAAGTAGAAGCGTCTGTCTTTGACAATGCTGCTAAAGAATGGAATGAGAACGGTCAGCTGACTGAAGAAACCATTAAAGCATTGTCGGAGATGGATAGCTCTGAACTTGTCCAAGCTTACATTGAAGCACAAAACCAACGGCAACCTGCTGCAGATTTGACACAAGATCAAATCAGCCAGGTTTATAACATTGCTGGTGGTGAAGAGCAATATCAATCTTTGGTCAAGTGGGCAGGTGAAAACCTACCTAGTGAGTACGTAACAGCATTCGACAACTTGATAGAAACCTCAGATATGTATGCTATTCAACTAGCTGTTGCTGGTCTGCAATCTACTTATGCAGATGCCAACGGTTATGAAGGTAGGATGCTGTCTGGTAAGAGTACTACAGAAACACCTAATACTTTCCGTAGTCAAGCTGAAGTTGTCCAGGCAATGGCAGACCCTCGTTATGATCGAGACCCTGCTTATCGTCAGGATGTCTTCAACAAACTCGAACGCTCTAACCTATCTTACTAATGACTGTTACCACTAACGATCGCGGACAACAAAACCTTTTTGCTAAAGAACCCACCATGTACACTGACGACAACTACACTGTGACTCACAACGAAAAAGCTGAGATGCTTAACGGTCGCCTGGCTATGCTGGGTGTGATGGCTGCGCTTGGAGCGTACGCACTAACTGGTCAAATTATTCCTGGAGTATGGTAATGGCTTGCGGTAAAGGACACAAAGGTAAAGGCGGTGGAAAAAAGAAGTAAGAATGTCAGCCTCAAGATTGGTAAACACAAATCACGTTCCGGTGGACTTACGAAAGCCGGACGTGAGAAGTACAATCGAGAAACTGGATCTAACCTCAAAGCCCCTCAGCCTGGGGGTGGTCCCCGAAAGCGTTCCTTCTGTGCTAGAATGTCTGGCGTGAAGGGACCAATGAAAGATAGCAAGGGTCGCCCCACCCGTAAGGCACTTGCACTACGTAAATGGAAATGCTAACTATGGCTAAACAAGGTCTATACGCTAACATCCACGCTAAACGAAAGCGTATCGCTGCGGGCTCCGGCGAGAAGATGCGCAAGCCTGGGAGTAAAGGTGCTCCCACAGCTAGCAACTTCAAACGAGCTGCTAAAACTGCTAAGAAAAAATGATTACTTGTCCTGATTGCACGCCAGCTCAACAGTATGTGTTAGAGCAACTGCAGACTCGTGCTGAAGTTACTGACAAAACTGCCCTGGCTGTGATCATGGGCAACATCGAACAAGAGTCTAACTTCCGCCCTAAGGTATGTGAGGGTGGGGCTATCGTGCCCTACGATCAGTGCCTGAGAGGCGGCTACGGGCTCATACAATGGACTTCCCAGCATCGTTATGATGGATTGGGTACGTTCTGTAAACAATGGCGTTGTGACCCATCCTCGTTGGAGGGTCAGACACGTTACATGATTAATGAAATGCAGTTCAGGAATGATCTTTATGCATTTCAAAACAATCACCAAACAGTTGATTACTACATGAACCACGCCTGGTATTGGTTAGGTTGGGGCATCCATGGTAATCGTACAAACTATTCTTATTCTTTTTTAAACAAACTACAATGAAATTTTTCGCTATCCTCCCTGCAGCCCTGATCGCTGCTGCTCCTGCTGTTGCTGGTCCTTACGCTAACATTGAAGCCAATTCCAAATTCAGTGGCTCTGATTACAGCAAAACTGTGATCGATAACCACGTTGGTTACGAAGGTGAGATCACTGATACTGCAAAGTACTATGTTCAAGGTGGCCCCGCTCTGGTCCTTAAAGATGGCGAGCCTCTCACTACCGAGCTTAGCGGCAAGGCTGGTGTTAAAGTTAAGCTGTCGGAACAGATTGGCATCTATAAAGAGATCAAGTTCCTGACTGGTGCTCAGTCTGATTATGGTATTAAAGCTGGTGTGAAGTACTCCTTCTGATAAATAGCAGTCACCCCCACTACTGGATGTGAGCCTTGAGTGGGGGCATTAAGTGCTCAAATATATACCCTTATTAAAACTACCCACCATTTCCTTTAATTAACCGTATTCTTATTTAAATGACTGCTGCTACTCTCACACAAAAACAAACTAGTACCTGGGAAGATTTTTGTTCTTGGGTCACCTCTACAAACAATCGTCTTTATGTTGGGTGGTTCGGGACTCTGATGATCCCTTGCCTGTTGGCTGCCACCACCTGCTTTATTATCGCATTTATTGCTGCTCCCCCTGTTGACATCGATGGCATCCGTGAACCCGTCTCTGGCTCTCTGCTCTACGGCAACAACATCATCTCCGGTGCCGTCGTGCCTAGCAGTAACGCAATTGGACTACATTTGTACCCGATCTGGGAAGCCAATACCCTTGAAGAATGGCTCTACAATGGCGGACCATATCAGCTCGTCGTGTTCCATTTCCTTATCGGTATCTTCTCTTACTTGGGACGCGAATGGGAACTTTCGTACCGACTTGGGATGAGGCCCTGGATCTTTGTTGCTTACTCTGCCCCTGTGGCTGCAGCGACTGCAGTCTTCCTTGTCTATCCATTTGGGCAAGGTTCTTTTTCAGATGGAATGCCTCTTGGCATTTCCGGTACGTTCAACTTCATGTTGGTCTTCCAGGCTGAACATAACATTCTTATGCATCCTCTCCATATGCTTGGTGTTGCCGGCGTATTTGGTGGGTCGTTGTTCTCAGCTATGCATGGTAGTCTTGTCACCTCTTCTTTGGTTCGTGAAACGACTGAAAATGAAAGCCAAAACTATGGCTATAAGTTTGGTCAAGAGGAGGAGACTTATAACATTGTTGCAGCGCATGGTTACTTTGGGCGGCTTATCTTCCAATATGCGTCGTTTAATAATAGTCGCTCTTTGCATTTCTTCCTTGCCGCTTGGCCCGTTGTGGGGATTTGGTTCACTTCTCTTGGCGTCAGTACTATGGCGTTTAACTTGAATGGTTTTAACTTTAACCAATCACTTGTTGATAATCAGAATCATGTCATCCCTACTTGGGCTGATATTTTGAATCGTGCCAACCTTGGCTTTGAGGTGATGCACGAGCGGAATGCACATAACTTCCCGCTTGATCTTGCATCCGTGGAGGTTACTCCCGTGGCACTTACTGCTCCTTCTATTGGTTAATTATGGCTTACACTGGACTGACTATCACGACTAAGGTTCATAGCGCAACCTTGTCGTCTCATTGCATCCCTGCTTATCCTGAGTATAATACTGGCACCACGTTTGATGCTTCTTTTTATACTGCCCGTCGTGCTTCTAACGACGAGCTTGTTGGTGATACGATTACTTATTCTGTCACTACTCCTTGACAGAGGGAATTACCTATAAACCACTTCCATAACTGTCACACCACTTCTTGCACGGGGTGCTTTTTTATTGTATAATACTCTTATAGTCAATCAAGAACCATGACCTACGAAGCAACTGTCCAATTCAAGTTTGATGCTACTTACACTCATGATTATAATCGCGGGTTTGCATCTCACCTTGGCGATGATGACTTCCTACCTGAAGAACATTACCTGATCACTGCACCCGCTGCTGACCTCAACTGCAAGCAATATTTCAAACTGTTTGAGAAGTTTATGCTCTGTGTAGGTATGAGTCCCAAATCTATTCGCAGTGGTGCTATGTCGTTGGTCTTCAATGATATGGTGCTTGAAGAAGAGCAGCGTAAGGTCTGTAACGAGTATGATCTAACCATGAATGAAGATCTCCATGATAAGTTCAAAGAATGGAAGAAACTTGATACAGCATTTGAACACCATAAAGAGAATGTTGTAAGTGAACCCAAGATTAAAGGTGAGTGGGTAGATAGTGCTGATGGAGTAGCATGATGAACTGGTGGGATTATTGGATTGGTCATTGTTGGATGACAGGGTGGCAGAGTATCCGTCGTAACTTCCGTATGTGGGCAGATCTCATAGGATCAAACTATGAGGACTATGCTCTACCAAGAACAGTAGATGATCCAGAACAAGAATGTCTTGAATGGTTTTGGGTTGGACTAAATGTAGATGACACATATTCTAAAGAGTTCCTGGAGTATCTGATGCAAATGTTAGAAGACATTAAGTTAGGTAAGGTGGAGACATATCCTATGGATGAAGTTATGGACCAAGTAAAGAAGTAACTGTTTCTTTTAATTAATTCGTACGTTCAACCTTCGGGTCGCATGTTGCCTAGTCATGGAACGGGGGCTAGGTTTATTTTGTACGAACTATGTCTATTAATCTCATTCGTTTCCTTGATAATCAGCGTCGTCGTGCTGAGCGTTATCGTGTTGATACGCTCCGCTATCGTGGTGTTGAATACAAGAAGTGATCTGGTGACTTTGGGGGAGGTTCGATTCCTCCCTTCACTTATTGGTTAGAGCCGGTACGCCGATACCTCTGACCGTCTAGACGGCTGGAAAGACAGCAATACAAATTAAATACTCTGAACGTTCAGAGAGTCGATTCTTATTTACTCTCTTTTTAACAATGGCTGATACTATTATCACTCCTGGTGGCTCGCTTAATAGCGTGCCCTCTACTATTGCTCTGTCCCAAGGCTACAACGATGGTAGCACGACAGGCAAATACGCCACTTACCTGAAACTGTTTAGTGGCGAGATGATCAAGGCTTATGAGTCTGCCTGCATCGCTAAGGATACTGTCCAGAACCGTACCCTGCGTAACGGTAAGTCTCTGCAGTTCATCTACACCGGTCGTATGACCGCTGGTTACCATACCCCTGGTACTCCTATCCTGGGTAGTGGTGATCCCCCGGTTGCTGAGAAGACCATCCTGATGGATGACCTCCTCGTGTCCTCCGCCTTCCTGTATGATCTCGACGAGACCCTGGCTCACTACAGCCTGCGTTCTGAGATCTCTGCTAAGATCGGTCATGCTCTGGCTGAAGCTTACGACAAGAAGATCTTCCGTGTGATCGCTAAGGCTGCTCGCACCGCTCATCCTATCACTGCTGCTCCTGGTCCTGAGCCCGGCGGTTCTGTGATCAACCTGGGTGCCGGTAACGAGTTCAATGCTCAAGCTCTGGTTGACGGCTTCTTCGAAGCTGCTTCCATCCTTGATGAAAAGAATGTGCCCCGTCAGGGTCGTACCGCTGTGCTGTCTCCTCGTCAGTACTATGCACTCGTGTCTCAAGTTGACACCAACATCCTGAACCGTGACTTCGGTAACACCTCTGGTAGCCTCACCTCTGGTGAAGGTCTCTATGAGATTGCCGGTATTTCTATTCGTCGTTCTAACAACCTGCCCTTCATGGCTGGTACTGTTGCTCGTGTCGATGGTGAGAACAACGATTACAGCGGTGACTTCTCTTCCAGCTGTGGTCTGATCTACGGTCGTGATGCTGCTGGTGTTGTCCAAGGCATCGGTCCTTCTGTCCAAACCACTGGTGGCGATGTGAAGACCATGTATCAGGGTGACATCATCGTTGGTCGCCTTGCAATGGGCGCTGATTGGCTGAACCCTGCTGCTGCTATTGAACTGCAAGCAGCTTGATAACTAAAGGAGAACACTATGTCTTTGACTCCTGGTACTCAACAATATTGTACCATTGAGGCAGCACGAGGCATTGGTGGTGTGGAGTCTATCACTCAAGATGGCTCCACTCCTGTAGAGTATGGTCGCACTGCGGCTGACTCCCAATGGACTGAGGTTGCTTCACTTGGTGCTGAAATCCCTGATCAAGGTTCGTAATTATTATGGCTAATCCTACTACCGCTGCTGGCGATAATGGTGTCTCTGGAGCTACCTCTGGTATCTCTGGTGGTAACACTGCTATCCGCAATTCTGTGGCTAAAACTTCTCAAGGTTTCGGTTCTGCTGTTGCAGCTTCGACTGTGTACAGCGAGACCAAGAACCTTCGTTTTGCTTATCATCCGGTTGAGGCAGATTCTCCTGCCCGCAGCCGTGCTTGATTTTTATGGGGACCTTCGGGTCCCTTTTTTTTAACTTTTTATTGAGAATGATAATCAATGGCAACTCCAACTACATTTGATACTGATACCGAACTATCCAGTGTGAACTCAATCTTGGGTGCCATTGGTCAATCCCCAGTTACAACACTGGACTACACCAACCCTGAGATTTCCTTTGTTAAGCATCTTCTTGACGAGGCTAACACTGATGTACAGAATGAAGGGTGGGTGTTCAACCGTGAACTACACTACCCATTTGTTCCTAATTCCAACAATCAGATTGTTATTCCCAATAACATCTTGAGGATGGACATCTATGAGAATGACATCTATAGAAGCTCAAACGTTATCAAGCGTGACGGTAAACTATACGATAAAGAAAAACATTCTTACGAATTTACTAATAAAATATCTGCAGATATTGTGTGGAAGTTTCCCTTTGAGGATCTACCTAGTGTCTTTAAGCGTTACATTACCTATCGTGCTGCTGTACGTGCTGCTACTCAACAAGTAGGCAATCCTCAACTCGCTGCCATGTTGGCTCAACAGGAAGCCTATTCTCGTGCTGCATGTATGGAGTATGAATGTGAACAAGGTGATTACAGTATGTTTGGGACTCCAGCTAACACAGCATACCGCCCGTATCAACCATACCAAACACTCAGTAGGTTAGCATGACAAGTATCACTCAAAAGATTCCTAACTTTGTTGGTGGTATTTCCCAACAACCTGACGAACTTGTTAACACAGGTAGTGTTAAAGATTTGGT
>Ga0196899_1001245_pt1 | contig 12678 bp, 24 predicted proteins | sample VirMetDEL_Sep_01_FD_169095 | JGI IMG/M metagenome (GOLD analysis project Ga0196899, IMG submission 169095) | Aqueous microbial communities from the Delaware River and Bay under freshwater to marine salinity gradient to study organic matter... | ecosystem: Environmental > Aquatic > Marine >... | reverse complement strand
GTGTTAATGTGGGCAGTTATGTCAGACGATCCGACTGCGATGGAGAAGGTAAAATTGTTTTTTGAGTATTTCCAGTCGCTTCCGAAATGGTTCACTAATTTATGGATACTTGTAGTTGCAAGTATTTTTGGTATAAAGGGTACACAAATATTTAGAGGAGGAAAAAATGGCAAATAGAAGATTTAATAAACAAACTAGAAAAAAATTCGCTGGAGGATCTTTCCCAGATCATTCTGGAGATGGTAAAATTACTAAAAAAGATATTCTTATGGCAAAAGGTGTAATACCTAAACCTAAAAAGAAGAAAAAAAATAAAACGGTAAAAGCATAATGGCAAAACTTTGTGCAAAAGGAAAAGCAGCAGCTAAAAGAAAATTTAAAGTATATCCAAGCGCATATGCAAACATGTACGCATCAGGTGTATGCTCTGGTAAAATAACACCAGGTGGTAAAAAAGGTAGTCGTAAAAAAGCTGCTTCTGGTGGACCTATACAAATGGCTGGCATGACTCGAAAGAGAAGAGCTGGTTGTGCGTAGGTATTACTCAGAAGGCGGATTAAGAAAATGGGTTCAAGACAAATGGGTCGACATTGGAGCACCGAAGAAGGACGGCAAGTATCAACCTTGCGGAAGATCGAAGGGGAGCAAAAGAAAATATCCGAAATGCGTACCACTTGCAAAAGCCACACGGATGACAAAAGGTCAAAAGGCATCTGCTGTCAAACGAAAAAGAGCAGCCGGTAATACAGGACCAAAACCAAAAAACGTTAGAACATTTGCTAGTGCAGGCGGTTACATTGGACCAGCAATTAATTCTACATACGCAGGTAAGAAATTAAATAATCCATCATATGGAAAATATTATAAAGGAATGATTTAATGAGAAAAGACTTTGCAAAAGGTACTCCCATTCCTAGAACTAAAAAGAACTACAGACCTACAAAGTCTGGAGCAGGCATGACTCAAGCAGGTGTCAAGGCCTATAGAAGAGCAAACCCTGGAAGTAAACTAAAAACAGCTGTGACAGGAAAAGTGAAGCCTGGATCGAAAGCTGCAAATCGCAGAAAATCATACTGCGCTAGATCACTAGGACAACTAAAAAGGTCATCTGCAAAAACTCGAAACGATCCAAACTCACGTATCCGTCAGGCACGGAGACGTTGGAAATGTTAGAAGCACTTAAAAAAAGATACGAAGCACAAATAGCTGAATCATTAGCTACATTGAACATTTATATCAACAATCCTGTAGGTATAGGTGAACATCCTCAGCATTTAGATGAAATGGATAAGTTATTACAGGTCATTGTAGATGCAGAAGAAAAAACAAAAATGATAGAAAGGTATGTTAAATAATGCAAGATCTAGAACTAATAACTAAAATACAAAGACAGCTAAAAGAACTCTATCAAAATGTTGGTGACTCAATGATAGGTGGAGGCGTTGACAATATGGAAAAATACAAGTATATGTTGGGACAGGCACATGCCTACCAATATATTTCTCAGGAAATCTCTAACCTGCTAAACAACAAGGAGCAAAAAAATGAGCAAGGAACAATTATCGACCTCGGAAAAAGAGGTCCCAAAGCATAAAAACGCTTTGGAAGAAAAGTATAAAGAACAACAAGTTGAGTCTGTAGAAGAAGCAAAAAGAGTAGACGAAACTAATGTAGCTAATATTCAGGATGAGTTACCCGTCCCTTCAGGATGGAGACTTTTAGTTTTACCTTTTACACCAAAAGAAAAAACTAAAGGTGGAATAATTATTGCACAAGAATCTTTAGACAAAGCAAGAATCGCAACGAATTGTGGTTATGTTGTAAAGATGGGACCAATGGCTTATGGAGATAAAGAAAAATTTCCAACAGGCGCTTGGTGCAAACAAGGAGATTGGGTGATCTTTGCAAGATATGCAGGATCACGTTTACCAATAGAAGGCGGAGAAGTCCGTATTCTTAACGACGATGAGGTTTTGGGTACCATTAAGGATCCAGAATCTGTATTGCATTACATTTAACATAGGAGGAAACTATGCAAGAAGAAAACAAAAACGACATACCTATGGTTGATATTGATACATCTGGAGAAGGTGCTGAAGTAGAACTTGAGAACCAGAAACCAGAGAATGAAGTAGAAACCAAAGAAGAAGACTCTAGCCCCGCGCCACAAGCTGAAGAACCTAAAGAAGAGAAGGTAGAAGCGAGTGACGAGAAGCCAGAAGCTACTCAGGAAGAAAAACCTGAAGAGAAGAAAGAAGAATTAGAAACGTATTCAAGAGATGTTCAAAGAAGAATAGCTAAACTTACGAAGAAGTGGAGAGAAGCAGAGAGACAAAGAGAAGAAGCAATAAGTTTTGCTAGGATCCAAAAAGAAGAAAAAGAAAATCTTCAAAGAAGATATTCTACAATTGAACAAGCCGGAGTTAAAAGCAAAGAAGACTCTATTAAATCTGGTTTACAAGCCGCTGGAGCTAAATTAGCAGCAGCGAAAGAAGCAGGAGATCTTGCAGCTGAAGTTGAAGCTAGTAAAGAGATTGCTAGACTTGGATATGAAGAAGCAAGACTTATGGAAACAAAAGCAGCTCAAGAAGAAATGGCTAAATCTCAACCAAAAGAGAGGGAAATACCTACAATGCCTTCTCAAGAAAGAACTCAACCTGATGCTAAAGCAGAAGATTGGGCAAGTTCTAATAGATGGTTTGGTAAAGATAAAGCAATGACTTACACCGCTTTTGATATACATAAAACATTAGTTGAAGAAGAAGGTTTTGATCCAAAATCAGACGAATATTATTCGGAGATTGACAAAAGAATTAGGTTGGAATTTCCTAATAAATTTGTTAATAATGATAGCAAGGTTCAAAATAACACGACTAAGCCTACACAAATAGTAGCTTCAGCGAAGCGAAGTGTAAATTCTAGTCGCAAAACCGTGAGACTCACACCTTCTCAGGTTGCTATCGCTAAAAAATTAGGAGTGCCATTAGAAGATTATGCAAAACAATTAAAAATCACGAAGGAGGTATAGCATATGGAAAATGATAAAATGAAAACCCCGCGTGCGAGTCAGTCTAGAGAAAAAGAAAAAAGACCTCAGACTTGGACTCCACCATCTAGCTTAGATGCACCACCTGCGCCAAACGGATTCAGGCACAGATGGATACGAACTGAAGTTTTAGGATTTGACGATACTAAAAACATGTCAGGTAAAATGAGATCCGGATGGGAATTGGTGAGAGCCGATGAATATCCAGACTCAGAGTATCCACAACTGAAAGACGGCAAATACGCAGGAGTGATCGGAGTTGGAGGCCTTGTGTTGGCAAGGATACCAGAAGAGATCGCAAAATCTCGTGAACAATATTTCAGACAACAAACTGAAGCACGAGACGAAGCAATAAACAACGATCTTATGAAGGAGCAACACTCAAGTATGCCGATCAATAGTGAGAGGCAGAGTCGTGTAACTTTTGGTGGTACAAAGAAATAATTTCTTTGTGATATCAAGTTCGCGATATTAATAACTAAAACTAAGGAGAACCATTATGGCAACTAACCAAGACGCAGCTTTCGGATTGAGAGCTATTGGAAAAGTGGGTCAGAATAGAGACAACCAAGGTTTAAGTGAATATAATATCGCAGCAAGTGCAACTGCAATTTACCAAAACGATCCAGTAGAAATGTTAAATACTGGAACGATTGGTGTCGCAGCAGCAGGTGATGCTTTATTAGGTTCATTAAACGGTGTTTTCTATACTGATGCATCAACAAGCAAGCCTACGTTCGCTAACCATTTAGAAGCTTCTAACACAGCTACTGATATTGTTGGCTTCGTAGCCGATGACCCTTACGAAAGATTTGAAATACAAGTAAACAGTACGTTTGCTGTAACTTCAACTTTCTTAAACGGAGACATTGTATACGCAGCTGGAGCTACGCCAAACTACATTTCAAAAGTGGAGTTGAACAACGCTACAGTAACAACATCAACAGCCCAAATAAGAGTCATTGGTGTGACTAAAGATATTGAAAACAACAATAAAGATAGCTCGACTATATATTCAGCTAACGTAAATGTTGTTGGAGTTATCAACGAGCACCAACTTAAGGGTACAACCGGAGTATAATGGAGGATAACTATGGCAATAAGTAGAGGACAACTAGTTAAAGAACTAGAACCAGGTTTGAATGCATTATTCGGCTTGGAATATAAAAGATATGAAAATCAGCATGCTGAAATTTTCGACACAGAAAACAGTGACAGAGCTTTTGAAGAAGAAGTAATGTTATCTGGTTTCGCGAATGCTCAAGTAAAACCAGAAGGATCTGGCGTAACTTTTGACAACGCACAAGAAACTTTCACTGCTAGATACACGCACGAGACAGTAGCTCTTGCGTTCGCAATCACTGAAGAAGCGATTGAGGACAATTTGTATGACAGACTTGCGTCTAGATATACAAAAGCATTAGCTAGATCGATGGCAAACACTAAGCAAGTAAAAGCTGCAAACGTATTAAACAATGCGTTTGATTCTGCATTTGCTGGTGGTGATGGTAAGGAGCTTTGTGCTACTGACCACCCAACGATAGCTGGAACTTTCTCAAATGAATTAGCGACATCAGCTGATCTTAACGAAACATCGTTAGAGCAGTCTTTAATTGATATCGCAGCGTTCACTGATGAGAGAGGTCTTAAAATTGCAGCAAGAGGAGTAAAAATGATTATTCCTTCTGAGCTTCAATTTACTGCTGAAAGATTGATGAAATCTGTAGGTAGAGTTGGAACAGCTGACAATGATATTAACGCAGTAGTATCAATGGGGATGGTTCCTCAAGGTTATGTAGTGAACAACTACTTAACTGACACTGATGCGTTCTTCATCAAAACAGACGTACCTAACGGTATGAAAATGTTTGTTAGAAGTCCAATCAAGACAGCTATGGAAGGTGACTTCGATACTGGTAACGTTAGATACAAAGCTAGAGAGAGATATTCTTTCGGATTCTCAGACCCTAGAGGTATCTTCGGTTCACCTGGTGCGTAATCACTAGATTAACTGAATAATTAAGGGCGGCTCTTGTAGCCGCCCTTTTTTTATGGTATAAAGAAATAGAATGAAAATAGAGAAAGAAGTAATAGGAAAAATACAAAAAGACTATTTATTTTTGGTTGGTAAAGTAAAAATAAATGCTGAATATTTTATAGATAAAATAAAAGAAGATATTAAATCTTCTAAAAATAACTACGCTACAAATGTTGTTGGTCTTATGACTGATTGGCGATATTTTTGTTCTGACAAAGAATTTATGAAAATAATTTATCCTGTTTTAGATAAAGTTGATAAACATAAATTTATAAGACCTTATGAATTAAGTCTTGCTTGGGGTATAGCAGAAGGCTTTGGTGGTAGAACAATAGAACACGCTCACACACCATCTGTAATTTCAGGAGTTTTGTATTTAAATGATCATCACCAAGATTTAATATTTCCTGATATAAACGAAAAAATTACACCGGAAGAAGGTAAAATTGTTATGTTTTCTTCAGAATTAAAGCATAGTTGTGACAGAAATATTACAGAAAAAGTAAAATATGCCATAGCATTTAATTTTAATGAGGTCTTTCAATACTAATTAAATTTTGATATACCATACAAACCCATGAAAAATTTCCGAGTACAAATCAGAGCATACGGCTACTACGCTGACTTCAATCTTTTGTCAGAAGATGAGGACAAAGCTTTTGAAGATGCACTAGTTGACAAGCTAGGAAAAAATGATATTGTATGGGAAAAAGATGGATTTATTAGTAAATCTAAAATGTGGTTAACCTATGAGGAGGTTATAAATGACACACGTTCAAGAACTCTACACAAAGAAGAGAGGACTGGAACTTGAGTGGTCGCAGCACTATAATCAAGAGAAAAGATATACTCTTGATATGGTGAGAATTGATGACAGAATTAGACAAGTCATCAGTCACATCAAATTAGCTGAAGCACAAGTTGCTCAACAGACTAATAAGATAGAAGACGCTGCACCTGACGTATCTGTAGCTACGTAACACAAAAAACGCTACATCGCTGAAATCGCACTTTCTTATAAGGTTCTCTTGCACTCTATTAAAATCTGCTATATATCTAAATCACTATACAATTAATTAGAACATAGACGCGTATAGTCGACGGCCTAGAGACTATGTTCGGAAAATTAGGAGGATAAAGATTATGGCAAACACTACATTTAAAGGACCAGTAACTTCCCTTAACGGATTTATTGGTGGCCCAAATGTAAACGCAGGAGACACTCAACAAGGTGGAAAAACTCCTTACACTGTAACAGATGCTAATACTATTAGTGACGGAACTAATACTTTAGAAGCAGCTGATAACCAAGGTGTATTAGTTTACGTACAAGATGGTGCTGCAGGTGCAGCTGTGTATGCTTTTTCAGATGGTACAAACTGGAAAAGAGTTGATACACTTGCGAATATTTCTGATTCGTAATAAATAATAATGTGGGTGAGAAACTTCGAGACTTTTTGATCTTGATACTCACCCACGCCAATAAGGAGAAAAAAATATGTCAATGCAAGGTGATGTAAAAGCAGTACAAGTAACAACAGTAGGATCTGTGTTTGGTGGTAGAACTAGATTAAGAGGATTAGTTCTTTCTAATACTACAACTACAACAACTACAGGATCTGTAAGTTTTAGTGATCAGGATGCAGTTCAGTTTACAGCTGAAGTTCCTCCAGGTGATGTTTTTTCTTTCAACTTTCCTTCTGATGGAATTTTGTTTAAAGGATTTATTACTTGTAACGCAATAGCAAGTTCTAAGTGTACTGTATTAATAGATAAATAGGAGGGTAGATGGCTAACACTACTTCCGGTACAACAGTATTTGATAAAAATTTTTCAATTGATGAAATCATTGAAGAATCTTATGAAAGAATTGGTTTAGAACCAAACGCTGGTTATGATTTAAAATCAGCTAGAAGATCTCTTAACATATTATTTCAAGAGTGGAGTAATAGAGGACTTCATTATTGGGAAGTAGCAAATAACTCAATTACATTAGTTGATGGTCAAGCAGAATACACAATGTTTAGATCAACAAGTGATGGCACGTCTGATGCTACAGCTGTGTATGGAGTTGATGATGTTTTAGAAGCTGTTTACAGAAATTCTTCAAACGTAGATACACCTCTTACAAAAATAAATAGATCAACATATCAAGGTCTTTCTAATAAAACATCTGAAGGAACACCTTCACAATATTTTGTACAAAGATTTATAGACAAAGTTACAATCACTTTATATTTAACTCCAGGTTCAACAGAAGCTGGTAATACAATTAATTATTATTATGTAAAAAGAATTCAAGATGTAGGTGATTATACGAACGCAACAGATGTACCTTATCGTTTTGTTCCATGTATGTGTGCTGGTTTAGCTTACTATCTTTCTCAAAAGAAAGCACCACAAAGAACACAAGAATTAAAATTGTTATATGAGGATGAATTACAAAGAGCTTTACAAGAAGATGGTTCTTCATCTAGTTCTTACATAACACCAAAAACTTATTATCCAAATGTCTAATTTTTCAAAAGGTAAATATGCAAAATTTATATCTGATAGATCAGGTATGGAATTTCCATATACTGAAATGGTTAGAGAATGGAATGGTTCTAGAGTTCATGTATCAGAATTTGAACCTAAACAGCCACAATTACAACCAAGAGCTCACGGAGCAGATCCTGAAGGTTTACAAAATGCAAAACCTGATAGAACAGAACCAGCTGTAGCTAGTATGCTACCTAGTAATCCAATAAGTACAACAGCAAATTCTTCAACTATATCAATATCGGAACCTAATAATGGAAGAGCTCTAAATGATATAATAGAACTTAGAAATGTAGACGGATCACCAGGAGGACTAGCTTTTACGGTATATGAAACTTCTTTTATTATTACTTCAGTAACAACAAACAGTTTTACCTTTAATTTAAATACAACAACTGCTATAACTGAAAAAGCAGGAGGATCGGTTGTAACAGCAGGACCAGTAACATTAACACCATGACATACGCAGAACTATTAGCAAAAATAAGAAATTACACAGAAGTTGATTCTAATGTGTTTACAGATTCTATATTAGATGGATTTATTTTAGATGCTGAAGAAAGAATTTTTAGAGATTCTGACTCTGATAATAATAGAAAATATGCTACAGCTACAATTGTTGCAGGTCAAAGATATGTAAATACTCCTGACGTAGGAAACACAGAAACAGCTGTTATTAGATCAATTCAAATCGTAAACTCAGATGGCGTAGGGCAGTCTACAAATAGATCTTTTGTAGAATATAGAGATACAAGCTTTATATCAGAGTTTAATCCAACAGAAGCCCAAGGTGTACCAAAATACTATGGTTATTGGGATGATAATGAAATAGTTATAGCTCCTACACCCAATGCAAATTATACCATGCAGATAAATTATATCTTGAAACCAACTGGATTATCGGCTACTAATACGACTACATATTTAAGTACGAATTTTCCCAACGGACTTTTATATGCATCCCTTGTAGAAGCCTTTGGCTTTCTTAAAGGACCGGCTGATATGATTCAATTTTATGAACAAAAATATCAGAATGCGTTACAAGGATTTAACATAGAACAAATGGGCAGAAGAAGACGTGATGAATACCAAAGCGGATCGCCACGTTATTCGAAACAAGGTTAAAAGTTAAAGGAGTAAAAAATATGGCAATAACACAAGCGGTTTGTAATTCATTCAAGAAGGAACTGTTAGAAGGAGATCACGAATTCCAATTTACTGGAGGTGATACTTTCAAACTTGCTCTTTTTGTTTCTACTGCTACATTGAATTCATCAACTACAGGGTATTCTACTTCAGGTGAAGTTAGTAACTCAGGTCAATATACTGCAGGTGGTGGAACTCTAGTAAAACCAAATCCAAGTACTTCAGTTGCATCAGGTGTTGCAATTGTTGACTTTAATGATTTGTCTTTCACTGGAGTAACAATTACAGCTAGAGGCGCTTTAATCTACAACACAACAATGGGTGGTGGTTCAAATACTACTGACGCTGTTGCAGTTTTAGATTTTGGAGCAGACAAAACAGCAACTTCGGGAACATTCACAATTCAATTTCCGGCTTTCACAACAGCAGCAGCGATTCTAAGAATTGGTAACGCGTAATAGGAGGAACCTATTATGGCCAATACTTGGGGCACGTTAAGTTGGAATACTGGTTCATGGGGTCAACAGAATGATATTTCTGTTACCTTAACTGGACAACAGTTAAGTAGTGCCCAAGGAAATGTTGGTACATCAACTGAAATTAATTCAGGTTGGGGTAGATTAACTTTTGGTGAAAATGCTTGGGGTATTTCAGGCGATTTATTAGTTACAGGTATTGGTTTAGAAGCTGGCCTTGGAACAGGCTCAGTTGTTATTGATGTTCAAAACGCAATCAATGGTCAACAACTAAATATAGCTCAAGGAACAATAACAGCAGAAGGATTAGCAGAAGTTGATTTAACAGGTTTAGGTTTAACAGCTCAAGAAGGAACAGTGGATCCTGGTCCTGATGTTGTATTAAGTGGTGTAACTTTAGGAGTTGCAGCTGGAAATGCAGATGGATTTAACGAAGAAGGTTGGGGTAGAACTCAATGGGGAGAAGAAGCATGGGGTGCTTCAGGTATTTGGGCACAAGCTCCTGTTACTGGAATTGGGTTAACAGCTAATCTTGGTTCTGTTGTTGCAACACCAAATACTTTAATTAATTTAACTGGAATTGGATTAGAAATAGAAGAGGGAATATTAGATCCTTCACCTGATGCTACAGTTACAGGTATTGGTTTAAATGTAGGTCTTGGTATAGGAACAGTTACAGCAGGCGCTGATATTCAGGCTACAGGAAATGGATTAGAAATAGCTCAAGGAACAGCTGTTTTAGATGCAAATACTTTAGTAGATTTAACTGGACAAGGACTAGAAGTTGGGTTAAGAAATGCTGTAGCAGGTGCTTCTGCACTTGTTTTACCTACTGGGTCAGCAATGGCTATTTCATTAGGAAATGAAAATGTTCAATCTTGGCAACCAGTAGATACCGGAACAGAAGCTTCTTGGATAGAAGTTGACACCGCCGCTTAAATTTTATAAATTAAACAAATAAGGAATTTAAAATATGCCATCAAGTTATAGTACAGATTTAAAACTAGAGTTAATGGTCACTGGTGAAAAAGCTGGTCTTTGGGGTGACATTACAAATACAAACTTAAACATTGTTCAACAAGCAATTGCTGGAAGAGAAGCTATTTCTGTTGCATCTACAAACGCTATTACTTTAGCGTTTACAAATGGTGCATTATCAAATGGTAAAAATGCTGTAATTGATATTACAGGTACACCTTCAGGTGATTGTACAGTTAATATTCCTGACGGAATTGAAAAAACTTATATAGTAAAAAACTCAACTGGTGGAACATTATCTTTAACAGTTAAAACAGCATCAGGATCTGGAGTAACTTTTGGTGACAATGAAAAAACAACTAAGATTCTTTACTCAGATGGAACAAATATTGTAGACACTGGTTTAACTGATCTTTCTTCAGACTACTCACCACAATTATCTGCAGACTTAGATACTAATTCACAAAATATTCAATTTGATGATGCTCATGGTATTAATGATGATTCTGGTAATGAACAAATTGTATTTCAAAAAACAGCATCTGCTGTAAATCAATTTGATGTTACAAATGCTGCAACAGGAAATGCTCCTAATTTATCAGCAACAGGTGGTGACACAAACATTGATCTTAATATAACTCCAAAAGGAACAGGAAGAGTTACATTAAATGGTAGTGGTAAGATTCAAGGTCTTGCTGAAAAAGTAACCGTTGATGGTACATTTTCTACAAACGTTGTAATTGATACACAAACACAAGCAGTTATTTTAAGTACAGCTGCAGCATCTGGTAATTTTAAAATTAATTTAAGAGGAGACGGATCTAATTCATTAGACGCTGTAATGGATATAGGTGAGTCGATTACTGTTGCATATATTAATAAAAACAATAACAACACGTGGGCTGCTACTTCTTTTGTAGTAGACAATAAAACAACAAACGTAACTATTGTTTATCAAGGTGGATCTTCATTCACTGCAGGAAACGCAACATCAAACGATACATATACTATGACGGCAATAAAAACTGCAGCTTCTACGTTTACAGTTTTAGCTTCTCAAACACAGTTTGCATAATAGGAGGACATAGAAAGATGCCAATTTTAACAACAATAGGTTCAGCATCAGTAAAAGGTTTCGGTTTCGGAGCTGGTGGTGGACTTACAGCTACAGGTGGAACTATCACAGAGTATGGTGGATTTAGAGTACACACCTTTACTTCAAACGGAACTTTTGAAATTGAAGCAGGCGACACAAGCGAATTAGATGTAATGGTACTCGGCGGCGGTGGAGGCGGAGGTCAAAATCACGGCGGAGGTGGCGGTGCATCAGGAGCAATCGTATTAACACAAAACGCAAGCGGACCCGCTTCTTATTCAATCTCAATTGGCGGCGGAGCAGGTTCTTTTGGAACTGGAGGAAACACAACTGGATTTGGTCAAACAGGCCAAGGTGGTGGCCGAGGTGGCGGATTTCGTCAGGGCGGCGGCTCTAGCGGCGGCTGCGGCGGCGGAGGGGGTGGCGAACCTACCTCAGGAGGATCTTCTAACCAACCAGGAGTTCAATCTCCGTGGACAGGATCTAGTTTTGGTACTTCAGGCGGAAGCGGCGGAGCAGGATCTCCACAACACGGCGCTGGTGGCGGCGGTGGCGCGGGCCAAGCAGGAACTGGAGGATCGGGTAGTACCGGAGGACCGGGTGGCGCAGGAATTCAAAATGCTTTTCAAACTGGTTCAGATCAATATTATGCTGGCGGAGGCGGCGGCGGAACTTGGCAAATGGCTGCTGGTCAAGGCGGTCAAGGAGGAGGCGGAAACGGCTCTGTACAAAACGGTCAAGGAACAGCTCCTTCTGGAACAGGATTTGGTTCTGGCGGAGGCGGAAATGGCGGCCAAAACAGAACAGGTGGATCTGGTTCAGGTGGAATTGTAGTAGTGAGGTACCCTATCTAATGGCTAAATATTGGGCAGAAATAAATAATTCTAACGAAGTCATTGAAACAACTGTATTTCAAGATGATGTTACTACAGCAGAAAAAGCAGCTGCTGTTAAACCTTTAGCTGATTCTAATAATCAATATGTAGAATATTTTTTAGATGGTGGTTCAAGAAAAATTAGGGCAAGTATTGGTTATACTTATGATTCTAGCAATGATGCTTTTGTAGAACCTAAACCATCTGAATCTTTTACTTACAATACTTCTACAGGTAAATGGGATGAACCGTCAGGAAAACCTGAAGGTTATTCATATTGGGACGAAGACGCTAATACTTGGCAAACTGCTTAATTAAAATTAGGCCCAGTTATCCAACCTACTAAAGCATCTCTTTCACCTTTTATTACAGGTTTAACTTCGTGTGGAAGGAAAGAAGGAAAAACAATTATTGTTCCTTGTTTTCTATTCATTTTTGTTTCTTCGTTTGCATCATATAAAACTAAATCTCCACCTTCATAT
>Ga0196899_1001244_pt1 | contig 12680 bp, 23 predicted proteins | sample VirMetDEL_Sep_01_FD_169095 | JGI IMG/M metagenome (GOLD analysis project Ga0196899, IMG submission 169095) | Aqueous microbial communities from the Delaware River and Bay under freshwater to marine salinity gradient to study organic matter... | ecosystem: Environmental > Aquatic > Marine >... | reverse complement strand
TCATTGAACCGAACTGTTTTTTTTGCCACGTATTCCTCCTCTTTCCCCACTTAGACCTTTATGTTTCCAAAAAGGTTACATAATAAGTTTACGTACCTGTATAGATTAAACTGTATACCCCACCTTGTCAAGGATTTAAATTAAAAACCTTTGTTTTTTCTGTATGAGTATTAAAATAAGTATGAGATGAGAGAACAACTTAATACTCTAAATGAAAGCTTTAGCTTTTACTTTAGCGACCACAGGGTTGATGTAGAACCTAGCGTTGATGGTGTGCTTTACAATGCACACATCTACAGAGTTATGGGTGGTAATGATTACCCTCTTGACTTTGCTTACGTTGAGACAATTACATCAATAGCAGTTGAGGAAGCTGGAGAAAAAGCTAGGCAATATATATTAAATAAATTAACTGTGTAACCTTTTGTTTACTTAGTTTGTCTAAGTAGCAAAAGAACAGAAGGAGATTTATTTTGATTGCAGAATGTATGCTATTTTTAGCATTGAGTACTGCACCTTCAATTGGGCAGGAAACAGAATTTATAAACACTCATATAGAATGTCGTGATGAAGTTCCATATTCTATGAAACAATATTCCAATTTATACTTAGAACATTTTGACTTTGACAACATAGACACAGCCGTACGTATAGGTTGGTGTGAATCAAGAGGTAAATCAGACGCACACAGGACTGATAATAAAGATACTGGCGTTATGCAATTTGTGCCTTGGACATGGAACTGGGTTGCAGAAACCTACGACCTACCAATGTGGGACGAGTGGATAATACTTCGGTGGGGTAGACCCTATGATTTTAAAGGTAAGACATATCGTACTAATATGGGTTTTGAACAAATAAGAGTTCAGTACTCTCCGTACTACAACATATTGTTTGCTTCAATTTTAGCAGAAGATATTTATGGTAGAACACAATGGAGAGATTGGAACTCTAGTAAATGGTGTTGGGAAGACGAAGAGAAGTGGAGAAATAAATGGCTCAACGAATAGAAGTTATGATTATGGAATTAGCTAGGTCTACAAGTAAAATCATAGATAAAATATCTAGTTGGTTTATTGTTCGCTTGGATTACTATGTTGAAGTAAAAGAGTGGGAACTTGAAAAAAGAAGACACTCATTTCCTAAAGAGTGGTTTGAAGAATAGGTGATAGGGAAATGGAAGAAGATAAATCTTATTACGATGATGACTATGGGTTTGATGATTTAGACTATGAACTATAGACCATTACCAGACGAAGTAATTATAAAAAAATCTAACATAGAAGGCTTAGGTTTGTTTAGTACTTGCGCAATAAAAGAAGGTAAGAACTTAGGTATGACTCACTATAAGGCACCAGAACTAGAGAATGGTTTATGTAGAACACCGCTAGGTGGTTTTATAAATCACAGTGACACACCTAATTGTGAGTTGATAGGAATAGGAAAAGGTAAGTATTTAATTACACTAAAAGATATTATGCCAGACGAAGAGATAACTCTTGAATACACAATGTATAAAGTTGATAAGGTATTATAGGATATGGACAAAAACAATTCATTCGACGGAATATTTTTTGAGATGATGAAAGAAGCAATTAAACAGGCTTCCTTTGAAATGTTTGCTGAATCCCAACAATCATTTGATGTATCTCAACAAGAAATGGAGAAACAACTTAACGCAATTATAGAAGAAGTTGATGAACCAAAATCATTAACTATAGAAAGAATGCAAGAAATTGTTGAAGACTATAGAGAGATGGGTGAGTTCGCAAGTGTAATGGATGGTATTGGTTATTTTAAAAAACCAAAAGATGTCATTGACTTGCTACTAAAACCAGAGATGTACAGACAACAATACTTTCTTTGGGTTGAATTAGGTAGACCAAAGAAGAAGGATGAGATGTACGAAAAATTTGGCCAAGCAGTTTGGTCAAGAGAAAGTAAAGAGTGATTTGCAATTTTAAATTCAATTCACTAGGGTAACAATGTTAGACAAGGAGGAATAAAATGGCTTGGATAAAGTCAGAACAAGCATTAGCAACACACCCCAAGTTGTTGTTGCTTTCAAAAGATTTAGGGGTATCAGTACCATCAACAGTAGGACACCTTCATTTATTATGGTGGTGGGCTTTAGACTATTGTGAAGATGGAGTTCTCACAAAGTACAGAGACTTCATTCCTTTGGCCGCACAGTGGGAGGGAGATAAAGAACTTTTCATTGAGAGTCTTATAAAGCATGGTTGGTTAGACTTAATAAATTTATTAGAGGGTTCTGATGAAAAAGATTTAGTCATACACGACTGGATGGATTACACAGGCAATTTAATTATTGTAAGAGAAAAAGATAGAGAGCGTAAGAGAAAAGCTAGAACATCTAAGAACTCTAAGAATTCTAATAACAAAGACGAGTGGGAAGTATCTGAATCGCTTAATAAATCTACTAAGCCTGTCCAGAGGACGTCCGTCGGACATCCAGAGGACGTCCAGACACCGTCCGCCGTGAGAGGAGAAGAGAGGAGAGGAGATGAGAGTATAGAAGAAGAGACTATATTAGCTTCTAACGAAGCAGAAATATTAGAACCTACTTCAATAAGAACAGTTTTTAGTTCATTGTGTAATGCATTTGGATATAACTCATCAGATTTAACTCAATCTTCTAGGGGTATGTTAAATAAAGTAGCTAAAGAATTATCAGAAGTAGGTGCAACTGCGTGGGATATAGAGCAAAGAATGAAGAATTATGCTTTAACTTACGGTAAGAAACCTACACCAACTGCTTTAGCTAAGCATTGGACTGATATGATTCAAGCAAATCCACAGATAGATAGTAGAACTCTTAGCAAGTTGCAATCAAGTGCTATAAGTAAAAACAATCTACAGAAGTGGGCAGAAAATTAAAATAACCTGTAACTATTTGTAAACACAGGTTGTCTAAGTAACTATAGGAGGAAATTATGGAACAATTATTTGAACTCTCGAGAACATTTCCCGAGAAGTTTATTCACAAAAACCCTACAGGGTTTGGAGATTACATACAGCATTCAGTAATTAGACAAAGATTATTAAGTGTTGTAGGGCCTTATTCGCAGGAAGTAAAACACATCATTCGTGAAACACTTACTGATAAGCAAGGTAAAGATAAAGAAGTTATTACAGGTGTAGTGCTTGCATTAACTGTAGAAATTGATGGAGAGGTTGTAACTGTTGAAGAAGCAGGAGATGTAGAACAACCATTTAACTGGAAGACTGATGGTGCTCGTATGAAAGATGCAGTATCAGATGCAGTTAAAAGATGTGCAATGGCTATGGGTGTAGGTCTACACTTATGGGCTCAGTTTGATGGGCAATCAGAATATTTTCTTGATAAACAATTAGAGAAGGGTATCGAAGATGGACAATCAGATTGAGGAAGTTGAAGAAATATTAATTGAGACTTTAGATACATTAGTCACAACTTATAAAGGAACAGGGCTTTACGCAGATGATGATGTAAGAATTGACATTGCTATGAAAGTTGTAAAGATACTTGAAGGCCTTAATAATTTAGAGATGATTTATGGAATGAAGTTCGAGTTTGATATGGATATGTTAGACGATGAAGGGGAAAGCGAAGATGAGTAAGACAAGTGTGTATCCAGCAATGGAAGGATTAATATGGCAATGCCAAGTTTAAGTGGAAGTAAAACCAAATATGCTACTCGTAAAAGTAAGCAATATGAAAAAGGTAGGGTATGTAGCAATGTTAATTGTGATGTGACATTGTCTTTGTATAACCACAGAACAGAATGTTTTAATCACTACGGGTTTAAGCAACCAAGAGTTCGTGGTAGACAACACCCAAGTCAAAAGAAATAAGGAGAGTTATGGACGACAAAAAAATTGCGGAAGAAGAAGGTGTTTACATCTATGAAACAGAAGACCCAAAGCAAAAATTTAATGAATTGTCTGTAACCTTTTACTTCCCAATAGGGTCTAAGTTACAAGGAGCTATAGGAAAAGTATTGGGAGAGTTAGTTAACTGTACTGATATCGAATATTCTATAGACATGTGGACGAAATTGGAGGATGAATAATGCCTAACTGGGTAGATAATAAGTTAACTATTGAAGCAGATAAAGTAACAATAGATAATATTTTTAATAAGATTAAATCACAACAATTTAATGATTCTAAAGTGTATCAAATAGCTTTGGGTTTATATCCAATGCCTAATGATATTACTTATGTCATGGGTACTGGTGGCAGTGAACAATATGCAGTACTGCAAGATAAAATTGTAAGGCCACCATCAGTGGCTAACTTTGTTGATAAAAATTATGATGAAAGATTAGAATTTGTAGACCTTACAGAAGTTCAGAAAAAAGATTTGAATGAAAAACATGGTGCTACTAATTGGTATGACTGGAATGTAAAAAACTATGGAACTAAGTGGGGTGACTGTAGTACAGAGTTGATTAATCACGAAGAGTCTAAATTGGAATTTGTGTTTGAATCCCCATGGAGTCATAGTGCGGTGTTAGCACAAAGAATATCAGAAGATTATAAAGCATCAGTGGAACTTAAGCATTACTCAATAGAGAATTGGGAAAAGGGTATGTTTTTATTTGAAGAAGGTACTTTACATAAGTCTGAGTATGAATTACTTGGAGACCCCGATGAAGTCTTGGTACCAGTGAGTGAAGAAGAGTAATACAGATGATGGGTAAAGTTTCTAGTAGAATAGTAGGTAGCTTTAGGGCGGTATGTTTCGCCACGGGGTTCGCCTCCTTTCCTCGGGGAATTTTATACCGCCCATTTTTATTTTTAGGGGGTGACAGGGAAAGACTTATTGTTTTGCGGGACGGCGTTACAAGAAGTAACTGGGGTTCAATTCCCCACACCTCCACTAATGTCATGAAAATGATATAATGTTTCATAAAGAAAATGGGGAGGTTAAAGTTCATACAGAAGTTGTCCTCTGTGTGGTCTCCTTTCTAACCTCTCTATCTTCCTTTGTGTAACGTACAGCTATCTGTAATGCAGGTAGCTTGAACTGAAGGGTGCACTCCGTTAAAAGCGGACTCTTGCGAATGCATTGTTCAGTTCAAGGTACTTGCTTATAAGAAAATGAAACTAAGTATTGTATGGGGATATAAAAATAAGGTTGATTTTGTAAGTACTTGGCTACTGAAGAATAGGGTAATACCCAACAAGTAGGTAGCTTGTAGCACATAGCATTCCGAACCACGTGGTAAGACTGCTAACATAAACGGAGCAGAGGTTGTGTGTTACAAGCTATATATAAGGAGAAATAGTGGAAGAATTAAAACACAATTTATTTGTGTATGGAACATTAAGAGAAGGTCAATCGCGTAACAATGTGTTTCGTGATGCAGAATATATAGGTGTCAGGGAGACAAAACCTCATTACACAATGTATAGTCTTGGTGCGTTCCCTGCGTTATCAACTCTTGGTAATACAGAAATAGTTGGAGATGTATATAAGGTATCTGATTACACATTAGAAGTGTGCGATATGATTGAGGGACACCCTAGTTTTTATCAGAGGTTACCTATTGAATTGCAAGATGAGTCTATAGAAGAACCATTTGCTTACTTTATTGTAAATAGAAATTGGTCTGGACACGCAAAGATTGATAGTGGTAATTGGATAAAGGAACTTTTATAGTCCCCTTCGCACCATTACACATTCTCCTTATACCAAAAGGACAAATCATTGGTTGATGTGTAATAGATTGCCGTCTCTTCAACAATCTCTTCAATGTCTTCTTTTAACAGACCCCAAGGAATAGTCGTAGCAAACCAACCTAATACCCAACTACTAAATACTTCCATTACTCTCCCTTAATAAATTTATCTGTTCCTAAATCTGAAACTACATTACTTAATGCGTTGAAATACCCCGCATAAAAGCTAACGCTGTCTTCCCATTGCTCACCAATCTTAGTCATTGGTAAATCAGTTTCTTCTTTTGCTTCCAAACAAATATATTCAATCTCTTTTTGTAAATAGTCCATCACTTGTTCTAATGTTAATTCCATTACGACATAATCCTTTCTGTTAACTTATCTAACATAATAACTTCCTGTGTGTAGTCGCCACTAAAGTTCTTATCTAGTGTGTCTTCAAAGTAAGTAGAAAACACTTCCATAAGAAACTTTCTTTCTGTTACTGTAAGTTCCACTATATTAATACCTCCCACTTTGTAATCTTAAACTCATCATTGCCCATCTCCTCTGGAACATTCATTCCATAATAAAAGATGTCATCATCAGTCAAACCCATAGGCAAATCAACTTCCTCGCCATATAAGTCTTTAATGCAATCGTCGGCATCAGTAATCAAACAATCAGTAATCTCTTGCTTGTTGTCCAAGTAATAACCAGACACTTTATAGATAGTCATTGTAATCCTTTCAATAGCTTACAACACTTAGACAACCAGACACCAGAAAAGGTTACACACTTAATAAATTTATTTGGCGTAAAAAAGAAATCATTGGCGTGTGTGTAATGAAGTCCCAGCCCAGACTCAGATGCAAAACCAGATGGCAAAAAACATTAGAGTTCTGCGGTGGCAAAGTTCCCATATATCTCTACATCTTTAGGGGTGGCGGGGAGAAAGGCGAGAAAAAAGGACTACTCTTTGATTCTTAGAATAGACCTCTCCCGATAGGGCCAATAAAGACTGTAGCTAGTTTAAGTTAACTTTAGGTCATAAGAGAGAGCACCAGTTACGATGCTCTCAATATAACCTCTAGTCGTCTAGAGTGTAGTTATCTACAGTAACTACAAGTGCTATTATTAATAAGAATGTAATTGGTATTGATATAAGTATTACAATCAACCATCTTACAAACTCAAGATTAAGTATTTGTATGACAATCTCCTTTCTTTAGTTAACACCATAATCAGTTACCTCTGTATCAGTTGTCTCAATAACATTAGTAGAATCATATGCGTCATCTTCATATGCTTCAAAGAATGTATCATCAGCATCTTGGTCTGATGCATAATCTTCTAATGCAACCTGCATTGCATTTTGGTCTGTAATCTCTACCTCAAATCCACCCATACCATCTTCTTCATAATAATACGCTGAACTTGGTAGATAATCTTGTTCAATCAGTTCTTGCAATGTGACATACAAAGCAGCACACTGACGACGTCTTACACTTCTAACAATATCTCGTTCTACATCTATGTAGTATTCTGTATCACTAGCACTACTCAAACGTAACCTATCGTTAGATATTGTTGTTTCTGTTTGATTCCATTTTGGTATCGTCATTTATTCCTCTCCTAATTTTTGTATTAGTTCTGTTATGTCTCTGCTATTAAGTTCAACCCTTTGCCCATCTTCCATGGTCACTGAGTAAATCAAGGTATGAATGTAGATTTCATCTATATCATGGTCTTCATAGTCAGTATTAATAACTTGACCCTCGTATATATCACCACTATCTCTAAGTGAATCAGATATTCTGCATTGTAAATCGTCTTCGTCAGTGTCATAAAGCAACACATCATCTACGTCTACTAAGGTGTCTAAGTCACCTCTGATTCTAGATTCTGAAGTGTAACTACATCTTCCTTCCTCATGGATTGTGATTTCTATATCGAGATTCCTAAACTGCTCGAGGGTTAGGCTATAGCCTAACTCCTCAAGTCTTGTTTTGATTCTGTTCCAAGCTGGTACAGTTGTCATTTATTCTCCTTTCATATGAGCTAGAACTTCTTGGTCAAACTCATTGTCCAAGTCGTATCTAGTATCTAATGCACCTAATTGACTACCGAACCTGTGTTCGTATGGTCTTAGGTACTCTGTTAAGTTTGAGTACTTCTCTTGTTGAATGTACTCATACCAATCACTAGCACTCAACACACTGTCTAGTATTGTCATACTATCCTTAGTTGTGTCAAGCATCTTTGTGTATTCATAAGTTGAATCGACAAACTCTAAGTTCTTGAGTAGTCGATTTGTCTTAAGGTTAGCTTTGAAGAACCTAAGTTCTATTGTGTGTTGCGGATGTAGATTGAGATACTTATATCTTTGTCCATCAGTATTCGTTCTATCGATTGCAACTTGTGCTAACTTAGACTTAACTTCTGCACTCACTGTTGGTTGTTCAAACCTTGCCCAGTTATTGAATCTTCTCTGACCAATAAGGGACAGTAGTGAACCTGTTGTATTGTGACTGATACTTGTCTTACCAAGTGTCTGCATCAATAGCATCCATGTGAATAGATGTGAGTCTGTAAATGCAGCCTTCGGTACATGAATGTGCAATCCAGTAGTTCGTCTATGGAATGCAGCAAAGACATCATTGTAGTCCTCGAACACCAATGGTATGTCTCTCCATACACCAAGTGACATTGGTTGAGATACGAACTCAATACCATCACTTAGTGAACCGTCAGTCTTAGCTATGAAGAACTGTACTGGTGATACAGTATGACTTACAAGTATATCGTTGTCGTACTCATTGAACCTATCTGCATAGGTTCTAGTCATAGGCTCCTTGTTAACAGTATGAATGACATCCTCAATGTCAACATCGACACCTCTTCTGTATTCAACTTCCAACTCCATACCCATAGGCAGACCTTCTTGTGTAAAGAATATATGCTCAGCTTGAGCTTCCTTACTTGCCAATGCCGACTCCACCATGTTTCTACCTATAAAGTAGACACTAGGTTTGTAACTATATCCATGAACATCCATGTCCATGTTGTATGTTATTTTTCTTTTGATTTCTAATTTACGTTGGTCGTCCAATGTAATCTCCTTTCTTATATTATTTCTACGTATTCGATGTATGAATCGGTTTGTTCCATATCCTCACCAGTATCGTAGTTATCAAAAGCGTCAATATCCCAACTCTCTTCAAACAATTCTTGAGCCCACTCTCTCAATACACTATCTGAAGGTAGGTTACCAGCTTGTCTGTCAGTAGAACCTAGATATCCAGTTTCTTCTGCATAGTCGAGTACTTCACTCATGTCATAGTTTGTATAGCCATTCTCTGTGTAAGTTACTCTACCTACATGTTCAGTTGTTATTCTTACTCGTCTATTCTCTATATCATCATCTACTCTCAGATATAAAGGATATGACTCGTTGTTGTCAATAGATTGAGTAGGCTCTTGCGAACCTACTCTATTCCAGTTAGGAACTACCACGTTACCTCCTTGTCATTTCTTGTAAGTATTGACACTCACATTCTTTGTTACATGCTCTCTTGAGCTTGTCGTCAACCTCTGCTCCACATTCTTCACATTGGAATGACTTGGTCTCAGGAACAAACACCAATGCATAGTCAATGATTAGGTCATCTAGTGTGTAGTAATCCATCACTGAATTCTCTAGCATTACTGTTACCTTGTCCTGCAACTCAACATCATCTAACATATTCTCAGGTATAAACTCTGAGTAGATAATGTCATGATTCTCTTCATACCAGATGTCACCAGTATCTTCATTTATGAAGCATGCATCCTCAGTTGTATCTAACAACCTTGGCTGTATAGTCGTGCTACCGATTGTGCTTGTATGTCTCTTGTATGGTGTGTGATGTGTATTGGAATACCAAACACCCTTCTCCCATGAACCCATATGCTCATTGATAATGTATGATTCTTTCTTCAGTCTCTTGTTGGCTGAGAGTATCACTAGCTTGTTGAAGCCGATGATATCTCCAAGTGCTGTTCTGAACTGCTCATCATCAAATGCAGTCGGCTTGACATTCTGCAAGAATACTTGGTTGAAGTATCTTGTATCAGACATGTCTGACTTAGCAGGTGGGTGGAACTCACTAGGCATGACTCCATTGTGTGCAAAGACCGTGTTAGGGTCGATGTGGAATGGATGGTTGTTGTCAATACATACAGAACCATGAGTTGCTATTCTCATGTGTACAAGTATGTCTGACTTACCATACTTAGCTACCACCTCTTTGAACTTCTGCTTGAAGTTCTTGAGTTTCATTGTCTTGTAGACTTGAACCTTTCCATTCTCATCTATCCAAGCAATACCTCCACCATCTGGGTTTCTCTTCCACATTTGGTCGAGGGTTTTGTTATCTATGTTTTTCGTCGCAGGGACGCTTGCTATTACGCACATATATTTCCTTTCTTTATATGTCTATGTTTTCTGGCAGAAAGAGAGGCTCGTAGTCTGCCATTTCTAATCTGTGGACTAAGTAATTAATCCTGTCTTTTGGATAGTTACTGAGTACATCTAGTAAGTACTCATCCACATTGTTGCTTATTTTGTCTAACTGACTTTGTAGGAATGTACGTGGACCTTCTTGCGAGTAGTCCCATCTAGTACCTTCACTATGTGTGTCAGAATGTATTACATCAACAGCATGTCTGTAGATTAAGTCAACAAACTGGACAATACCTAAGATAGATTTTCTACCTGTATTACCCTGAAAGTATCTCAACTCTATAGTGCTGTCATGCAATGTATTGATAGCATTGTACTTAGGAGTAGAAGACTGACTGGTCTGTTTCTTCTCCATTGCAACCATAAATGCTGTGTCTGCACTACCTTGATAGAACAGAGTGTTCCATGTTGCATAGTATGTACTATCTCTACCTGCAATAGCTGCAAGTAATGGGCTTCGTTTCTTGTTGAGCTCGTTTAGTATCTTAAGGAATACATAACGTTCTGCAACTTGCATACTATCCCATCCAATATGAATGTGTATTCCACATTCCTCAGAGTTTCTAGCTCTGAAATTGTTCTGGAAATAATCCCAGAATCTCTGTGGTACTTCTTTCATCCAGTAGTCATAGCTAAGTGGTTGAGATACAAACTCAACTCCTATGCCATCTCTTAAGCTACCATCACGTTTTCTGTACAACAGTTGATGCTCACCATCGTAGAACTGCATATGGTCCTTTGGATAATCAGTATCGTGGAACATACGGACCGCATCTTCCATCACTATGTTGGAATTTCTGTAGTCACTTCTATCATTTCTGACAAAGCATTCAAACTCCATACCATAGTAAGGACCTGTGTTGTAGAACCAATCAGTATTTTGGTAATTTCCACCAGGACTGTCTGATTCTATCAATCCATCTTCTCTAACTCCTACTAATCTCACAGGGAACCTGTAGTTCCAATCGTGGAATGTTGTATCGAATCTATATGTCCATCTAGGAATCTCAATTCGTTCAATCATTCTGATTCGTAAGATTGTGTCATCATCTAACTTGTTAAAGAACCTTTTGTATTCAGCATTTGCATTATTAAATACATCTTGTCCCCAAGTATCATTCCATGACCAATCATCACGTGAAGGATTGTAGAACAGTTGGTCTATACCATCAAATCCTACTGAACCTTCCCACAATCTTAGATTTGGTCTGTTCTGTGACACAAGGTTATCTTTAGCAACATACTTGATGCATGATATACACACATTCTTTCTGTTACTCCAACCTCTCCTTGAACCTGGTTTAGCATGTCGTATTGGTACCATATGTGTTCTGACTTTGTTGAAGCATTGACACATGACACACTTAGTGTATCGAGCACCAATGTTCTGCTCTAAGTCTCTGACTGGCATGAACCTACCGCTACTTTTCTCCATGGCCATACGACGACCATAGCTAGTAACATCACCATTATTGTTAGTAATGTAGGTTTGCCACTCATTGTTTCCATAACCAACGAATACAGTAGTATCCAGTTGGTAAAGACCAATCATCACACCTTGGTTAATAGAATCTGTTTCTTTTGTTAAGACCCAGTCCTTTAGGTGCAAGGAATCTGCTACTCTATTTATTTGACCGTCTAATTCTTTTATCCAATCAAATATGTCGTAACCTCTATCATCAAATAATTGAAGATAAGGTTCCAGTATTGAATACAAGTATTCTGTTTTACCAGAGTTACTTATATGTGTTTGAGCGACGATTTCGTTAACGTCACATAGGAACACAAGTCCGTCATAATCACCATACCTAAAATTAGGTGCGTAATGGATGTCGGGTTGTGCATCAGCAATTGCGTTGGCTTCAGCCAATTGCAATACTTTCATTTATCCTTCCTCCTTCTGCTACTCATTTCTGATGTAGCAATGTCTGTACCGTCCCCCTATTAGACCTTCCAATAGGAGATTTGGTTACACGGTTTTTATCTGATATTAGGACCATCCCAATACCCTAGAGCCCTCGTCAAAGGGCTCCGAGCTATTAAGACTCTTGGTCTTCTTTCACTATGTCGAAGATAGTAGCAACATCTCCACCGCCAAAAGCGAAACACAACTCCTCAATGATTTCCATTACAGCATCATCGTCTTTTGCATCTCTTGCTTCAATGGTAAGTTTTACCTCATCAGCGATTAGAGATTCCTCTCTGGTTTCTTGCATTTTCTTCTCTATTTGGGAAAGGGCTTTTGCCCAACGTACTTGTGACATTATTTATCCTCCTTTATGATTTCAATGTCTTCTGTTACTAAGAAGGGGATGGTAAACGAATCTACCATCTCCCTATATATTGAACCGTTGATACCTAAAGTATCTTCGGTCTTGAGTAGTTCTTGCATCCTACCCCTTTCTTCCTACTGTAAAGTAGGATTCGTCTATTACAGAGTCAAAGGTATCGTCATACCCTCTTCTCTTTTCTTTGAGCAGCTTACGTTCTGCTCTTAGTTTGTTGATTAG
>Ga0196899_1001242_pt1 | contig 12693 bp, 15 predicted proteins | sample VirMetDEL_Sep_01_FD_169095 | JGI IMG/M metagenome (GOLD analysis project Ga0196899, IMG submission 169095) | Aqueous microbial communities from the Delaware River and Bay under freshwater to marine salinity gradient to study organic matter... | ecosystem: Environmental > Aquatic > Marine >... | reverse complement strand
TTGATACTTCATTCAACACAGCTGAGGTCGGGGTAATTGTCTCAGCTGCTGAAGCGAGTTTATACTGTGATGTGTCGGAGAATAACAGTAAGGTCTCGTTGAATGATATTGAATTTCTTAATACGTTAACAGTTGTACCTGAAGCTGCAACATCTATAACATCTGTATCTAATACTTGTGTTACTGTTGTTGCAAAGAAATTAAAGAAATCAGCATTACCTGATAATATTAAGTTCTCTCCAGCTAATATACCTAGTCTATTTTTATAGAATGTAAGGTTCTGTATTTTCTGTCCTACAAATGTAGGGTCAGGATTTGTTACATCATTCCCAGCGTCTCTTTCTGTATAGCTTTGTTTAGCAAAAGTAAATGTCCCATCATTGTTGTTAATAAGAGCGTGTGGCATAGTAGCATTATTAAGACCTGTACTTGTGTTAGGTGCTATACATTCTTCCCAAACACCATTGCCTACATAGTTAACATAGTAATCTGATGTTGTATCACCAGCATCCCCTGTTACTTTAATCTTATCATTTAACTTTGCATAATAAGGTAGCTTAGTAAAATCTTGTATTTCATCTTTAACAGCATATAGTTCAGCATTACCCGCTCCATCATGTGTCTCTACTGTGTAGCTAGTGTTTTGGTCTACTACATAACCACGCAGTGCAGACTGATGTTCTGTAAATGTAAACTCAGCTGTAACTGCTGAATAACTGCTTAAACCTTGTGTTGTAGTTAGTGTTGCTCCTGTGTCTGCTCTAGTTAATTTAAACTCTATACTAGAAGAAGAGTCCCAATAAGTACTGCTTGTACCATATCTAAAGATATCTATTAGCTTTGCTGTGTCTCTAAACTGTGTGTCATGGTTAGCGTCACTACCGTCAGGCATTTGTATAATTGCATTAATACCATAAGGCAAGTCAGGGTGAGTAAGGTGTATTGCATACTCTCTACCAAAGTTAGTTACCTTAAACACTATATAAAAGTATTCTTCTTTAGCTGCTGTAGTTGTACCACTTTGTGTTGGTGTTATAGATTTGTTAGATACAAAAGTATAGTCAGCAATGTTAACCATCTTAAAATCATTCTTAGGGTTAGTAGTCGTAAGATAAGATGTACCATCAGGGTAAGTCACAGTCTTCTCATTACCTTGTAAGTCAAAAACTCTTACACCACCATTGTAAAATGCAGCCATGTACTTATTGTTCTCATCTCTTTGTATGCTCCATATCTTTGTAGTGTTAGGAAACACATTTGTAGCATCTAGTGTAGCTATATATTCTGATGGTGGGCGTTTGCCTAAGCCTTTGATTATATTGTTTTGACAATTAATCTGTTCTTCACCTTGATTAATACCACGTTGGGTAGGGGTTTGTTGGCTTATACCATTCAGAAAGTTAGGTATTGATTGAGAAACTACTGCCATTAATAAGTCCTTCTAGGTGGTCTGTTAATTATTGAATATGTATTTGCATCCCCTTCTAGTATGTTTACATCCTCACTTCTAGAATCAGATTGCTTAAAGTTATTATAAGCTTCCTGTTCATCTATACTCATTAACTCAGATAAACCAGCATCACCAATAAATCTAGCTGCAAAACGTCTAGCTGCTTTTACTGTAATATAGCGTCTAGCGTATTCAGGTAGTTGTTCAAATTGTTGTATCAGCACAACATCTAATGGTGGGACACTTGTAAAAATGTCTGTGTGATTATCTAGGTCATACAGTTTACCATCACGTATTACTACGTTTTGATATCTGTGTGTTGCATGGGCGTCAGCTTGGACGCAGTTGGAAGGTAATGGAATCTTACTATCATCATCTATTGAGTAAGTTACATTGTATTCAGAGTTAAAGTTCCAGCCCTCACTTTGTACAGAGAGGCTAGTCTCATCAAGTATATTTATAGCGACAGATACATCTACGTTTGTTATGCCGCTAATTGAGTTAACAGGTGCTTCTCCAATAGCAGAGAGCATGGTGTTGATAGCTTGTAACTCGGTAGTTGGTGTTATTTGTGTTGCCATAATTTCCTCAATAAAGAGGGGACAGCATAAGCCATCCCCTCAAGGTTAAGTATAAGAAACGATTAAGCTTCTTTAATACCTACAGCTGCTTCAGGTCTAAGCACGCCGTGACCCATAGCATATTTAGCTACCATCAATGTACCTTGACGTCTTATGTCATATTCCATTTCAGTTGCTAAGTCCATGAGCTTAACAGTACCAGCTGCTGAAGGGTGACAAACCAATGCAACATAGTTAGATAAATCAACTTGTTGTGGGTTTGAACCACCAGCTGTAGCAGAACCGCCGTCAACGTTTGTTGAAGCTGAGAAGTCAGAAGCCACAAAGTGTGGTGTTGGTACTAGTTCAATACCAGCAATCTTGACTACTTTACCTTCAGCAATAGAACCTTGACCACTAAAGTCAACGTTAATAGCGTTGGTAGCGTTTGCTAATTTGTAATACTCTTCAAGTCTGATGAAGCACTTACGTCCTTCTCTTGGCACATAGTTAGCGTCAAGCTGTTTAGCAGCGTCGAAGAGTGAATCAATCACAGCGTTAGCAGCTGTAGCAGCTGTCGCACTAGCGATTGAAGTGTTTGTTAACACAGTTCCTGAAGCATAGCCTGAATCAGCTACGTTTGCAGAAGCTTGTGCTGCTTGTCCGATTGTTTGTAGAATGTGCTTATCTTTTTGGAAAGCCAATGCTCTACCGATTTCGGATGAATAAGAACCTCTAACATCATAATGATTCTTTGCTTCTTCTATGTTAGAAAGAAAGACAGAAGATATCAATAAGTCATTGATTGTTATGATTTTCTCGTTGTGGTTTACGTCACTACCAGTGATTTCTGTACCAGCTGTATGATAAGAAGCATCAATTCTGCCCATTACAGGGAATTGTGCACTTTTACCATTACTGATTGTACGTACAGTCTCAGCTCCTTGAGTTACTGAAGCACGTTCAAATGAAGTTAATACCTCTCCTGAAAATACTTTAAGAAATAGAGCGTCTTCTGAACCACCAGTGTTGATTTTACCGACTGATACTGGACTAGCACCTGCCATAATAAATCTCCTTTGGTTGTAGTTTAGTTGTTGTTAAACGCCTCTAAGATTCACCCCAAGATTGTCTTCCGCAGAAGGTCAAGTTGCACTACTTGTCGGCAACAGCCACCTAAAAAGGTCGCACTGTTATATTTTACTAAAACTTATTCTTTTTACTACTGTTTTCTGAGGGTGTTAAATATTGTAAATTACCTATTACATGTAAGCCTGATACAGTTTCTCCTTGTAGGGGAATTATATGGTCTACGTGATAGCCTTTAGGAACATTCATATAAAACTTTCTAATAAGTTCTTCTTCAGACCAAGTCGGTGTTCTCAGTAATTCAGATGCTCTTCTTTTGGCACTGTGTACTCTGTATGTTAATTTGCCTTTCTTAGACTGTTTATATTTCTTTTGTGTTAATCTACCTTTATTAGACTGTTTATATTTCTTCAGTGCTAATTTACCTTCATCAGACTGTTGATATTTCTGCTGCTGTTTTTTATAAGCTGCAGTCTTATTATATAACCTGTGGTACGCTTTCCTATACTCTTTATAAGACTCAAAGTCTTCTTTGTTCAATCCAAATTTATCCATTAGCACTTCCACTTACGTAAAGCTAGAGCCTTACGTGTTGGCTTTCCATTTGGTTTTTTCATTGCACCTTTAACACCACTCATTCTTGCACAGAAACTTTTACGTCTCCCAGCTGCTTTAGAACCTTTAGGTGCTTTTCCTGTTACAGGTGGTTTAAGATTAGCCCCAGTCTTACGTTTATAATAACGTCTACCAGCGGCATTTAATCCGCCACTAGGGCTTTGGTGTTTCTTTGCTGGCATTTACTTTTTCTTTCTTACTGTTTTCTTTTTAGGGAAACCAGCTTTCATATTAGAATAAGCTGTCTTGCTTATGGTAGATTTAGACTTGGGTCTACTTGTTCCAGCTTTCTTACGAGCATTTATATTTGCATATAATCCACGTTTAGCCATTAACATTTACCTCTTTTTTTAGTCTTCCCTTTTTTCATTGGTTTACCATATGACATCGTATGTCTCCTATAAATTACTGTTTGCTAATTTCTCTTGTACTTCAGCTTGAAAAGCTGGGTCTTTAGCATATCTTGGGTCGCCCATGTCAGCTTGTACTTGAGCCCATGATTCATAGCCACCTTGTGAAGTAGCACCTGCTTTACCTGATAATAATTTAGGGTCGCTTCCTTCAGCCGCTATATACCTAGCTTGTAAACCTGTAACAGCTAGCTTGATAGTTTCCATCTCACCACTATTAACAGCTTTGTTGTAAGCTTCTACTTCAGCTGTAGACAAGTTGTTGCCAGCCCATTGAGTCATCTCTATGTAAGCTGCTTCTCCACCTACTATACTCTTAACTTCACTACCTTGTTGTAGTGCTCTAGCTTCTTGTCCAGCAATAAACTGGTCTACTATATCTCTACTGATACCAACTTTCTCTAATCTTTCATAAGACTCATCAGCTAGTTGTCCACTCTCTGCATACTCTGCACTGAGTGAATCCATGTCAAGTCCAGCAGACTCAACAGCTTCATCAGCTTGTATTTCTAAATCACTTTTAGGTTGTTCTTCAGCCTTCGCTTCTTCCTTAGGCTCTTCTTTAGGTTGCCCTAATTTAGCTTCTAATTCAGCGTATGATTTAGCCATGTCTTCTACAGAATTAAACTTCTCAGGTAAGCCTTCAGGTTTAGATACTTGTTCTTCTACTGCTGGGGCTTCTGATGTTGTCTCATCTGATTGTACTACTACTTGTTCTACCATTTATTTCTTCTCCTTTATTGTGGTTTAGTCATGTTATCAGCAACAGGTTTTACTACATCCTGTGCCATATCCATCATTTGTTGCTGTTGCATTTGCTGTTGTGCAGCTTCTTGCTCTTGAGCTAGTTGTTCTTGACTCTTAATTAAGCCTTCAGTGTCGATACCTAAGCTAGTAGCAACACGGGTAATCAAGTCACTAGGGTTTAATGACTGTACTACTTCAGGACTAATCTGTGCAAGCTGTCCTATCTCCATAACAAATTCTCTTAATTTCTGTAGGTCATTACCACGTCCTAAAGCTTCTATACCTGTGATAACAGTAGGTGCTACAGAATCTTTTGGAAGTTTTGGTATCTCATTGGATTGAGACATACGTTTCATTAATACTTGTACTAATGGTAATTGAAACTCTTGAGATAATAATGAGTATATACCACCCATACTAGTCTCTAACTGTTCAGCCATGTAACGTATTTCTTGTGCTGTTACACGTTCAGCATCTCTTTGTATTGCTGTGTGTAATAAGAAAGCGTATGACATACGTTCCTCTAGTCGTCCTATGCTACGTTCTACAATAGACAAATCATATTGCTTATCAGTTTGTAGACATGTTACGTCGTCTCTTTGTCCTGTAATTATGTCGCCGTTTCTAGTGTTAGCCAAATCTCGTTTACGGGTTACAGCGTTAGGGCGTACCATGAAAACTATTTTACTTGCAGCTGCTGATGATTCTACTAGTGATTGTGATAGTCCTTCTAGTGACCTTAGGTCTCCTAGAAATTCCTCTACATAACCACGTCCATAGTCTTCACCATCTACTCTTACCATACGTAATGCTTGGTAAGGCATGTTGTCTGCTGGGTATGTACCTACTGAGCTTGGTATTTTGTGTCCCATAACTTCTTGACATACATAGTATTTGCTGTCAGGTAATCTGTATATATGAGTGTATATCTCACAGTCCTCATCTTCTTTATAATCAGGATATTTACCTATAACTTGTAGTGTTTCTTCATCCAATGCTATTGGACTAATGTTTTCTTTAATAATTACTTCTAATAAATTACCTTCCTCATCTCTTCTACAAACAAATTGTGTTATACCATATACACGCATGTTGCCTTTCTTAGGTAGATATGTTAGTACATTACCACTTACAATAAGATGTTTTAGTGCTTCAAATACAGATACTCTAAGTGCTAGGTTCTCTATTTTCTTGTGTATCTCACGCTCAATTTTGGCTAGAGACTTCTCAATTTCAGATTGTAATTCAGGGTTCTGCTCTAGTTCCTCTTTAGTTTTACCTGATAAAGATAATCTAAAGAAGGGTGAGTTGGGTGGTAATAATAATAATAGAAGTTTGGAAGCTAGGTTGTTAACACCACGTGCTCCCACTGATTGGAATGGGGTATATAGGTCTGAGCTTGACTCGAAGCCTTCGTCAGGAATAAGGGTAGGTATTGTAAGTTCTGAGCACTCACGGGCTCTATCTAGATAATGCTGTCTATCTTCTTTAAGCTTTTCATAGCGTTGTTTTGCTGTTTCTTTCATCATCTCTTTCATAATTAACTAATGTTCAATCCTGACCCTGAAGTAGGAATAGACAAGCCTGTTGTTTGTAAAGCTTTTGTACCTTTACGCTTGACTTTCTTTTTCTTTTCTGCTTCAGTTAACTTCTCTTCAGCTACCTTAAGTGTTGGTGCTATTTCTTCTCCTGATGGTGAAGCTATAGGTGGAGCTGGAGTAGGTGCTGGTGGTGGTGTTGAAACTCTTGGGCTACCTGTGCACATGTTGTCTCCTTATTGTTACTTATCTCTTTCTTTAAGTTGGTTAATAAAGCGAACAACATCACGTTGTCCAGCCTTGAAGTATATGTCCTTCATTTCATCTGAGATATCAGGTGATTGCTCAGGATATAAACTATTTAACAGCTTGATAAACTGTGGTACTGTTTTAGGTAAGGTGGTTTCTTCTTCATTCTTACCTACTATATCTTTTATAAACATATTTTATCCTTCTAAAACGGGTACTTTAAGTCCATAGTGTACCAGTTATTGTTCCTTTATTGTATTCAGTTGCTCTATTCTCAAAGAAGTTAGCGTGCTCAACACCATTAAGAACCCAGTCTAACCACTCTAATGGGTTATCTTTTACTTTGTAGTTAGGTTTCAATGATAGTTGTAACAACCTGCGGTCAGCAATGTACCTTATGTATTGCTTAACTTCCTTAGGTTCTAGCCCACGAATGCCCCCTTGCTCAAATGCTAGGTCAATAAACTTATCCTCTAGCTCAACCATGTCTCTACAGGTTTGATAGATAGTGGCTTTAAAATCATCATTCCACATACTTGGGTTCTCTTTAATCATTTCTTTAAACAGTTTAATCATACTCTCTACGTGGTGTGACTCATCACGTATTGACCATGTAACTATTTGACACATACCTTTCATGCGACCAAAGCGTTGGAAATTAAGTAGCATAACAAATGAAGCGAACAGTTGTAGTCCTTCACCGAACGCAGAGAAACAAGCTATGTCTCTAGCCAGTCCTTCTACACCTTTACCTTTGTCTTTAAATAAGTACTTATGTTTATCAGCCATCTCTTTGTATTCTTGAAACGCTTTAAACTCTGACTCCGGTAAACCTAATGTATCATTTAACATAGAATAACTATGTGCATGATTAGCTTCACTGGCTGCAAAAGAAGTTAACATCATACGTACTTCAGGCACTTTAAACTTAGGTAAGTATTTATCTAAGTAAGCCTTAGCTATATCTACGTCACCTTGTGTAAAGAATTTAAGTATCTGATTAATAAGATTCTTCTCAGGTTCTGTCAGCCTTTCATTCCAGTCTCTTACATCTTCATGTAAAGAAACCTCTGAAGGTAGCCAGTGCATTTTCTGTTGCATGTCATAGGACTCAAACGCCCAGTCATATGTAAATGGTTTATAGTGTGTACGTTCTTTAAATAAATTCATTATCCCTCGCAAGCTATACATTCCCCATCAGGAATAATTGTTCGTTCTATCTTTTGTGACACTAGTTCTGCTCTCTTTATTGCTTCTGAGCGACAGTAGTAAAGCGTCTTGAGTTTTCTTTTCCAAGCCAACATGTGTATGTCATGTAGTTCACGAATGTGTACATCAGCTGGAACGAATACATTAACAGATTGTCCCTGACAAATAAACTCTTGTCTGTCTGCTGCATGTTCTATTATCCACTGTTGATTAATTTCTATGGCTGTCTTGAATGTATCCTTTTCATAATCAGTAAGACCTTTGAGTTCTAATACTGAACCTCTGTTGGCTAGTATCTTCTTCCATGTCTTCTCATCATTCATACCTTTACTTTCTAATAGTTTCTCTAGGTGTTTATTCTTAACCAAGAATGAACCTGACATTGTCTTCTGCACATAGGCATTAGCCCTGTATGGTTCAATAGCCGGTGATGTAGTACCGCAGATGATTGAGCTAGAAGCGTTAGGTGCGATAGCAAGTAGGTGAGCGTTACGCCTACCCGTACCTTCCATGTCAGGTGCTTCACCTTTCTTAATAGCTAGTCGTTTAGATTCTTTGACAGCCTGTTCCTTAATGTGTTTAAACATCTGTAAGTTTTTAGACTTAGCTAAAGCTGATTCAAATGGTATGCCTTTAGATTGTAAGTAAGAATGGAATCCCATTGCACCTAACCCTAAGCTACGTTCATTCACAGCAGAAAACTTAGCCTTGTATAAAGTGTCAGGTGCGTTGTCAATAAAGTGCTGTAGCACATTATCGAGAAAGTGAATTAAATCAGGTATGAACATTGGGTCAGCCTTCCACTCATCATACTTTTCTAAGTTGACTGAAGACAAACAACACACAGCTGTACGTTCTTCATTAGTTGGTAAGGTTATTTCTGTACATAAATTAGAATGGTTTACTTTTAAACCTAAATCTTTTTGTGCTTGAGGTAGTCCATCATTAACTGTGTCACCAAACATAATGTATGGCTCACCTGTGGCTACTCTGTTTTCTAATATACGCTGCCATAACTCACGTGCTGATATAGTTCTTACTGTCTCATTTGTATGTGGGTCAGTTAGATTCCAGCTATCATCAAACGTTGGTTCTTTAATACAGTTGTCAATCAACTCCATGAAGTCATTAGATAAGTTAACACCATGATGTAGGTTAAGACACTTCCTGTGTACATCACCACCACTAGGCTTACGCATATCTAGAAACTCTATAATCTCAGGATGGCTTACGTCCATGTAAGCGGCATAGCTGCCCCTTCTAGTCTTTCCTTGTGAGAAGGCTAACATCTCTGAGTCTACTACATGTAGAAAAGGTATTGACCCTGACGACTGAGAACCATTGCTAGTGCTAGTACCATCAGAACGTACATGACCCCAGTAACCACCAACGCCGCCACCGACTGAGGCTAGCCAAGCGTTCTCTGTGTAGTGTCCAGTCAGTCCTTCTCTACTATCAGGTACATAATTAAGGAAGCATGAAATAGGCATGCCTCTCTCTGTACCACCATTAGTTAAAATAGGTGTGGCGTACATGAACCATAGCTTAGATGAATAATTATATATACGCTCAGCCATCTCATCATTAGCAGAGAAAGCTTTAGCTGCTCTCATGAATGCATCTTGTGGTGAGGTCTCTTCAGGTAATAAGTACCTATCATGTAAGGTAGTCTTACCAAACGAGGTTAACAATTCATCTCTGCTATAATCCATATTCACTCCTATAATATGTTGAGAGGGTTCACATGTGTGTTCTCTCTAATTAATATATCTATATACTCTTTTGCTTTCTTTAAATCCTCAAGCTTACCTTCCATGTCCTTGTGCTTGGTACGCCAACGACATAGATATTTGATAACATTAGCCTCACAGTATGGTATTTCATTCTCGATAATAAACTGTATGGGTTGTATCTTATATCTTGAGTAATGCTTAGGGTTAATTGCGTTTACTTCTACCTTCTTCTTGGTTGCCATAGTTTTACTTCTCCAGTTTTTTTGTTGTACTCACCGTGTCGCAGTATACGAGCACACCTAGCTTGTTGTAATGCTTCAGCTTCTGTGTATCCCTTCTTATCATAGGCTTGTAAAACTTTGTCCCACAGGTCTAAGAGGGGTACATTAATATCTGTCCCTAGTATCTTCTCAGCTGTCTTGATACCCACAGTAGGACACCCAGTGTATCCGTCTACTGCGTCACCAATAAGTGCCTGAGTCATGAACCAGTAGTCAGCTTCATATGGTGTGACCCTTTGGATATTAACACCATCAGAAGATACACCCACTGGTATTTGTTTTAAGTCTTTATCAATAGATACAATAACTTTATCTATATCAAAATGTGGGTCAGGTGTAGTAGCTAAAATACCTAAGACATCATCAGCTTCTACGTTGTCCCACATGATTCCTTTGTGATGTTCCATAATATACTTACGCAACACTGGAAGTATTAGTGGCTTACGCTTAGCTTTACGATTGTCTTTGTATGTAGGCAATACATCCTTTCTAAAATTAGAAGGAGATGTTAAACATATCTTAACTCTGTCTGCTTGTAAGTCTTCTTTAAGTTTCTTAATAGCTTCATCTACTAGACCATAGCACTTGTCTTCATATGAATGAAGAGTCCATAGTCCATTGCCCCAGTTAATTGCTTCTTCATTTTGAAGAGCAATCTGATAAATAAGAATGTCACCATCAATAAGTATTTCTCTTTTTGTACCTTTAGGTACTTGTGGTTGTCTTTGTGTCAATGTGTTTCGCTCCAGTTGTTACCGACTTTGTATTCACCAGTCAGTGGTATTCTTAAATCAAAGTACTTTCCTGTTGCTTCGATAGCTTCAACAGCTTTCTCACCTATGATGTCTGTCCAGTCTGAGCCACACTCTACTTGTATCTCATCATGTACCCACACCACTTGGTTAACATTCATGTAACCTTGTGTTCTTTTATTAAACTCAACCAACCAACGTTTACATACTAATGCACCACTTGATTGTAGTAATGTATTCAATGCTGAGTGTGCTGAGCGTACCTTAACGTTCCTGCCATCTAGTCCTTTGATGTAACCTTTAGCTGCTGCTTTTTGTACAGCTTCTATAAGTTTACTTAAGGCTGGTAAGTTGTTTAAGAATCTTTGCTTAACTTGTTTGGCTTCCTTCACTGTCTTACCAGTAACATCAGCTATCTTGTTCACGCCACCACCATACAAGAAACAATAATAGAAACGTTTAGCTAAGTCTCTTGAGTCTAGACCAGCTAGCTTCTGTGTTTCTGTGTGGATGTCACCATCAAGTACTACCTTAGTGTATGCACCATTGTCAAACTTAGCCATGTAGTGTGCTAACATTCTGACTTCTAATGCTGATACATCTATACCCACTAGCTTACGATTGAATGGTGTAGTAAATAATTCTCTACACTCTTTACCGTAAGGTGCGTGAGCACTGGGTACTTGTGCTAAATTAGGGTAGGCATGGCTGGCTCTTGCAGTCACTGTCGAGTTGGTGTTGCAAGTGCCGTGAAGTCTGCCAGCTTTAACAAGCTTCAACCATGCCTGATTACCTGTGGCTAACTGTCCAATCCTTTTATCTAAAAGGAAATGTTCAGCGAGGAGTTTTGCCTCAGGATAATCTAAACTGTTTAGTACTGAGTCATCAACCTTAGGCTTACCATCAGTTGTATACTCATCAGGTTTCCAGTCATACTTATCTATCAGTCTTTGTGATACATGTTGTCTACTGGATGGATTAAATGTTTCTTCATGCTTCTTAATAAATGGTTGACCCTTAACATATCCTCTAGTCTTGTTGTTAACTTTAGGTATGAATGTTGTCTCTTTAATTATAGGTGGGAACAGTTCTTGTAGTTCCTCTTCTATGTCTAAGCGTCTAGCCTCTAATTTACCATAGAGTTCTTTGGCTTTGTCTTCATCAAACATAAATCCATATTGTTCTTGTTTGAATATAAGTTTAGCTACGTCATGCTCTAGTTCCATAGCTTGTTTAGAGTAACCTTTCTTTTCTATTGCTCGATACAAACCAACGTTAACATGTACGTCTTGCTTACAGTACTCTAACATCTCAGGGGTAAATGTTTTCCAGTCTGTTTCTATGTGTGCTTTGTACTCACCAATGCGATGCCCCCATGACTCAAGACTGTGTCTGCCTATAAGCTTAGTGGGAAAGCCATTACCACGCTTGAAGTCTGCGTCTCTAATGTCAGGAAATAATAAACGGGTAGCGATGATGGTGTCAAAGATTTCTCCTTTAGGTTCAAAGTCATAAAACTTTTTTAACATAGGTAAATCAAACTTAACTATGTTGTGTCCAATTAATAACTTAGCACGACTCATTAACTTAATAGCGTCCCAGTTATCAACATGTATTATTTCATCTTTGTCTATATCATATAAGATAATACAATGTATCTTAGTTGCTTCATCCATGAGTCCATCAGACTCAATGTCAAACACGTATCTCCTCTTCATTTTAAATGTTCTCCTTTGCTTAACTGTTTTCTATATTCTTTTAGGGTACGTTTGAACCAAACTTTTTTAGTTTCAGGGCAAACGTAAACAATCCTTACACCAAGTTTCTTTCCTAGTTTGTTAGTGATGCGTGAAGTAATCCAACCCTTTGAATTGTAATGTACACATTTGAAATCAATGTAGATACATTCATGTGTCTTCTGATTGATAGCAACACAATCAATTACACCTTGTGGTGCAACGTTAGTGAATACCCAGTAACCTTGCTCAACTAACCACGCCTTACCATACAGTTCAGCCCAATGCCCTTTATCATTTTTAGTCATAATTTTATTTTAATTG
>Ga0196899_1001230_pt1 | contig 12747 bp, 16 predicted proteins | sample VirMetDEL_Sep_01_FD_169095 | JGI IMG/M metagenome (GOLD analysis project Ga0196899, IMG submission 169095) | Aqueous microbial communities from the Delaware River and Bay under freshwater to marine salinity gradient to study organic matter... | ecosystem: Environmental > Aquatic > Marine >... | reverse complement strand
TTTACTACCAGGATTTGCTCTTCTATATCTTGCAACACCTTTAGCGGTCATACCAGCTCCAGACTTTGTGGGTCTGTAGTTTGCGTTCTTACCTTTAGTGGTTTTTCTTATAGCCATTATCTTTCGCTTAATCTATCCATGTGATTGTATATTCTACCAATAACTTTATCTAAATCAAGTAACTCTTGCTTTAACATCATAACTATTGCTTGTAATTCTACAACTGTAATGACTACCCAACTTGATATTCCAAGTAATATTGTACCCAATAAAGGGATCATCCATTTATTGTTTTTCATCTATCTTCTCAATCATACTTTTGTATGGGTTATGTCTTGGTGCATTGTTGGTAGCTTTAATACCAGCACAGTAAGATAATAATTCTTTAAAATTAGGTAAGTCTTGGTTTGTATTTATACCTTTACAAACTTTATATAATTCTATTTGTTGTTTAAGAGTTTCGTTTTTAGTTCTTATTCTATTTTGTTCATCACAATGTTTTTTAGATATACCTAAATACTTTCTAAAACTTAATCTTAGTTCATGACTATTACTATCATAATCGCTAGTATCATAAGTTCTATAATCGTGATCGCTTTCTCTTTTAGAAATACTTAAATCGACATCTCCATATCTACATTCATTGCTGCCATTGTTAAGATATTCATTTCTAGCATGAGCTGGTTTGACAAAGATTGCCAATAATAAAAATAGAATAACCAACATTCCTGTAAAATAATAATTCATTCCTATCCTCATACTCCATAACTACCTCGAGAGGTCTCTCACTTCCCATTGAAGATCACTAACTTGACCACCCATAATTTCCATAATCTCTTTTGACATTTGAATAACACCATAGATGTTAGAAATATCTTGATTAACTTTTTTAACAACTTCATTTTGTTTGTCTATTTGTTCTTGCAAAATGTAAATAGCTTGTTTGTTAGAGTTAATTGTATTGGTTAGATTAAGAACATACTTAATCCCTGTAAAACTACCAACTACGATAGATGCAACAACTGGTATTACAACAATGTTTGATTTTAACTTGTCAGCTATATTCATTAAAAAAATCCTCCAACAAGAGATTTATCATTTTTTTAAAATATTGCTAGATTTAATTATCTTCCTTGACCCAAATAACGATTAGTATTTTTTTGACGTTTCTCATGCTTACTCATAGACTTTTTATGTTGACCTGGTCCACGCTTCTTAGGTTTATCTCTAGGTATAAAGTGTGTAAACTTTTGCTTAGCCATTACTTCTTCTTCTTATATTTCTTTTTCTTTTTCTTCTTACCAGTTTGCTGTGATAACATAGTTACCTTCTTGCTGTACTGTTGTGCAAAACTTTTACTAATCATTTCTTACCTTTAAATATTTGTGTTCCTTTTATACCATAAACACTTGCCACGACAAGAATCCATAAATTTGTAAACCAGCTTGGAAGCTGTTGGAACTGTTGAAAAAACTCTTGAATTTTTGCAGAAGCTGCTGGGTCATCAGAAAATACACCATATGCCAAAACTAAGATTGGCAAAGTAAGTATAATTAAAATTGCTTCATCTTTATAATCTGTCTGTCTTGCTTCAAGAAGTTTACCAGAATATTCTAGCTCACCACTAGCCATTTTCTCTGCGTGTTTAGCTTGTGCGTTAGCCATCATCATTTTAGTTTCTTGTTTCTTTTTATAAATATGACTACCAGCATTCATTGCTAGTTTAATTGCACTTAACCACATCTTATATCTCCTAATATTGGTTGGTACTTTGTCTTACCATCTTCTTTGAAAGCTCTCAAGAATTGTTTTCTAGGTTTATCTGCTACACTACAATGAACCCATCCGCTTGAAGGCTCACCAATAGTATAAAATTCGAGGATCATTTGATCCCAACTCTCTATATTATCTTTAATCCAATAAGCAAGTTCTGCGTTATCTGTTCCGGGTACTTCAAAGTCTACTGCTTCAGCTTTACAATGTTGACTGTTGATTGAGCTACCTATCTTAACGCATAATTCTGCACTACGAAAACCAGAAGTTACAACTACTGGACCAAACTTATCTCTAACTGGTTGGAGTACAGTCTCGCAAAGGTTTTGTAGTTTTTCAATCTGATCTGAGTTAGGCTCGTTAGCTATACCCAATCTAATTGCTGTGTCTGATTTTGTTAATTCTTGAAGGGTAAAATTTTGTGATAATTTCATTCGTATATAATCTTTACGTTAAGTTTTTTTTGTTCTTTAGTTTTTGCTCTATATATAAGTGAACCAATTCTTTTTCTTTCATATCCATCTTTAGCCATATAATCTGACTTTCTATAATTTTTAGACTTAACATCATAAGCACTATACTCTCCTGTTGTCATATTTAAAGTAACAATATCTACTGGACCTAAGCCACCTACTGGCGTAAAGACTATTAAATTAGGATCTTCAGCAAGTCTAAGTTGAGCTTTTAATTCTGAGGTTAGACCAATAACTGCTTTTTTTCTTCTAGCCATAAAAATAGCTCCTAAAAAAATATTAAATTTTATCTAATAACATTAATATAATACCTGCCATACCAGCTAACAAAGTACCAGCACATACTATCATTATTTTTTCAATTCTATTAATCTGATTTTCTAATTGTTTCATTCTATCGTGAGTTTGTTTCTGCATTATACGACAAAGTTTTTCGTGTGATTCTATTTTTTGTAATGCGTTATTTTTAGACATCTTCTCTTTTAACCTCATTACAAAAATAAGTTATATATAATTTTTTTTCATTAAAGTTTTTAAGATTTTCATTAGTAACTTTAATAGATGCCATAGCACCAGATTTAGTACAATCTGTCCAGCTATTAAATTCTACTGGTGATAATGTTGTATTGTTACAAAATCCTGTAATTGCTGAGCAGATTGTGTAAGCTAAAACAAATTTCATTATTTTGTTAACATATTGATTCTTAATTTTTTTTATAATCCTAAAATTTTAAGTTCTTCATCATCTAAACCAAGCTCTTTTAGTTTAGTTTTTACAGATGTTTTTTTATCTACTCTTGTTGTTTCAGCATCTTTAATTTCTTGTATCTTTGCATTAACATCAGCTTCGCTAGGTATAATTGCTGTGTCATCATTAAGAATAATATTCTCATAAGACATTCTTGTATCTCCAGTATAATCTTTTTTCCAACCATACCATTGATGCTTACCAATATTAAATTTTGATAATGCATCTTGTAAATAATTTTTATCCATCCTATGTATCTCCTACTTTTAAAAAATTGAAATGTGTATAATTTATACTGGTGCTACCTAGTGCTTTAGTGTAACCACCGAAGTTAGATGCTGTAAATTTAACTTTGACATTTGATGTATTTGTAACATCTAATAGTTTTGAGGTACTAGAATTACTAATAACTGCATTTGGACCTTCATATCCATCCCAATTACATGTAGCTGCTACATTATAGGAAGAATTATTAGTTGTTACGTTTATATCTAATCTTTGATCTAAGTCGCCACCAGTTGCTTCTCCTCTTACAAAGGCTGTAACCAAATAATATCCAGTTGAAGGAAAAGTAAATATACCAGAACTAACACTCATTCCAGTTCCAAGATTTCCATTTCCATAAGTATCATCTCTTTCTAAATTAGAAGTAATATCTCCATCTGATGTTACATCAGCTGTTAATCTCCAACTGTCTGCTTCAGTAAGTCCACCACCACCACCTGCATCAGCAAAAGTAGGAACTGCACCAGCTCCAGCACTTGTTAATACTTGTCCTGCACTTCCTGTTGCAACATATGCTGGATTACCAGAAGTATCGTAAGTAATTAAATTTCCATCTGTACCACTAGCCATCTTAGCTAATGTGATTGAATTATCTGCAGCTACACCAGTTAAAACTACACTATTAGCTGTGATTGTTCCAGGCGTAACTAGATTACCAGAACTATCTCCAGAAATCCAAGTTGTAGTTGTTGAACCATCATATGTACCTATTGCTAATTGTCTATCGCCTGTTGCACTAGCAGCGTCAACACCACCAATAATTACGTTACCATTACCACTTGTAATATTATCTCCTGCATTAGTTCCTACAGTTACATTTCTTGTTCCAGTAATATTTTGTCCAGAAAAACTACCTATTGCTGTATTACGACCAACATTTTGTGCTGATGCTAAAGAAAGTCTGCCAACAGCAACATTATCTGCAGCATTACTAGTAAGTGCAGTACCAGCTTCTCTGCCAATAAGAGTATTTGCTTGTCCATTGTTCATAGAGTAACCAGCTTTACTTCCAATTACTGTATTTTTTTGACCAGTTGTATTTAACCTTAAAGTTCCAAAACCTATTGCAGTATTAAAATCACCACTTGTTAAATCAATTAAAGTATCAATACCAACTCCAGTATTTTCTGTAGCAGCATCTAAAGTTCCTGTTGTTGCATGACCAACTAATAAACTATCTGTAAAATTTGTTCCTTCAATTTTTCCAGCTATTAAATCTCCAGTAATATCTGGTAAAGTGTGAACTGCACTACTTCCAACAGAATGTGGTTGTGGTTTTATTTGTTGACCATGTGTATTATTTTCACAGTTTAATTGAAGTGTACCTTGATTAGTATTACCTCTAATAGTTACATGACCAGTACCTTTAGCTAATAAATCTAAATCAATATTACTATCGCCACCAGTAGATGATAAAGTAGGATTGCCACCACTTGCGGCATTGGCTACTGTAAATTCATTAACTGCTGAACCAGTTGCTGTTAATTTAGCTAACTCATTGCCATTAGTATCTAAAATAGAAGTACCAATTTTAGGAGTAGTTAAAGTTTTGTTTGTTAAAGTTTGTGTACCAGAAAGTGTTATAAATCCAGTAGTATCTACAGCAGCATTTTGCCAAGCTGAACCTGTGTAAACACGAAGTAAATCAGTTGAAGTATTAAAGTAAAGCATACCAGCAGCTAAAGCATCACCATCATTATCTGTTGATGGATCAGAAGATTTAGAACCTAAATAAATATCATCAAAAGCATCAGCGGAAGCAGCGGCAGCTGTAGCAGAATTTGCAGAAGCTGTAGCAGAATTACCAGAAGCAGTTGCAGAACTTGCAGAAGCTGTTGCTGATGTAGCTGAATTATTAGCTTGTGTAGTTGCTAAAGCAACTTGAGCAGTTGCTAGTGTAACTTGTGCAGCACCATTATTAGTAGCAGCAGTAGCACTTGTTGAAGCAGCTGATGCAGATGAAGCGGCAGCAGTAGCACTTGTACCAGCTGCAACAGCGTCTACCAAAACAGCAAAGTGATCTGTGTCTGTTAAAGAATCTCCAATAACACTATCTGCTACACAAATATAAATATTATTTAATTGAGCTGTAGTTGTTGCTTTAACAATATCTCTAACAACAAAAGCAGCTGTAGTCGTAGTTGCAGAGTTACCTTTAAAAGTTCCAAGCTCTTGTGTTACAGCAATCTCTCCAGAAGCATTAAATGCTAAAACTTTATTGGCTCTATCTGCAGCAGAAGTTGTAAACTCTGTAGAGGTCATTGTGTTTGTTCTTGATAATTTTATTGCTCTATTAAGTTCTTCTTGAACTTGTTGAGTAGTCATTGTTCCACGATCCAAACCCTCTTCGTGTGATTCCGCAGGGAATGGATCATTAGCAATATAATCTATTGCTTGTGTTTGCGGAACTTCTCTAATTATTACTACTGTCTGACCAGACGCTGGAGTGTTACCAGATGTGAAAGTTACATTACCACCAGAAGCATCACCTGCTCCAGATACTGTATAGTGTGTAGTTAAAGTTTTAACAGTTTCAACACCTGTGCTATTAACTCTAATAATTACGATTAAGTCTGAGTCTGCAAATATTTTATACCCATATGCAAATTGGGTTGTACTCCCATTACCAGAGTAGGAATTTTTTACTGTAGTTGAAGATACTGTCATGTTAATTCTCTATATTAAATTATTTATCCTTTGTCTATATTATTTAGGTTTATCTGGTAAATCAGAGTCATCAATTAAATACTGTAAAATGTTAGTTATACCTAGCATATTTTGATAAGGTGCGATAGCTTTTAATTTATAAAGTGATTGTTTACTAAAATCATACTCATCATCTGCTATTGCTGTACCTACACTTTTTAATGCACCATATCCTTTTTCAAACAATCTATAAGTAGGATTTCCTGTAACTAAATTTATTTCTAGTCCAGATGATCTATAGTTAAATAAAGGCTCTGATCCAAAAGGATCTTTTATTGTATCTATAAAAGTTGGTAATAAAGTAGAATAAGTTGATCTTTGAAATGCTGCCTTGCCTACTGATAAATAAGATAATCTTTTATCTAAAAAATCTTGTTTTTCTTCTGGAGATTTTCCTATTGCTTGTATGTGAGTTTGTGCAACATAAACAAGTCCAGCAATAAATGTAGATGTCATAGCACTAGCAAATACAGTAAAGTCTCTCATATGTAAACCATGTAATAATTGTTTAGAGTAAGCTGTAATAACAAAATTTCTAAATTGAAGTACAGTTTTTCCTAATCCGCTATCAGTTCCTATTGCTAACATTTCTCCATAATTATTTTCTTGCACTACTCTTCTTATATGTCTACTCATATATAAAGACATTTTGTTTGCTAAATCTTGATCTTCCCATTTATCTATATTAAATCTTCTAATTTTTCTTCCAGTTAAACCACCTTCTATAAAAGTGGCATTTTTTTTTATACTTTCAAATACACCTTGTAATTCACTATCGCTAAACCCAATATTTCTATATCTTTTTAAAGCAGCTTTATCTAATTTTAATTTTCCTGTTGCATACATTGCTAATTTATCAAATGAAGTAATTGCAGCTAATCTTCTTGAAGCCATATCTACTGCATGAAAACCAGAAAAATCAGATGTAACTCTAGCAGCAACATCTAGTGTTTTTTCTATTTTACCAACTTTTGTAGTAACACCAGCAAAATCATCTGTTCTATTTATTGTGCTATCTACAAGTCTATTAGATCCAGTACCACTAACTAATGTTTCAATTTCATCAAGAAACTCATTTTTTAATTTTCCATCTTTTGCTCGTGACATAATTTTTTTAAACTCTGGCATATATTTTACCATAGCTCTTATTCCACCAGCATTAACAACATTACCCATTTCTGGTATTTGAGAAAAACCTACTTGGTTAAATACGTTTACATAATTGTATTTTCTTAAATTTCTTAAAACAGTTGATGTTCCTCCTTGAATATTTTTTTCTGTAGGTATTCCAATTATATTTTTATAAATTGTATCTAAAGTTTCTAACTCAAATGCTTTTCTTTTTTTACCTACTCCTGTACTATATTTTTTTGCAATTTCTGGAATTTCATAACTCTCTTTAACTTTGTTTAAAATTTTAGTGTAGTCTTGTCTTGATTTTATTCCTATTCTTGCAAGAGCAATTTGACCAGACATTTGTTCAATGTAAGATCCCATTAAACCTTCTGTATTATTATCTAAAAGATCAGTAAATTTAATTTTAATTCCATCAATAGTTTCTTCGTAATTTTCGTCAAAAGATGCTCTTCTTCTTAATCTAGGAACAGCAGTAGCTTTATCTCTTCCCGGCTTTAATAATGCTTGAACTAAATCTTCTATTTCACCTGCATCTAAATCTGCACTATCTGTAATTAAAGTTCTTAACTCATCTGCATCAGTTGTATATAAAAGTCTATCAATAGAAAAACCATCGCCAAATTTATTAGTATTAACAACTTTCCAAATATGTTTCGCTATTTTTAAACCATCTACATCAGATAAATTTTGTGAACCTCTAACTAAAGAATTTTTTAAAAAATTAATAAATGGAACATAATTAACTTTGTCTTGCATTTCTTGCATTCTACCAATCGACCATTTTCTAGGAAAGTAATTTGGATTATTTAATACTTCTGCTGCACCTTCTACACCTTCTTTTTTTAAATCATCTAATATTTTTTTTAATACTTTTCTTGTAGCTAAAGCTCCTTCAGCAACACCGGGAACATCAATAATTTCTCCTCTTACTGCACGAGAAACTAAATTAGAAAACTCTAAACGATCTTGAATAACATATTTACTTACAAGTTTTTTACCTTTAACTTCTTTCATAAATTTTTCAAAAGCAGGTGCATAGTTTTTATAAAACAAAGTTTCTGTAGTCATTGCATAGTTGTGTTTAACAAGATCAGCAGTAATAATTGATCTTGATGAATCAACATTACCTACTGCTTCTTCTGCAAATTTTTCAGATACTGATCTCATAAAAGGAGATTCTGATCTTCTTAATACAGATGACTTGTCACCTCTAGCTTTAGCAAAAGCAACATTAGGTGTTACATCTAATCTATCAAAAAAATTAACAATAACATCATCTACTTGTTGTTCTGGTAAAACATTTAAAGAATACTCAACTGCTTTTAAATCCTTACCAATATCTTTATATGCTGCTTGATTTGTTGCTTGTTCAGTTTCAAATTTTCTTTTTAAACCTTGTAAATTTATTCTTAACTCTTCTAGTTCTTGTTTTTTTAATTCTGATATACTCTTTCTTTGAAAGTTAGTTCCTGCTGCTCTAAATACATATCCCGGATTTTTAAAATTAATAAAATCACTACTTCTTTCATCTAAAGAAATAATTTTTTCTTTATTATTTATTTTTACTTTTACTGATCTTCCAGAACCACTAACACTTACAACTTTTCTTTTTACTTTTCTTCCAGCATCATCAAAAAATTCTATTGAATCTCCAGCAACAAATTTTTTTGGAATAGGTAAATCAATTTCACCAACATCATCTTTAAGACTTGTAACTATTTTTTTTTCTTCTGGTGAATATTTATTTGACTTTGTAGGTTTAATACTTCCTTGTGTTGGCAATAATTCATCTACTTCATCTGTATATATTGATGGAGTTACAGGTTTATCTGGACCAAAATACTTATTACCTTTATCTGTTAATTTATATCCATCATTTTTAAGATTAGTTTTTTCTATAGATTTTCCTAACTCTTTAGATTTAGCATCAAAATCATTTATGTATGAATTTTTTGGTCCCATAAATCTAGTCAAACCAGATGTAATTGCACCACCCATAATTGCAGCATAACCTATTTCTTCTACATCTCTTGTTGGATCATTTAAAACAACAGGTGCTGTAATTAAAGATGCTTGACCAGCACCCACTAAACCAGAACGAAAATATTTAGAATATCTTGCTGCTTTGTTTGCGTATATGAAGGGTCTAGCAAAACCAAAGGTTACTGCGTCTGCAACTAAAGCTGTAGGATCTAGTATTGCAGCTCCCAATCTTAATGCTGTACCTGTAAAACCTAGTGTTGATAATTTTTTATTTGCTTCTTGTGAATCTAATATTCTTTGTTTAATTTGATATGCTTGACCTAGTGAAGTAGCATTAGAAAATTCTTCCCAATACTGAGGATCAATATCTTTACTTAATTCATCAAAAGTTTCATCATCTAATCTAAAATCATAATTAGGTTCTAACTCTGGTCTTGAATATGATTTAAGTAATGAAGGTAATATTTGTTCTTGTTGTATAGCAAGACTAATACCTTCACCTAATGTAATTTTATTGGCTTCGTTTTCTTCTTGTAAAATTTTTTCATCATCAATACTAAGATAATCGGTACTTAGTATTAAATCTAAATTTGTACCTTCCGCCATACTAAGATCCCTCTATATCAAGTAAACCTAAATTATCAGCATTTTTTTCTTTATTTTCTGTTTTTTCTGCTTGTAATTCTATAGTTCCTTTTTTAATAATACCTCTACCTTCAGATTCTCTTTCTTGATTAAGAGCAAATAAATCTTTTGCATAATAGATCATAGGATTATTATCGTTATCATAAACTGTAGATTCATCTAATCTTGATCTTATTTCAAATATACCACCATCATTATATCTTAAATAAAAATCATCTGGATCTTCATCTGTCATTTGATTTTTAATAATATATTCTTTCATTGGTTTAACTTGATCTAATCCACCAATAGATTTAAAAGAATCTATATTTCTTTTCATGTAAGCATAACCATCTATTATTTGTAAATTTTTATCTAAATCTGATATAACTTTTGTTTGTGCTATTTTTGGATTTATATTACTTGCAACATACATATCAAAAAGTTTATTAGCATAACCTTTAACTTCTCCAATATTTGTTGCATTTGTTTTTTTAAAATCAGTTTCTATTAATGCAAGAGTTCTATTTCTTGCTTTTGATGCTCCAGTAAAAACAGCTTTGTCATAATTCATTTGAATATTTTTTGCATTTTTAATTGCATCAAAATCATTTAATCCAAGGATTTGTTTTGAAACAATTATGTTTTGAAAAAATATTTCTTGTTCATCTGTTGTATAAAGATTTAATCTTCCTAATTGATCTGCTGTTTCTGCTGCTTTAACTGCTTGAATTAAAACATCTGGAATATCGGAAGGTGAGTCAAAAGTTGTAGCTGATCCAGCAGTAAATCCAGCTTCTATTGTTTCTTCATATCTTGGTGATACTAATCCTACTTTAGCAAAAGCATCATCGACAACATCAAATGTTTTCTCTTCATTTAATTTGTTTTTTTCTGCTACACCAAATAAATAATTATCTGCTGCATTTAATATTTTTTGATCTGTAGTACCTTTTATTGGTTCACCAATTAAAGGATTTTTTCCTTCTAATATTTGTTGAACACCAAAACCTGTGGCATCATATTCTATTTTTTGTTTTTCTATTGTTATAATTCTTTTTTGCATTTCTTCAGCATCTACATTTTTTGCTGTAAGTAATATTTCTTTTGCTTTATTATAATTGCCATTTGCAATAGCAACATCTGCATCAAATATTGCACTATCTGTATTAATAGTTTGTATTTCTTTATCTAACCATGGCTTACCCATTTCTTGCATATTTGCAAATTCAATAGCAGATTCTATTCTATTTTGTTTTTTAATTTGTTTTATTTTTGGGTTGTCAGCTAAAGAATATTCAGAAGCTAAAGTATTTTGTTCTGTGTTATAAACAGATAAACTTTCCTGTTCAAATGCTTTAAATGAATTTGATTTTACTTTGTAAACACTTTCAGCTTGATCAGAATCTAACAATAATTCTAATTTTTTTTTTACTCTTTTATTTTGTATTTGTGATAATTGTTGTTTTCTATATTGACCAAATTCTTGATTATAAGTATTTACTGCACTTAATTCATCTGGATTTTTTGATTGACTTTTTTGAATTTTGTCAGATTCAGCTTTCATTTCATAAAATTTTTGTTTTGCTTCTAGCTTTTCATTATTATCTCTTTGTTTAACATAAAAACTATCTATAGCTTGAGCAGCAGGTAGTAATGCAGAAGCCATAGTTTGAGTAGGTGATAATTTTAAATTACTAGCAACAGAGCCAACTTGTGTTGTTGGTGTAGCAGTTGATGTAAATGTAGGTATTTTTGGCATTATTTATTCCTTGATCTGTTAGAAGATTTAGATCTTACTCTTAAATTACTTCTACTATTATTTCTAGGGTTTCTATCTTTATGATCTATATCTTTACCCAATATACTATTACCAAGTTTTTTTTTCATAATTCTTCTTGCACCATTTCTACTAGCTCTATTCTTTTTTTGTTTTGGTTTAGAGTGGTAGTTTTTATATTCTGATTTATAATTTCTCATAGTTATCCATAGTTAGTCATTAAACTTTGACCTGCTTGTGCATAATATCCAAGTTCTGCTTGTCTTGCTTCCATTCTTGCAAGTTGACCATTCATACGAGCAAAATTAGCTTGTTCCATTTTTCTTGATTGTGCAACTTTAGAATTAAAAGTTATAATATCTTTTTCTATTTCAGCTTGTTCAGCATTATATCTTTTTATTCTTAAACCAGATCCTTCTAAACTAGCACCAGATTTTAAAATTTTAACTGTTGTCTCACCTTGAAGCTGTGTAAATTTTTGATCAAATCTAGCAAGATCAAATTCATTTTGTTTTTCTATTTGACCAGCTTCTTGTTCTGCAATTACAGCATTTCTTTCTTGAACAGCTTGATTGTATTTACCTGTTGCTGATGCTTGTTGTGCTGCTGCTACAGAAACTAAAGGTGCGACCCATCCCATTAGAATAACCTCGCATACATATATTGGTCTGAGCCATCAAAACCCCATTTTCTCATCAGACCTTCTTTTTCTAAACCTAACCACTCTGCAAATCTTAAACCTTCTTTAAAATCTTTTCTAATTGCAGATTGAACTCTAGTAATATTATTTTCTTTAGCAACTCTAGCAAAATCTTTTTTAATTGCTTTAGCAATACTTAATGGATATTTCCACATTTCATTTGTTGCTATAACCCAACCTTCAGCAACTTGACCCCAAACCATTTTCATTCCTGCAGCAAAAATAGGTTTGTCATTAATGATACCAGTAAATGCTAAATGATCTTGTACTAAGTTTTTAGCATCACCATCAACATTAATGTAATGTCTATCTGCTTCTAATACTTTATGATTCATTTGTTGAGATAAAATAAATTTTCCATGTTCAGCTGTGTAAGGTATTATATATAACATATTATCCATCATTTGTAGTTAACCTTGGGTATAACGATAAAATTGTAAAAGGTAAAGGTTGTGTTTGTCTAACAAAAATAAAGCCATCTGTCTCGTAGTTTCCTCTAAATTCTACTTCTTTATCTCCTGTAAATGGAGGTATACCT
>Ga0196899_1001228_pt1 | contig 12755 bp, 15 predicted proteins | sample VirMetDEL_Sep_01_FD_169095 | JGI IMG/M metagenome (GOLD analysis project Ga0196899, IMG submission 169095) | Aqueous microbial communities from the Delaware River and Bay under freshwater to marine salinity gradient to study organic matter... | ecosystem: Environmental > Aquatic > Marine >... | reverse complement strand
GTATTGCGCGGAAGGCGGGTGATCGCATTATTCGGTTATGCGCTAGTCTCCTGTCTAATCCTGAACGACACTTTGAAGGTTGCGTTGATCAGATGGCGAGTTGCCAATGCAGCTTCAAGACAACCAGTCACCGCGCCAGCGGCACCGAAAGGCGGAATATGAAAATAAACTCGGCGGATTTTAGAGTACGGGAAGGCGACGAGGTCAATCTCCATAAGTGGCCGACCAAGGTGGAACCTTTCTACAAGTCAAAACAGCAATATCGCCAGCTTCTGACAACGCATGTTGCGCAACTGAGCGCGCAGCAGCAGCTGCTTTACGCGTCCAATCGCCATGCCATTCTGCTGATTTTCCAGGCGATGGATGCCGCAGGAAAAGACGGTGCCATCAAGCATGTGATGTCAGGTGTGAATCCGCAAGGTTGCCAGGTGTTCAGCTTCAAGCATCCCAGCGCGGCTGAGTTGGAGCACGACTTTCTATGGCGAACCACACGCAACCTACCGGGACGCGGACAGATTGGCATATTCAATCGGTCGTACTACGAGGAGGTACTGATAGCCCGTGTCCATCCGGAAATTCTCCGAAGCGAGGGCCTCCCGGATGCTCTTGAAAACAATAGTACTGTCTGGCGGGAGCGATATCGTTCAATCTCCAATTTGGAGCGCCACCTGTCAGGTAACGGAACGCGCATCATCAAATTTTTTCTCCATCTGTCGAAAGAAGAGCAACGAAAACGCTTCCTGGATCGCATCGACAAGCCGGAAAAAAACTGGAAATTCAGTGCTGCGGATATCGAGGAACGCAAGTATTGGAAAGACTATATGCAGGCCTACGAAAAATGCCTTAGTGCAACGAGCACGACTGAGACGCCTTGGTATGTTGTGCCTGCCGATGACAAGAAAAATGCCCGACTGATCGTATCTCAGATATTTTCAGATGTGCTGGATGGGCTGAAAATGTCATATCCCAAGACCAGTGAGGAGCGTCACCAAGAACTGCTGGATATCCGCAAGCAGCTTCTGGAAGAATGAATGAACGGTGCCGCTTTATCAGCATGCATGAGAGGCTGATGGATGCTAGTTCAAAAAACATGCTTTGGGACCTGGTTGAAAATCTGGCGGAACTTGGCAGGCTCAGAATTGAGCAGTGTGGTTTGTCCCGGAGCTGGTCGCTCATCATTCACTTCATGGGGACTCAGCGGACATCTCCATCTCTGGGCTGAGTGTGCCGAGCCAGGCAACCAGGCCCATAATGATCACCGCGACCGAGAACTCTAGAATCATGCTGCGCCGTAAAGCGTTGATCGCGACGGTGTGAGTATCTGCCTGAATGGATCGCTCAAGCAGCGGGCTCAGGTGAAAGCGGTTTACCGCCGCAAATACCAGCATCCCCGCGAACAAGAAGACCTTCAAAGACAGCAGGGCCCCATACGTGCTGGAGGTCAATGTCTCGAATGCTGGCCCGACAACCATCAGATAGTTGACGATCCCGGTGATAGCCAGGGTTGCGACGATAAGCGTCCCCGCTGATTCGAAACCAGTCAGCGTTCGAGCCAGCAACCGTATCTGCAGATCGCCTGTGAGGTTGGTTGAGCGCAATAACAGCGCAAATGCAGCGAGAGCGCCCAACCAACTGCCTGCACCCAGAAGATGGACAATATCGCTGGTGAAGTGCAGGTAGCGTCGACTGCCTTCATCCATGGCGCCATGTCCCGTCCAGGCGAGCGTCGCGAGGGCGATGGCCCCACACAATGTGGCCAGCCAGAGGCTCAATGCCGGGCTTCGTCGATTGAGAGTCGCGGCGATGACCGCCAAGGTCAATGAGGCTATCCGAACCATCCAGGTCAACCCGACGTCAGTGTCCATCAACATCATCTGCAGGATGTGGTGATGCAGCTCCATGACGCTGGACACGCCGCTCATCGTCTTGGCCATCTGTAGCATGGCCACCATCGATAGCAGTATGCCGATAAGGGCCGTTCCCACCAGCAACGACCCAAAATTCAACACGGCACCGTCTGCACGTTCCTTTCCTCTGAGACTGTACAGGCCAAACAGTGCCAGCCCGAAGAGCAGCATCAAGTCGATATAGAGCGCGAAGCGAAGGCTAATGTAGATGGAGTCGTCCATGGATCACTTGACTTTAAAGGTCACGGTACCTGTGATCGGGTGGGTATCGGAAGAAACCGCCCTCCACTCGACCTTGTATGTGCCAGGTGTGAGCGGCGCTGCCGGGGTGATGACCATCATTTTCGGATCGTCGCTACCCGCGACACTCGCTTTGACACCCATGGGGGAGTGGGTAGACATGCCCGGCATTTCGGTCATGATCAGTTTCGCGCCGGAAAACTGGGTGGTGAGCTTTTCCGAGAAACTCAGTTCGATTTTTGCCGGTGCAGCCACGGTGGCGCCATCGACCGGGGTGGAGGACAGTAATTTTGGATGCGCCTGGGCGGCAGTGCTCAACAACAAACCGATGCTGAGTGCAGCGACAACACCGAGGGCTTTAAACGATGACATGCAAGGCTCCTGACGGCCTGGGCCGTGGGTGGGGTGTTACTGTTAGAATGGATGTAGGGATGTATCTTTCGGTCAGGTTTAGAACCACATTCGCACACCGACGACAAAGCGCGTATCGCTCTGGTCTTCGCCTTCTTCGAGGCGGTAATCTGCCGTTTTGCCGTAGGCGCGGTTCCAGGTCACGCCGATGTAAGGTGCGAACTCGCGGCGTATTTCATAGCGCAGTCTCAGGCCGACCTCGGTGTCCGACAGCCCTGAGCCTGTGGCCCGTTGCGGGTCGTTTTTGCCATAGAGGTTGATTTCCGCAGTGGGTTGCAGAATCAAACGGTTGGTCAGCAAAATGTCGTAGTCACCCTTGAGCCGCAGCGCGGTCTGGCCGGCCTCGCCCAGGTAAGCGGTGGCTTGAGTTTCAAAGTCGTAGAGCGCCATGCCTTGCAGCCCCAGCGACGCCCAGGTCTGCGGTGCGCCAGGTTTGAAGTCTTGTCGCACACCACTGACCACGTCCCACCAGGGACTGACGGCGTGTCCCCAGAGTGCCTGAAGCTCAGCGCTTTCGGTCACGCCATTGGTTCGCTCGCCTTCGGTACGCAGCCAGAGACGATCCGTGTCGCCGCCAATCCAGCCGTTGGCTTCCCAACGTAATGCGCTGCCCTTGTCAGCGTCTTGCCATTCGAGTTGATCGATCAGGAAAAATGAGTTGATGGCGCTGTCGTGCATCTGGTGGCCGGCATGGCTTTCAAACACCGCCGCGCGATCGGCATCGGTGAGCGCCGGAATGGGTGTACGGCTTTGCTGGGGCGCTGCGGGTTTCATACCCTGCATCTGGGAGTGATCCATCTCCTGCATCTGGTTGCCGTCCATACCTTGCATGGGCTCGGTCTGCCCATAAGCAAGCGTCATGACACCCATCCCGAGGATGGCCAGGCCGGCGAGTAGCGGTTTAGCGGTTCTATCGAAGTTCATGTCTGGCTCCTACTCTTGTACACGGACTTCGCGGAACATGCCCATTTCCATGTGGTACATCAGGTGGCAGTGGTACGCCCATCGCCCCAGGGCGTCGGCGGTCACGCGGTAGCTGCGTTTGGTGCCGGGCGGCATGTCGATGGTGTGTTTGCGAACCATGAAATCACCGTTTTCATCCTCCAGGTCACTCCACATGCCATGCAGATGAATGGGATGCATCATCATGGTGTCGTTGACTAGAACCACTCGGATGCGCTCTCCATATTTGAGATGAAGTGGTTCGGCGTCCGCGAATTTGACGCCGTCAAAAGACCACGAGAACTTTTCCATGTGTCCGGTCAGGTGCAACGTGATGGTGCGGCTGGGTTCCCGACCATCGGGATCCTGGAAGGTGCTCTTCAGGTCTGAGTAGGTCAGCACCCGGCGACCGTTGTTTCTCAGTCCCATGCCAGGATCGTTGAGTTTCGGTGTGGGGCTCATCGTCTGCATGTCGACCAGCGGGTTGTTCGCTTCCGAGGCCGGGTGGGGCTCCATCGAGTCCATGCTGCTCATGCCCGGCATCGAGTACCCCGACGTGTCTGCCGAGCCTGGCGTCTGACTGTGATCCATGCTCTGCATCGATCCACCGTCCATGCCCGTCATACCCTGCATGCCGTTGTCCTCGCCGGCCGCCATTTGGCTGTGATCACTCTCCATGCCTTGCATCGAGTCCTGGGTCATACCCGTCATATCGCCATGATCCATGCCGGCCATATCCCCCATGCCCATGTCGCTCATCGTGATCAACGGACGTGGATCCAGGGGCGGCACAGGGGCCGAGAGCCCTTCATGTACAGCCAATGTGCCTCTCGCGAAACCGGTGCGATCCATCGACTGGGCGAACAAGGTGTATGCATTTTCGGTGGGTTCGACGATCACATCAAAGGTTTCGGCCACGGCGATGCGGAACTCATCGACGCTCACCGGTTTCACGTACTGCCCGTCTGCGGCGACGACAGTCATTTTCAGCCCAGGAATACGCACGTCAAAGTAGCTCATCGCCGAGCCGTTGATGAACCTCAGGCGCAGCCGTTCGCCGGGCTTGAAAATGCCTGTCCAGTTGCTGTCGGGAGCCTGTCCGTTGAGCAAGTAGGTGTAGGTGGCGCCGCTAACGTCGGCAAGATCGGTGGGGTTCATGTTCATTTCAGCCCACATTTTCCGATCCGCGACGGTGGCAGACCAACCGTTCTTGCTGACGTCATCAATGAAGTCGCCGACGGTGCGCTTGTGCAGGTTGTAGTAACTGGATTGTTTCTTGAGTTTCTTCATGACCCGCGCTGGGTCTTCATCCGTCCAGTCGGACAGCATCACCACATAGTCGCGGTCATAGCTGAAGGGTTCGGGATCCTTTGCATCGATGACCAAAGGGCCGTAGACGCCGACCTGCTCCTGGAACCCGGAATGACTGTGATACCAGTAGGTGCCGTTTTGTTTGACCTTGAACGAATAAACGTACAGGCCGCCCGGTTCGATGCCGTGAAAACTCAGACCCGGTACACCGTCCATGTTCACCGGCAGAATGATGCCGTGCCAATGGATCGAGGTGTTTTCCTTGAGCCGATTCCTGACCCGCAACGTCACCGTATCGCCCTCGCGCCAGCGCAGTATCGGGCCGGGGAGGCTGCCGTTGATGGTCATGGCGGAGCGGGGCGTGCCCGTGAAGTTCACCCCCATTTCACCGATAGTCAGATCGAAATGAGTGCCAGCGAGCACATTCGGCTGCCCCTGACTGGTAATTGCCCACACCGGGCTGCGCCACAGCCCAAAGCCTGCGAGTACCCCGCCTGCCGCCAAGGCTTTCACGAAAGTGCGTCTTGATGTTCTGGAATGCATCGAGGGGTATCCAGTCAGTCGGAGTCCAGGCAGATACGAAAGCGCTGCCACAGTAGGGCCATGGCTCGCTTCAGAGAGTCGGTGCCAGCCGCCATTTTGCGAGCAAGATGTCACATCATCAGCCCGCGCGTGATTACATTTCCGTCAGGTTGGCGGCGGCAATTTGGCTGCGCTGCGATAGGGCAGCATCGATAGAGTTGTCTTGCTGTGATAGGCCGTGTCAGGTTAGCCCTGACGTAGTTATCAATTGCCGTTTAAAAATATCGCTTACCGACAGCAGCAACCGCCGCCGTTCCCGCCACAACCCGAGGCTTTCTTACTCGGTACGCTTTCCATTGTCGCCAACTGTGCTGGATAGCCAGCCTCCTGCAGGGCTGAAAGCAGCGCATGGCTGTCCGAATCGCCGCTGACCTTCACCCGTCCAGCTTGTAGATCCACTGCTATGTCACTGACGCCTTCAAGTGGGCGCAGCGCTTCGGTGACGTGTTTGACACATGAGCCACAGCTCATGCCCTGGACTTGCAGTTCAACGGTTTTCATCGGTGACTCCTCATAACAAAATGCATCATGCAAAGGCTGAGGCATTCGGCTTTTCTGCGACGTTGCCTTATCTTCAACCTTGCTGCGATGGCAAGGTCAAGCGGTCGTTATCACTCAATCAATGGAAGCCTGGCGCAGGCCATCGTGATTTTGTACTCCTAAGGGAGTGCTATCGAGTAGTACGGCGGTGTCGCTCTAGCCATGCAGGCCATGGCGACACCGCCGTTGCATTGCCAGCGCCGCAATCCTCGGTGGATAGCGGTCGTCACTTCTTCATTGGCATATCCATCATCGACGACTGCTGATCCATCATTTTCATCATCATCTCCATCATTCCTTTACCCATACCCATACCCATACCGTCCTTGGAGCCAGACATTCCCATGCCTGAGCCCATCTCCACGCCCGTACAACCAGCAGCACCTTGCTGCTTACTCATCATGGCCAAGCTGTCCTTCATCGTTTTCATGCCCTCTTGCATGGCTGCTTGCCGTTCGGCTGGTGTCTTCGCGGCGGCGGCTTTGTCATGAGCGGCCTGCATTTTCTGCATTTGCTCGCTCATCGCTTTATTCATCGCCGACTCGGACGGTGCGCTGGTAGCCGTTGCGCTGGCAGGTGCGTCGACAGGGTGATGCTCATCTTCGGCAGAAGCCATGAAGACGCTGCTGGCCAAAATGGCGGCAAGAACCAGTTTCAATTGTGTTTGCATGGAGAACTCCGGGTATTTAGAGATAAGCAGGGACTACTAAACCGCGCCGAATCGGCGCAATGACGCAGAGCGGCCACGGTGTGACCGCCCTGAAAGGCGAATTAATCGTTGAAGCGGACGAATATAAGGCGGGCTGGCGGCCCCGATGGAGCGGGGCGCTTCAGTGCGAGTGCAGCGAAGGTTATTGTTTGAGCGAGGTTAAGCAGCAGCATCGCAGGTAACAGCAAGGCAAGCGCTAAAGTGGCGAGATCCACTGTCGGGATCTGCGATGTGGGACTGATCGCCTTTGCTGCATCGGCACAATGCTTAAGGCAGCCGCTGGCATGCAGCGCATGTTCATCCACCTGTTGCAGCGTGGAAGGAGTCTCGTGCGTTGCACTCAGGCTGTGCTGCGGCTGCACCAGGCAGCCGTGAAATACCGTCACGATCACAGCCAACACCCACACCCCTAGGGTGAGTCGCAAAAGATTGCGGTAGTGATGACGGAACCAATACATGACGTGCTCCACGGGCCTGTTAGACCCTGTTTGTTTCAGTGTAGACACCCAGGCAGTCGCAGAGTTGACCTCAATCAGGTAAGTGGGTTTTTGGGTGCGCTTGGGCAGCAAGGCGGTTGCTCGGCAAGCAGGTGTTACTGCGGTCATGATTCCGAGAGTGCAATCTCCCCGAGTCGGTTTATTTCGGCAAAACTAAACTCAGCTTTCTTGGAGGCTGGCCATCCTCGCCGGCGGTTCATCGGCAGGCTGTTTAAATGGGAGCTTGGGTTTGACGGTGATGCCGGCGGCGATCAGAGCGCTGCGTAAGGACTGAGGCGCAGCGAAAGCGAGTCGCGCAACTCGAAACTGCCAATGCATAACAATCGGTAAGTGCCATGAGAAAAAAACCAGAGCATCACCTTCAACTTCGAGTACGCGAGCTTGGGCAGTTGTTTAACTCGATGGATCCGACACCTTTTCTTAACAAGGATCTCGATCGCGAAGCTGAAGCGTTCATTGAGACTTGGGCGGCGGAATTTTCGTCGGACAGCCGGCTTCGTATCACAATCCACCTTGAGCACCTACCAGCAGAGGGCGATCCAAGTGCGATCATGATCGAGGCAATCCACAATTACTTTGATCATAAGGCAGGCCTCACGCGCAGTGAGTTAAAACACCTCCTTCGAGATGGCCGCATCAGCCTGGTGATCGGCATCGCCTTTGTTACCCTTTGCCTGATTGCAGTCGATGTCATTGGCCAACTGGGCACTGGCGCTGTAGTCGGCACAGCGCGCGAAAGCCTGATGATCGTTGGCTGGGTGGCAATGTGGCGACCGCTGCAGATTTTTCTATATGACTGGTGGCCGCTTTTAAGATTGATTCGTGTCTACAAAGCCATCAGCCATGCACATGTTCGAGTGGTGCAAGGTAAATAATTTCTGCCGTAAGCCGAAAGAGGCCGGTATCGGCGAAGTATCCTTGAGCATCTAGGCCGCCAATGACTGTAGGGAGGAAAGATTGGGAATGGGATGAATGGCCGCGTCATTGGTGAACCCGCGCTAGAATCTTTGCGTGGTGCATTTACGTTTAGCAGACGTACTGGGTGCTAACCAGTCACCAAAGCTTCAGATACGGAAACGGAGATTCCGTGACAGGGCGACCTAAGGGCGGGTGTGAGGATGGAGCGCCAACAGCGCTGATTTTTCAGCAAACGGGGTTTTGTGGAAAAGCGACTAGGGGTAAGTGGAAATGGACAGCGCGAATCCGCGGCTTCCTAACCTGGCACAGGATTTAACAAGTGGGCGATGTCAGATGTTCATAAGCAGGTCAACAGCCCAAGAATACTAGCTCAATACCCTTGAAATGAACGCAACTGTTCACCGATTGATGTTCATAGACCTAGCTTTCCCCGTCATTAGCCTCGTCAACCCGAGCTTTATTCGTCCTTCCAGTGTTGCTGGAGGTATGTTCGATGGTGGCACGGGTTGCGCTTGCGTGGCGTCTACAGAATCCGAGGCGATTCAGAGCTGCGCCAGCTTCAGCAGACGTTGATGCTCAAGCAGGATGAGCGCCTGAACCAGATGGTTGCTTCGGATGATTGTTCGGGGTCACTGAAGCGTATTGGGCGAATCGCATCAAACGCGAAAAAGGTGACCCGCAAAATGAACAGTGAGGGTTTCGATGCGTAGTGGGCTAGTGGATCAGTAGCCAGCATGTTGGGAAGGCCGAGGTTTTGCCCGTTCTCTTAGAAATAGAAGTCGAAATGGTAGTAGAGCAGCGGTGCCACCCTAGTAGCCTATGGTATTAACGCCGAGGTAGCGGCTCACTGGTCTAGGTTTAGAACCTGAACCCAGCCAAGCGACGTATAAATTTCGGATTCACAGACAACAGGTTGAGGCAGGGTCGTAACTCCCTGCCTACATAAACTTCAACAGCAGCAAAGCGAATTGATTACCTACAATCAAATGGCCCGTTGGTTAGGGCTTGGCAGGTTTTTTGGCTGCTTCCTTGGCTAATGCCGCCTGTACCTTTTCATCGACGATTTTGTTTAAGTCATCAGTTTTCTCTGCGAGCGCTCGCAACGCCTTGGCGGTTGGTACCGCGTCAGGGCCTTCGGTAACCACAAAGGACAATGCGCCGAAGGGTTTGCCCGAAGCGCTTGCAGCCAACGCGTACCGAGTTTTCAGGCTGTTCGCCGTGTACTCGTGACCGCTCTGGAAATCATCCAATGCCAGCGCAGCCTTGGAGTCCCCCAGACCAAGATCCACTGTCAGCTTTCGCTTAGGGCCATTGAAAGTCATTTTGTGCAACGGATGCGGGTAGAGCAGGTAGGTGGGTGATACGACGTAGTTCAAGGCGCCACCAACGGTTTTTGGCGTGACCCTCACCTCCATTAGAAAATCCGGGTTGCCTATTAACCCTGTGAATGGGTTAGCGATGGGCTCGGCGCCAGGAATTTGTAGCTTATAGTCCGACATCGTTTCACGGAAACTCCCTTCGCCATCGAGTACAGTATTTGGCTGCACGTGCGCCCGGAAGGCATCCAATGCCGGGGTATCTGGCGTAGCTGCGAATTCGCCAGCGACGAGAAGCAGACACAGGCCTTCCTTCTGCGCAGGCATTACGGGCCAGTCTGAGAGCAGAAGGGCTCGGCCGTTAAGTTTGATATCACTTTCGAGATATTGGGCTCGCGCCTCAAGTTCGCTTTTACCATAAGCTATTGCCTCTTTGGCCAACCAACCAATGGCGGAAATTACCAGAGCCTGAGGTGTTTCTTTCGTGCTTTGTAAAGGGCATTTACCCGTTTGGTCGACGATGGAGAAGACGCGAACTTCCTTAATAGGAGGGTTTGTGGTCAAATCATTATATTCGTATTTCTTAGACTCAAATGAAGTCGAGTCAAAGTGACTGCACGCAGAAAGCGTGAGTGATGCCAGAACAATCATTTTTTTCATTTTATTGCTCCATTGTATAAGTCGGCAGTCACCGCATAATTACTATCAGTTTTGTTGCATTTAATGCCGTCAATGCTTTCTCCAGAATGAATGCCTATTAACTCGATTTTTCCGCTAGGTGCGTTGACCCAGTACACGGGCGCGCCAGAAAAGCCGGATAACGTGCTGCAAGTGTGACTAAAACAACCATTTTGAACTCGGTATATTTTGCAAAAACCTTTGCCAACATCTGACCACATTAGATTAAGTTTATACGGGGTCTTATCGGATAAGATAATAGGAATTCCTTCTTCAATACCCGGTATCAAAATTTGAGATTGCTCCGTAAGTAATAATAAATTGGGGTTATATAGTTCATATCGCGATATATCGACGATGTTTGTTGAAGCAGTGACGAATGCGACGTCGCATCCAGGCTTTTTGCAGATTTTAATCATGCTTTCAGTTATGGGGATTGGTTTGCCACCACTCAATATTGAGCGGCCATCTATAATATTTGCTTCAGATACACAGTGCGCAGCAGTAACCCATGTGTTTTTGTTATAAAACGAAGCTATACATGAGTGTGTACCGTCCCGGCTTATAGTTATTGAAGTCTGAAGATTCAAGGCGTCAAGATAGCCGCCTTCCGGCACAACCTTAATAAAAGGACTGCTCAACGTAACAAAGCATTGGTATATTCTCTCTCTCGTTAATCTTTTGCTTCCTGTTGACGAGACAATGAGGCCAATACAGTCCTTGCTATCTACACGAAACTTCAAGAGATCTTGTTCTGGAATGGCCCGTGAAAGACCAGAGAGTTCATTGCGGAAGGGATCGACCTTTTGGTATTTGCTACCAATATTATTGCCGCTTATGGTTTGTTGGGTCGCGCTGGGATCAGTTTTAATGGAGTAGGCTTTAGACGTATTTAAATCGTTGATGAAACCGTTTGAGTAAGTGGTAATTCTTGGGTCGGATTGTTTTATTAATTTTGTAGTTGCAGGGGATGTCACGATGCCCTGACTGGGTGGTAATCCAAGATTGGTTCGTGTCAGGTACTCCATAATGACTTGAGGGCCGGGATCATAAGGCGTATTTATTGTGTTTTTCCAAACTCGCACAACTTCATCTTTATTTTGTTGAAGACGAATGTCATCTACTATTGGTGTTTGTTCCCTTAGTTGCTCCAGGGACTTTCCTTGTAAGGTATTGGAGTAGTTATCAATGAGGTTTTTGTCAAGTTTGTCCGTAAAATTGTAGTTTGGCCACGCGTGACTGGTCGAGTCTTTAGCATCAATAGGAAAACTCTCCGCGTGAGCGAAGGAGGCCATCAACACTACAGCGAGAAATAGCGAAGGGCTTTTTCTCATGACACGCTCCTTGATGTGCTAGGCGGTTCGTGAGGTGTAGATCAACAAATGCATGATGTCAATATGAAGCTTGAGAAAGAACTTATAGGGTTAGAACAGCTTTTTTCGAGATTGCGCACAACTTGTAAATTCAGCGTTACACTTCTTTTAAACGACAGGCAGTGAGACGAAATCGCGCCTCGTCTAGGCGCCGCACGCCTGATGTTGAACGGCTTCGGTTAAGCGAGCACAAAATCCAATGATTGAAGATCTGCTGCCTGTCCTGCGTGATCGTTACCCAACGTTTTTCTGCAGCGCGCCTCTTCGCGAAATCGGATGCCTGCCAGGTTGGCTGGATTTAATCGATGAGCTTTGTCGCACGCTGAAAACTTACATGGATGCTCACCCTGAGCTGCCGTCGATTCAGGTGCGTCAGGTCAAGGAAAAATTCGGGGGGTTAGCCGATACAACACGGCGATGGAGACGGCGCTCAACGCCACTGCGAGGATGAGGGTAGGGACAAGCGCAAGGAGTATCACATAGCTGCGCAGCTTCACATTACTTAAACCCCACATCGATAAACAGCCGCCAACACTTGTTGCTTGAACGGGGTAGCGCGAAGTGAGAGAGTAGACAGGGCCGTAGAGTTGTTTTGATTGCAGGTCATAGGTGCTTTTCCGAAAGTAAAAAGGGGAACTCTCGAAATTTTGGCCGAGAAGCAAATCACCAGAATAGGCGTTAGTGCAAGACGGCTTGTAAAAATGCAGAGGCATCCACATGGGTGTGGATGCGAGCAGCGGTACTTGTTTAATTTGAGTAACTAACCAATGAGAAAATGTTACCCGCGGAGTTGATTTTCGAGACTCTCTGAAAGTATTAGGTAAAATCATTGATAAGCTGCCAAGCGAAGCCATAGTCCAAAAGCAAATTGAATAAACCGATAATCTATCGGAAAAAGTGGCGCCATGCCTAAAGGTTGATGCTTTTGTTATGAGCCAAATTAAATCTATGCAATAATGCCATCAGATCAGAATAAATGAAGCGCATGTTGATTTCGTCAAGATCGCAAATAAATGACAAGTCAGAGGGGGAATTATGCAGTCGGAAGTTTTTCTAAGTTACGATACGCTTGGTGAAAAATCAGCACTAGTACGAACCCTCTATAAAAATCTTAAATTCACCATTAATGCGTCGAGTGATCTGGGTCGCTATTTGAAGGCGGCGGAAACAGCGGCCGAACTGGTCTCAAATAATATTCAGATATCTAGGGATGGTCTGAAGTAGCCATGTATTTCCCCGGCATACCACCTAGCGCAACTTTTAAACTCGCCAAATGATCAAAAAACAATCAATTCGACGAGTATTTCTTACGTTTTCGCCACCCGGACCCC
>Ga0196899_1001226_pt1 | contig 12763 bp, 10 predicted proteins | sample VirMetDEL_Sep_01_FD_169095 | JGI IMG/M metagenome (GOLD analysis project Ga0196899, IMG submission 169095) | Aqueous microbial communities from the Delaware River and Bay under freshwater to marine salinity gradient to study organic matter... | ecosystem: Environmental > Aquatic > Marine >... | reverse complement strand
TCATTAACTTGCAGACCATATTCGTCATCATAGTTGCCTGAATCTGGGAATATTCCTTCAAAATTATATTCACCTGCTTGACTAATTCTATTATCTAAATAATCAATTAGTTCTTTATTGCGACCGTAGACTGTGCCTAACTCTGCATTAATTATTTCAAATCTTTTATATTCTTCGTCATTGTATCTCATAGCTTGTACTAAAAGTTTAATGAAAGGATCTTTGCCGGGTTGATCTATGTACTGCGGATAATCGTTGTAGTGTGCTTTTCTGCGATTCTTAAGCATTTGTCTAACTTCTGTTGGTTCTGAGTTAATTGCTTTGTTCCTTATATATCTTCTACGTTGACTTTCTGTAGATAGATAATCGCCCTTGTCTGTATACATAGGTAATCCTATTTCGTCAAAACTAGTGTTTCTAAATTCTTCTCTACCACTAACTTCGATTGCACCGTCACCTCTGCCTGAGCTTTGAGGACCATATTTTGTTATCCAGTCGATAAATTCTTCTTCACTTCTGCCGCCGAAGGGAATATTTTCTAACGGGATAGCCGATCCTATTAAAGATAATTCTTTTGCTATTGCTATGTAAAGTTCTGATGGTTCTAAGTCTAATGCATCATACATCTCTTCTATAGTTTTGAATAACTCCCATAAGTCTACATAGGATGAAAAATCAGAATAATCAATTCCTTCTTTTGGCACATATTTTCCGTCAACAAAAGTAAATAAAGGAAAAAACTCTCTTACAAGAGAAGCAACTTCTTTTAATTTAAGTTGTACAACTATATCTACTATAGTTTCAAATGAATTTAATTGATTATCATAATTTAATTGCATGTTATCATCGTCAATTAAACTTTCTAATTCATCAAGCTTTTCTACTACATCAAGCAAATTGTTAAGGTCGGCATTGTCTTTATTTTTATAAAGATCTGCTATATCATCTCGTATTTCATACCACAAAACAAAAAATGGATCGTTAGATCTTTCTAATCTTCTATTTAATTCTGCAATAGAAGATTCTAATTGTGTTACTTTTGGTTCTACAGCAGTAGTATCTAAATCAAACTCAACAAACCCTTTCGGATATGCAGATTTTAATGTAACTAAATCAGATTCTTGTAAAGTTTGTAGTAGCTGTGTTACAACATCTTCATTTATATCTCTGTTAGATGTTTTTTCCAGTTCAACTTGAGCTAAATCGTTTGATTGATCTAACTGAGTGCTAATGTCTGCTAGTTTTGCTTTCAACAGATCTTGGAATTTTGTATCTATTTGGTTTAACGTAGAAGTAATTCGATCATCTTCGAAGTATGTGCCGTCTATACTTTGAAAAACTATTCCTATGTAATTTGTAACTTCGTATATGTCTTTTATTGACCTATTATCTACATTATTTATAGCAACATCTATTGCAGAAATAATAAGATTCAATGTCTCTAAAGTTTGCTCTACATTTTTTCTACGTTCTTCTTGAGCACTTATAGCTTCATCTCGTAAATTAAACTGAGTTTGAATTGCAAGAGCACTTGCAGCTTGATGAGCTGCTCGTAATTTATCTTGTAGTACTGAGTCTTCTGCGCTCTGTCTTATTTGTTCTCTGTTAGCAAGTTCTTCCTCACCAGCTGATCGACCACGTTCTATAGATTGTAACATCTGTTCAGCTTGAGACTTTGCTTTTTGATCTAGCGCTTCGAAATCTATATTTGTAACTGCACGACTTATACTTGTTTCTGCACGTTGGTCATAAGCACTTATACGATTTGGTAATTGTACAGCAAACCAATTTATTGCTGATTTAATATTGTTAGTGTTGATAACAGATCGCAGTTTATAGTTACCCCAATTGACAGTTTGTCCGTCCTCATCTTTTGTTGTTAGTGACATTTCAGGCACACTTGGTAATTTAATTTTAATAGGCAAGTTATTTTCTTGTAACTGAATTAATTCCTCTAGTGATAAAATGTCTACATAAAGATCTTGTAATTTGTATATTGCTTGTTCCCTGTTTTTAGGGTCTAATACATAATTTGTAAATGTTTCTTTATCTCTAAAAATTTCGCTAAAGTTAATATAAAAATCTAATTTATCACCTATGTTTTTTCTTATGTAATTCTCTACTTTATCATTTAAGTTATTAAGGCCAGGTTGAGATACTTGAATGTTTCCTTGCCATCTAGGAAAAATACCTGTAGGGTCATTGCGATATCCAGTTTCGAAGTTTTGGACTCTTTCAACTTCTCTCCACAGCAGATCAGGAATTTGCTTATAGAAATTTTCCATAGACTGTGTATCAGCTTCTGCCTTAAGTAGTCTTTTATAATCATTATACAGATCTGCTAGTCTTTTTCTAATATTATTCATTACATTAGCATTAAAGCGAGTCCACATATCGGTTTGATATTTCTTTTCGTACGCTTGTATAGCTCTAAGCAGTTTACCATAATACTCAATAGATGGTAAAACACTGCCTACTGCTGGTTTATAAACACTAGCCACATAATTAGATAAAATATTATATTCTTCTTTATCGCTATCTGTGTATCCTCTAAAAGCAGATTGCCAAGTTAGTCTTGTATTTCCATACTTTTCTTTTAGTTCATCGGTTTTATCAAAAAGAGCTTGGTCAATAGCCATAAGTTGTTGATCTACGGTATCATATTTAGACTGAATACTGCTTATAGTTTCTTCTATTTGCTGCAAATTTAAACTTGTACCAGCTACTTCTTCAATTGCTTGACTAAACGAAATTTCTTTATTTTTGGCAATTGATAACGCACTTTCGATTTGTGCAATAGTAAATCTTCCAAACTTTTTATTTTTGTCTATGAATGTGGGTATACTCGAGCTATCTGTTGTATATACTATGCTTGAGGTATCAGTTTGGCCAGTTCTTAAGTAATCTTTAAGTATTTTAGAACCATGTGTCCATTCGGCCCATAGTTTATTTGCTATCGGCGTGTTTACGTTTCTAGGCGGTTTGTAGTACAATTCGCGAATTTCTTTTTCTATGCTCGGTTTACTTAATTCTATATGTTTTTTTATTATTTCATAATCTTCTTCAGAAATATTTTCAAATCCTATCTTAGTTATAGCTAAGAAAAGAGGACCCATCGTTTTAGTAGTCCATAGCTTGCCGGATCTTGCATCCTTCATAGCAGCTTTGTACACTTCTGTAGGAGTATTGAATTGCTCCGCTAAAATACTGTCATACTTTTTAGTGATAGCATTAAGTTTTTTTTCGTAAATATCAAACATATTTCAATCCCAGTATGTAATATTTAGCCATATCCGCGACTTACAAATATTGGCATCGGTGCTTCGTATTCTTCTTCAATTGAAGTAGTGGTAAAAGTATTATACACTCTGGGATCCCAATCTTTTAACACAGCTACCATTCTTAATATTAATAAGACTGCACTAATAAGATCATCCGACTCGCCCGGCTTAGCTTTAAAACTATTACCAGCAGCTACATATCCTTTAAGTTCACTAAGTAACGGTGCACTGTGAATTTTCATTTTGCTGTTTTCTAACATTGTTTTTAATCTAGTACACGCTGTAATTTTAGAACCGTGTGTAGTGTTAAACCCTTTGCGGAATTTTCTTACATGCCCTTTACGGATAGGCTCAGAAACAAAATACCCTTGTATGTTTTCTTCACCATAATCGTTTATTACAATTAGTGCTGCTTCACCTAAGCCGTTGTTTTCAACACTCCAGTACAAGCTAGATACACCTACTTCATTTGCTATGTAATCGTTTATTTCTTTTAGTATTTGTATTTGTTTAGGAATGGCGGTTGTATTGTGTCGCCATTCTGCAACTTGTTCATAAGCTGGTAATTCAAAAACTTGTATAGCTGCATAGTCTCCCCCAGTTCCCATACTAGGATCTAGTGATACAGCATAGCTAGAAGATTTGTCTAATTTTTTATACCAACGCACTTGACCCATGTTCATCAAGGGGTCTATTGTTTGAGCGTTTGCTAACCAAATACTATCTAATAGTGTTTCGTCAAAGATTAAAAACTCACATCCATACTCTCTACGAAAACGCTCTTCGCCTATGCGACCCATTTCAGCCGTTGCCCATGCATCGTCTCTGTCAGGATGTTCTTCCCATGATGCTACGAAACTGTGAAAACCATTTATACCAGTATCTTGCTCATTGCCGTACTCGTCAAACTTTTGTTCTGCTTGTTTCCATATTTGAGCAAAGGTATCTTCGTCTGAGTTTGGCGTTGATGTAATAATTGCACGACCGCCTGTTGCAAGCGTAGGCGAAATTGATGTCCAAAATTCATCTGCAATGTTTGGTTGTACAAATGCAAACTCGTCGCAATATAGTAGTGAAATTGCCATACCACGTCCAGTAGTACCTGTAGTTGTTTGACTTACAATTCTACTACCATTTTCAAATTCAATAGATCCTTTGTTGTAACTTGTTACGCCGGCTCTGATATGATCTGGGCACAATTCGTACACATAGCGTATACGTTGCATGATTTCTTGTGCACCTGTATATTTGTGTGCTGCAATAAGTATAGTTTGATCTTTATTAAACATTGCAAACCAAGTAAGGTATATAGCAGCACAAGTAGTTTTGCCTGTTTGTCTAGGCATCATATTAATATTAAATCGATGATTATGATAGCTATCCATTAACCTTAGCTGATATTCATATGGATCAAATAGCAATTTGCCTTTTACGGGATGCTGAATATGTGCAAAGTTTTCTGCAAAATACAAATAACCTGTTTCGGGGTCCGTGCATCTAGCGAACTGGACCATTTGTTCTTGAGTATATGTTTGTTTTTGGTGTGGTTTTTTTGTTAAAGTTCCATCTAAAGATTTATTCATAAAATATTTAGCAAAAAATTAGTAAACTGCGTATTTTTTTGCTAGATTATAAATCTCAGGATTTACTTTTTCGAACTGTATACCTTGATGTTTGTCTAGTATTTCACAACTTTCTAAAAATTTCTTAAGATTATTAGTATCAAGATTGTTATCATATAAAATGTTTTTTAGTTTGGTATTTTTCTGTAATATTTTTTTATCAATTTTAAATTTTTTTCTCTCATGCAAAGGTAGTTGATTTAATTTTAAATATTTCGGACGATTTAAAGGATTAAATGTATAAGATAAATTTTTATTTACGTTCCAGTTAATAATATCATTTACCTTATTACAATTTTGAATATTTAAAGTAGTGTAAGAAATAAATTTTGTATTATCTTTTAGTGTTAACCAATCATTTATATTTTTATCAATTAAAGAAAAATCAACTCCCCAACGAATACAATTAGCTAAATCACCTACTGCATCGATACTAAAAAAGATTTCTAATTGTCTTAATTTTTTAAATAAAGAAAAATATTCTTTCGGCAAAATACTACCGTTTGTTGATATAGATAATTTAACTTTTTCTAAATTAGCTTGACTACCTATTTTATCTAAAAGTTTATAAAAATTTTTACTATAGAATGGTTCACCACCGACTATATGTATAGTTTCTATGTCTGAAAAATTAGTATTATCTAAAACTAAGTTTAATTTATCACTATAACGCTTTGCTTGTAAATTATTATTTAAAAAGTGATCGTGTTCTAAATTTTGAAGTTTATTTGTAACATCTTTTGCACTTAACCATTTACTACTACATGCCGGTCTGCACATTCTACACATCATATTACAAGTATTATCTAGTGCTATTTCTAAGTACTGTAATTTATTTTTTTTAATTGTTTTCAATTGGGCAGAATGTTCAAATGCATACATACGCAAGCTATCGATATTCATGCTTTCTTTATTCCAGCATTTACTACAAGCATGATAGCTTTTGTTTGTTGTTTTTAAATTTTTTCTTATATTTTGCCAGACTTCTGATACAAAAATTTCATCTAAAGAATCTACATCAAAAACAGTAGGTATTTTAAAACTAAGATCTGTAGTACCAAAACCACAACAAGGTTTGATTTTTCCTTGTATATCTTTTATAGCAATAGCATTTGTTAAAAAATTACATTGTCCTGATTCTAAAGATAATAGATCTTTACTTGTGTTGTGAAGCATTACAACTTATATAGTGCTTTAAGTTCTGCTCTAATTTTATTTTCTAATAATTCGTCATCTTCTGTATTCATTGCATTGTCGCCGCCTGCTGTTGCTGGATAAGATCCTTTTTCATTATTAAGACCGCCGGCTAAATTCTTTGTCATGTACTTTGTATCACGAAACTCTGGATCAGGTTCAGTAGTAGCATCTTCAAAACCTTCTTCTACTGCGCATTCTTCATCGAGACTATGATCGCCTCCGCACATATCACAACTAGAAGTTTCAGCTGTATCATTTTCGTCTTTGAAAAGGCTTAATAGCTTTGCCATATCCATATGTTATCTCCTATAACTTATTTATGTAACTTTGTAAGTCTATAAGTTTTGATTCTTTTACTTTTTGTAATTGTTGACTAACTTCTGCTGCTTGTTTTTTGTAGCTTGTTCTAGTTTTTTGATCTCCAGCTTGCCCTGATGCTACTGCTGATCTATTTAACATGTTACGATGATGAAGCAGCTTACCTTTCTCTGTGCGGGGAGTTGGAATCAAGTCGGTTTTATATATATTAATTTTTTGTTTTTGTATCTGCACTTGATTTTGTGCCTGCAGTCTGTCTAAGTTACTTAGATTTCCTTGAGATAATTTTTTTTGAGCCCGTCGAAGCTGCTCTTGCGCAATAGCAAGACTTTGTCTATAATTTGGTTCTGTTACACCAGGATAGTAATTAAACTGCTCTGGTGTTTGTGCTGTTGGCTGTGCTGATTGACTATCACTTGAACTAGGTCTATCACTTATATTACCAGCGCCTCCGACTGGAGTTTGATCAGGCACGCTATCGCCGGAACTACCCGGTACTGGTTGATCAAATACATCTGGTCTGTTAGGCGTTGCACCTGAACTATCTGAACTACCCGGTACTGGTTGATCAAATACATCTGGTCTGTTAGGCGTTGCACCTGAACTACTTGAACTACCCGGTACTGGTTGATCAAATACATCTGGTCTGTTAGGCGTTGCACCTGAACTACCTGAACTACCCGGTACTGGTTGATCAAATACATCTGGTCTGTTAGGCACATTTGGTTTTGATATTACATTACCTTCTTGATCAAACTCGGGCTGCCCTGGATTTGGTTTGTTTAAGGCACCGCTATCGTCAACTGTAATGTTTCCATAAGGATTTATTAAATCGTTCCCTTCGCCTTCGTCATCAAAGTCGTCTGCTGGTTGTGTGCTACCTGGCGCAAAATCGCCTTCGTCGTCTGCGTATAAATCATCTTCTGGATTAGGTCCTGATTGATCAGCTGGGGGTTGATCTACTTGTGGTTCAGCACCAAAATCATTAGGCTCATCGTCGTCAGTTGTACCGCCGGTTGGAGCTGCTGGAATCTCGTCTGTAGTATCAGCTGTAGATGCTGCATCTGGATCTAATTCGTTTGCTACTTCATTCCAATTTAACTCACCGAAATCGTCTTCTTGAAACATTATGTTTAAAGCTTCTGCTGCTGCTTTTGCTTTTTCTTCTTGGTCACTTAATTTAGTTATACCAGAATTTCCTATCATTTTGTAAAATTGCAATTGATCGGTTACTGTTTTTTTTATTTCTTCGAAACTTTTTTCTTGATAATCAGCATCATTATAAAACAAATATTCTAAGGTATCATTTAACTCTTTTGGCATGTTATCGTTAACTACTACTGATGTACTACTTGAATAACTGCTGTTATTTCCCATTTCATCATCAGCTTCGGCTATTATATCTGCATATTTTCTTAGATCATGATTCATATTAATTTCCTATTACTGCTTTTGCGTTCTCTTTAGATGATATGTCTTTTGATTCGCCTTTCGGTGCTTCTGCAACTGGATCAACTTCTCGTTCTGATCTATCTTTTTCTAGTTCTTTAAGTAATTCCATTACTCTGTTAGGACCAACTGAATCTTGAGCACTTTCACCGCCCATGTCTTCTTTATCTAACAATGTTTCGTAAGGAGCGTCGTCGTCTTTATTAGCTTGCAGAGCTTCTAAAGGATCACCTTCATTTCTAACAGTTATGTAACTTGCATTAACACCGCAGCAATTAGAAAGATAGTTATGCAATACCTGCGGGGTTGTAGGATATTGAACTTCTGCTTCGTATGTAGTAACTTCACAGTTTTCTATTTGCGGGAAATCAAGGGGCTTAGCCTGTATTGGTGATTTTTTACCCGACGATAAATTTACCAATTTAAATTTATCTAAGCTAGTTTCTAAATCATCTGCGAATCTGTCTGGTAAGTCACCAGCTACCCTAATAATAAAACTGTAAGTTTTTTGAGACTCTGTTAAAAAATCAGAAAAAGTTTTCATTTTAACACTCCTAATATATTATTTATCTATGTCTTTAAGTTTATCAAGCAAAGCGTTTCGGTCTATAACCAAGTCATCACCGTTAATTGTTTCTGATTGTTCACTTGTATTTTGATCTATTTTTTGCTTACGCAATTGTAAATCGATCATTTTTAACTTTTTGTCCATCTTTGCAACTTTTGCATCTAAGCCAGTTTTTAACATAGAACCAGCAACTTCAAAAATTCTACCACTGTAACGTAACTCAGCGTTCATACCTAAATCCATTAGATCATTATAGCTTTGCACGGCTTTGTCTGCTATGTCATCTAGTTCTTGATCCGATTTGGCTCCAAGCCCAGATACTCGAGGTAATGATGATGTAATCTTATCAACTGTTGAAGATATTTCGTCAGCTTCTTCTGCCCTAGTTAAGCGACGCTTGTGTTGTGCATCTTGGCTTTCTTTTGCTAATTGGTCCTGCTCTTCTTCTATAAATTCTTGATTCTCAGGCAGATCAAAAAGCTCTTCTAATTTTTTTGTCATAGTATATCCTATAATATACTAGTATTTATTTGCGCTTAGATCCTTGATGGAATATATCGTCTTCTGTAATAACTTTAAATTCAATACCTTTTTGTCTGCAGAAAGCATCAGCAGCTTGCCATTTTGCTTGATTGATTACTGCTTGAATTTTGTCACGTTGACTACGTGCTTCGCCTAGAATTTGCTTTTTTGGTTTGATTTCTATTAGCTGTACTTTTCTTACACCAGCTTTATCTTTAAATGCAACTAAAAAATCCGGTACATATGTAGTTTTACATTGCTTAATTGGATTAATGTATGGTATGCGCATAGGCTCGCTGATCCACTCAGTTATATGAGGATTTTCGTCACAAAATTTCATAAACACAAACTCCCAACTACTCCGATATGTTGGCGCTTTGTTTCCCATATATTTTTGTGGATTTTTAGGCGTAAACTTTCCCTTTGCCCATTTGTTTGGCATTAGATTAAAATGTTTCTATTTTCAATTGTAGGGAAATTACTAGTATTTCTAGAACCTAAAGTGCTACTGCTTGTTCTATTATGATTTAATATTTCAATTACTAAATCGCTAAGTTGATTGTCAGTAAATTTAGCTAATGTATCTAAAAATTCAAATACTTTAACTCCGTCTATTTTTGCTTGTTGTATTAAAACACTAGCTACTACTTTAGCAGCACTTTCTTCAAAACCTCTTTTTTCAAAAAAACCTTGCACTACTACATATTGATCTGTTGCAATCTCAATCTTTTTTGAAAAATAAGTATCAAAGAATTCAGTAACTCTTTTATCATTTGTTCTCGGCTCGGCCGGTAAATTACTTTTTGCAGTCATTATAGTCCTAACAATTTATCTAATTCTTCTAAGAATTTAGGGTCACTAACTCTTAAATTATACTCTCTATCAGCTGCTTCTATACCTCCTGGTTTACCAGATGCTTGATACAGTCTTCTCCACAAATTACGTCTAGCGCTGTCTAAAACTGACGGATCGTTTCTTAATTCTTGAACAGTAACTGTGCCTTTTTGAATTGTTTTTGCAAATTCTACAACGTCAAATCTCTCACCGTCAATTTTTAAAAAATCGTAAATTTTTAAGTCATTTTTAACAAGGTTTTGATTTCTGATTCTAGAAAAAGTTTTAAATCTATTTCTTCTAAAATTCTCAAAACTGTAACCTTGCACTGACCTATATTCTTGTGTTTGGAATTCTTTTTCCTGTAATAAAGGTTTGAATGTTGGAGGGTTTCCTGGCGGAGGTGTTAATGCATTTGCTAATGGTAGCGCTTGATTTCGTTTAGGCAATCCACCGAGTGCGCTCGGTGTTTCGTCATAATGTATTTGTGTAAAGCCGTCTGGATTATCAGTTTCGGCATCGATTTCACCTGTTTCATAAAATACAGCTTCGTAATTTATTGTTATTGTATTTTGTGTTCCTCTGTTACCTGTAGCATAATCTAAATTATCATGATCAAACTTACTTAATAAAGGATTTACAAGTGTATAACGATGGTAAACACCACGAGTCAATTGACTTACGTGTATTTCTTTAAAAAAATGTTTATGTGGAGTTTCATTATCAAGACCGTATCTGTACAAAGGACCACTATAAGTTAAATTAGGTGTATATGCTTCTTTCCTTATTTGATAATTGCCATCTACAAAATAGTATTTGTAATATGCACTTAATAATGCATAGTTCAAGCCATCATTATCATCATGAAATTCAATAGTAACAGGATCATATGCAATTTGAGTTTCTACATTTTTCTTTTGATTGTATCTATTAATAATTTCTACCCTAGGAGTGTATTTAGGTAATTGAATAGTTTTTACTAATAAACCTATTTCAAGTGCACTTTGTCCTTGGTATAACAATGAAGGTAATAACGCTTTAGCGTCTGAATTTAGCACAAAATTCACATGGAATAAAAAAGGAACTTTAGGAGCTAATCTGTAATTATCATGTAAAAATAATTTAGAAGCATGTTCCCAAGTTGCTAAATTACCTTTTGGACCAAAATACGCTTCGTAGCTATTTGTTAAGTTATTTAAAAATGCATTATTGTAAGTCATACAATATTTATCCATAAAAAATGGGGGATAATATCCCCCATTTAAATTTACAATGTAAAAGTTTTACTACGCACCGACACCTGTTGCAAGTGTTCCTGTTGTACGTTCTACTGGTACACCGACACCTGATCCAATTGGCGTTTGTATAGCATTATCGTAACGTATTTCCAGTGTTGTAGTTACAACTTCTGAAGTAGCATAGTTTAAGGAGTTGTACTGAGCATTTGTAATGTAACAACCTACCACATCAAATGTTTCAAGTGGTATAGGTTCATGAATACCGTTACCACCGTCTAAAATTTCAATCTTAGTAGTAAATTTATAATCAATACCAGCAGCACCAGTTGATTGCTCATAAAAATCAAATTGCTTTTGTAATTGTTCGCCTACAAGAAGCTGTACATTATTGTTTACATCTTCTCTTAAGTTAACAGTAAGAGTTTGCCACGAGTGCTTACCTGCTAAGTATACTTTACTATTATAGCTATCTAATACAATTTCTTCAAAACTTACGTTTGGTCTTGTAATGTCTACAACTTGTTTTGTTAATTCTGTAGTAGGTGTACTAACTCCAAAATTAATAAATGTTACCCTAAATCTATACTGTAGTTTAGGCATGATCATTGCCTGATTAGCTGCACTTTGATCGTTTGCTATCGGCACTGTCATTTTAGTCAATGATGATACTGGCATATTTTCTTTGCTCCTAACTGTATATATTTAGCTTTATAAATTTGCAATTTCGCCGGTATTCTTAATACGTAACGGAATATATATAAATTCAATTGCTTTTACTGGTTCGATCGCAATATCTATATACAATTCGTTTCTATCAATCCTAGCCGGTGTATTGTTAGTTTCATCACATACAACTAAGAAGTCATATAAAGCTCTGTTACCTGTAAGTTCTAACATTAAAGTTTCAACAGATGCTTTAATTTCATCTCTTGTTATTTTATCGTTAGGTTCAAATAGGTATGGCTTAGCTAGTTTCTTAAGTTGCTGTCTCATATAAATTACAAGTCTAGCAACATTGATTCTGTCTAAAGCTGACGAAGCAGCATATCTAGTTTTCTGACCGAATGCTACTAATCCCGATCCACTTATAAATGTGATTGGATTAATTCTATTTTCGTACAGCGTATCTCTTTGTCCTGTGCTAAGTGTCGCAACTTGAAATTCACCTTCGCTAGTAACATATCCTGTAGAACTTGCATTTGTAATGGTTCCACGTCTAGTACCTGCTGGTGCAAACCAAGGATATGAAACTTGATCACTTAATGTAATTGTTCTTAACATCATATGCGATGCCGGAACTACAACATTATTACCAAAATTATCACTTGTAAAACCACTAGGGTAATAGTATGCTAGGTACGGATCTGAACTAATTAGTCCTTGCTCATTGTCTTCTGCTGCAAGTAGAGCATTTGTAGCATATTGTTGCAAGCTAGGTGTTGAATTATCTAATCTAAACGGAGTATCTGCAACAATAAACGCAGTTAAATCTCTGTCATAGTTAAGTGATATTAGCTCATTTGTAAGCTCAGGGTAACCTGGGCAAGACAATAAGTTAAATTGGTATACTTCACTATCTCTTATAGTTTCGTTGCTATTAGCTACTGCTTGTAATCTTTTTACAATTGTAGCTCTTTGAGCTAGTCTACCAAAGTTTCCAGCTCCGTCGATCTGATTTGGACTTTCTGTTACCCATCTATGTGGATAGTAGTTCTCCATTTCTTCGTCATCACC
>Ga0196899_1001221_pt1 | contig 12791 bp, 24 predicted proteins | sample VirMetDEL_Sep_01_FD_169095 | JGI IMG/M metagenome (GOLD analysis project Ga0196899, IMG submission 169095) | Aqueous microbial communities from the Delaware River and Bay under freshwater to marine salinity gradient to study organic matter... | ecosystem: Environmental > Aquatic > Marine >... | reverse complement strand
TGAGCATGGCTTTGTGAACTTACTATACAAAGATGTTACATACGTCAGGAACATTGTCTGCAATACAATAGATTGGATAGGCAAACAGAAGAGAACAGAAGTGCATGGATGTCTATACAAGCTAACAGTTAAGAATCTTTATAAACATAAAGAGTTAAGGGATGCGCTTGCAGATGATATGATACGCGATGTAGTTGATGGTGCATATGTTTGGATAGCAGATGGTGGTGAAAGTCCGATGGTGTTCAGTTTCTTGGAAGGTGAATGGGTGAACAATCATGGAAATGTAGTTAATGGTTACTCAACCATATCCTGTAATGAGCCTGTAAAAGAGATGTCAATACTTGACATGATCAAAGAACTTTATGAATATGAAGGTGAAAAAGTTGAACCTAAAGTAGTTAAGAACTATTTAATTGAACAATGAGAAAAGCAAGCGTAGACGTACAGAAATCCAAAGGCAAGTACCAAGTGTTCCGAGTAACCTTTGCTGATAAAAGGCACTACGATAATTGGTGGAACATGGTTGAAACCAAATGGGGTTATAAGATCATTGGCGTAAGGTTCGATGATGGAAACCCAGGGTTGGATAATTGGTAATTGTCAGGTAGATTACATTTTAATACGACAGGAACATTGACATTTGATTAAATAAAAATTAGAACACATGGAAATAGATTTAGTATCAGGTAACATCTACGGAATAGTAGACAACGGAGTGTTAATCTTATGTGCTTTTATTGGCTTTGAGATTGACGTAGTTATTGCAAGGTGGTTCAATAGAGCCACCAATCCATTCCTTTCAGCAGTGATAGGGGCGGCAATTGGAAATTGCATCAGCGACTTTCTAGGCGCGGTGGTTGACCCTAGCACTAGGTCAATGGCAATAGGTATAACATTAGGGTGTGTATATGCGCTAGTGTTAATTCCAATATTCAACTTAGTATTCAAAAACAAAAACAAGTAATATGAAAACAATGAACAGAAGTAAAGTGGAAATACAACGCATGATAGGTGCGTTGAATCTTGAGAAGACGATCATGCGGATGAAGTCCGAGATACTGCATGACATAGCAGATGGTAAGATACCTGCTGACATCATGCATTTTCGTGACCTACATGATTATGTGGATGCGAATGAGTATGGAGGATTCTGTGAGGATGGCAACCGAGTATTGGATTGTCTTCCTGCTGATCAGAAGATAGATGTACTTAACCATTGTCAAGATGTAATAGACTTTTGGTTGAAGTCACCTAATTGGTTTATTAAGTAGTCAGGAACATTGAAATTTGAAAAATGATAGAACAAAAGATATTTTCATTGGCTGAAATGCCTATGTATCAAGCGGTAGCTACAGTAATGGAGGACGGTAAGGTTTGGGTCAAATACTTCTTTAACAAACATGAGGTAACAGAAGGAGTTGACAATGAAGACCATCTTTTTGCTGAGTCTGTAATAGTTAAAATAAAAGACTACGTTGACCTTAATGGTCATACACTGTGGTCTTATTAGTCAGGAACATTGTAATATTGTAAAACAAAAACAGACAGTAAAATGAACACAACAGAGAACAATAAACTGATAGCCGAATTCATGGGGAGTTCAATCCTATTAGACCCCGACAATAAGGAAACCCCATTTACACGACCCGATTATGAAAACGATTGGAACGATTTGATGCAAGTGATTGAAAAAATAGAAAGCCTGTACAATGGCGGATTTGAGGTTGGAATTCATCATTGCTCTACAATTATAGGGCAATGCAGAAGCACCCCTTATGGAAAGCTTCATAATCAAGTAAATCTGTTTGAAATAACCGCTTCAGAAGGTTACAATTTTGAAAGAAAGATTCAATACACTTACGAAGCAGTAGTTCAATTCATCAAATGGTACAACAAAAACAAATAAAATGAAACGAACAGCAAAGAAAGTAAAGGACATCTTGGAGAATTTGGATTGGCAAGCAGAGTGGTGTCATCCTGACAAGTGGAATACTGCGGATGAACTCAGATGCACCACAACGCTTGAGGCAACGGAGTTTGACATTGAAGTGATTCAAGAGTATATTGACCTATATCTTGAAGATGTGGTTAATGAGTATAGGTATGACGAAGAAACTATTGAACTATATGATAAAGATGGTATGACTTTCCATATGCTACTCGCAACATACGTTGCCGACCCCGTGGCATGGGATGTGATCCGTAAAAGTAACGGAGACCTGTACGCTCCAGACTCTGCAACATTCACACTTGTAATACCTGAGATAGCATGAGAGACGCAATAATACTTGCGATGTACCTGGTGGCACTTAAAACACTTGATCTTATTGATAAACTGAAAAACAAATGAGAATTTTAGTAGCCTGTGAGGAATCACAAACAATAACAAAAGAACTTCGTGCATTAGGTCATGAAGCGTATAGCTGCGACATACTACCATGCAGTGGTGGGCATCCTGAATGGCATTTACAGCAGGATGTTTTTGAGGTGATCGAGCAAGGATGGGATATGATGATCGCGCACCCTCCATGCACATATCTTGCAGTAAGCGGTGCGAGGTGGTTATACAATAAAGACGGAAGTAAGAATGAGGATAGGTGGAGGAATCAAGCGGAGGCTTTGGATTTTGTACAAAGATTGATGGACGCGCCAATTGAAAAGATTGCTATCGAGAACCCTATCTCAGTCATATCCACGCACATCCGTAAACCTGACCAAATTGTGCAACCATGGATGTTCGGGGACAAGGCAAGTAAAAGCACATGCTTTTGGTTGAAGAATCTTCCACTACTTACACCAACAGAGGTTGTTGATAAGGGAGAGTTTATCGAATTCATCAGTAAGAAAGGAGTCAAGAAACGACAACCTAAATGGTACTTTGACGCATTGAAAGAAGCCAAGACACCTGCTGAGCGAAGGACTTTAAGAAGTAAAACATTCAAAGGAATGGCACAGGCAATAGCAAACCAATGGACAAAAACAGATGATAGTGATTGAGGTTCTGAAGGCAGGAACGTTGTTCTTTTTGGCTGTGTTCCTGCCGACAATTACAGTTTACACCATTATCAAACGGTTGTATATGACTATATTGCAGATAAATTTAAAACGAAAAATAAAAAAATGAAAGAAGGAATAAACGTATTATCACTGTTCGATGGAATGAGCTGTGGGCAGATAGCACTTAACAAATTAGGTGTAAAGGTCAACAAGTACTTTGCTTGCGAGATAGACAAGTACGCAATGCAAGTAACTCAACACAACTTTCCTGACACCATACAATTGGGAGATGTTCAGTTCGTTACCAAAGAAACTTTCGGTAATCACAAGATAGACCTGGTAATAGGTGGTAGTCCCTGCCAAGGATTTAGTTTTGCAGGTAAGATGCTGAACTTTGATGATCCACGCAGTAGGTTGTTCTTTGAATACGTCAGGCTTGTTAAGGATTTGAAACCCAAGTACTTCCTACTTGAGAATGTCAAGATGAAACAAGAGTCTAAAGACATCATCACAGAGTATATGGGTGTTGAGCCTATCGAGATAAACTCAGCATTGGTATCTGCTCAGAACAGGCGAAGACTTTACTGGACGAACATTCCTAACGTAGGACAACCTGAAGACAAGGGTATTGTACTGAAGGATATAATTGAGGATGGTATGGCAGGTGAGGCTCCTGTAAAACATACAGATAGAAACCGAAGATATTTAAAAGATGTCAATGGTAAATCATTATGTGCTTCCGCTACAATGTACAAAGGAGCTGGTAACAATGGAATGACACTCATACAAGTAGATGACAAACTCCGCCACCCAGAGGCAACTAAGAAAGGATACGCTGAAGCAGGTGAAGGCGAGGGTCTTGACCTTACATTCCCACAGTCAAATACACGTAGAGGTAGAGCAATGAAAGATAAGTCCAACTGTCTTACTGCGGCAGGTCATGAGATGGGCGTGGTAGTGAAGTCATACAGAGAGGTCAGAACTGAAGCGGCAAAAAAAGCAAGAAAAGAACACAGAGAGAAAACTGGTGAAGACTTCACACCATTCAGAGCAAAGGAACTTGTAGTAAGAGAAGACGAAAAAGTTGGAACGGTTACGCCATCTTTGAGTAACGACCATAAGATAAGCATTGAGAGTGACAAAAAACTTGTATGGCGCAAGCTAACGCCACTGGAATGCGAGAGGCTTCAGACCGTCCCTGATGGATACACACTTGTACTGGATGATAACGGTAAGCAGTTGGTAAGTGATTCTCAGCGTTACAAGATGCTTGGTAATGGATGGACTGTAGATGTAATTACTCACATTATGAAAAACATGAAACTATGAAGAAATACATAGCATATTACAGGGTATCAACACGCAAGCAGGGTGACTCTGGTCTTGGTCTTGATGCTCAGAAGAGGATGGTTCTTGGGCATGTCAGGAACGATGTCATACTTGAAGAGTTCACTGAGGTTGAATCTGGTACAAGCAAGGGCAAACGACCTATACTTCAAAAGGCAATTCAAAGATGCCAGGATGAGGGTGCTACTCTTGTAATAGCCAAGATAGACCGACTGTCTCGTAACGTGCATTTCGTTTCAAGCCTCTATCAGTCAGGTGTTGACTTCGTGTGTTGCGATATGCCACACGCTAACAAGTTGACCATACATCTCTTTGCGGCAGTGGCAGAGCATGAGGCTGACATCATATCTGAACGAAACAAGGCGGCTGCTCAGTCCATCAAGAAGATCATTGAGCGAGATGGGTTTTACATATCCAAGGCTGGCAACAGGATAACCAAGCTTGGTGGGTGTGACAATCCCAATACCGCTCCTGCCAACAAAGCATGGAAGGAGAAAGCACGTAACAACAGAAACAAGAATGTTGCAAGACCATTTGCTCAGGAGTTACGGAGACAAGGGCTTGGATACTGCACTATAGCCATGAGGCTTAATGAAGCAGGTTACAAAACATCAAGAGGAAAGTTCTATTACAAAACAAGTGTACAAAGGTTACTGAATGAACAAGGAAAGTAGAGATAGTTTTGAGTTCTGGTTCTATGTGATATACATAGGCGGACAGGTTATACCGATTATTTACTACATATTAATATACTGAAATGGTAAGAGAAAGAGATTTAAAGGAAATGGGGTTCAATAGAGAATACCCTCTGTACAGAATGGGAGACATTACGCTTTATGCGTATGATGATGATGACAGGCTCGATGTCTACTACATGATAGATGAGAGACCTATCGATGACCATGCATCATTCCCATATGAAAGGTCAATAAGAGTAAGAACAGTAGAACAACTAAAAAAACTGATAGATGAAAGGAGAGGTTAAATTGATAGTAAGGGTGGCTAATGACCATCCTGACGCTGAGATATTCAAGCGTCTCGGTAATAAGATAACACTGGAGCTGGATAATTATGATCACGCATTTGAGCTTACGATGACAATGCTTAACTTGCGAGGCTCCGAAATGTTTGAACACGGAGACCTGATGTTCTACAATAACGGAATACTGATAGAGATAGACAGATGAAAAAGGAAGAAAAACAAGCAATAATTGACATACTCAATCAATGGAGGGATATGATAGGAGTTGATGGCAGGAACGTTGACGTACTGATAGACAGAGTTAATCAGATATACATTCCAGAGCCAATAGACATACAAGAGGTAGATGTTATCAAGGCAGACATAGCAAACATGTGTGACCAGATCAAGTATGATGTCAAGCAGAATAAAGTACGTGGTGTTGATAATACAACGAAGAGAATGGCAATCTATAAAGCTTCTGAGATAAAGTATGGTAGAACGTCAAGTATGGAATGTGCGGTTAAAGAGTTCTTCGATAAGGACAGAACAACACTACTGCATTGGAGAAATAAATCAGATGACCTTATTGATATAAAAGACCCTATGTTTGCAACGTATGTTAGTCAATTAATTTAACACAAAAAGTGTAACACCGCAAATTGAAAACGAACTTTTAAAAACAAGGGATGAAAAAGATACTATTTATATTGGTAGTTGTTATGGTTTCTTGCGAATCACAACCATTGCCGCAAAAGCCCTACATCATTATTTACAAAAACCCAAATAGCGGAGCTTGTAATGAAAGCTATTGCAGGTATGAATACCAATCTGCCAATGGTAGAGTGATTTCATTCTGCGATTACGAATCAAAGTATAACATAGGAGACACGATAAAATGAAAACAAGAGAACAAGCAGAAGCGAGGGCATTGGAACTTTACCCAATTTTTGAAGAGTTTGACGTTGACAGATTGAAGCCACTCAGAGAAGCATACTTGCAAGGTTGGGATGAAGCTCAACAGGACAAACAGACCTGCGGATTCTGCGTTGAACCAGCTACGGAATTGACAGATGAAAAACATTCTGAAAGCCTTGACACCAAAGAGAATGAAGGTTCGGAGTTACCTTCGGAAAAGCAAAAGGACAAACAGACCTGTGGATTCTGCGTTGAACCAAAAGAAGTTGAAATGATTGAGTGTCCTGACTGCAACGGTGAAGGTACTTGGTACAACGACACATCAAGACAATGCACAACATACAGAGGAGATTGCTGTGGTGGTTGTGGTTATGATGTGGACTGCGATACTTGCAATGGAACGGGCGAAATTGAAAAAGAAGAAGAATGAAACACGAAATAATCCTCTGCAACCACCGAGCCAAGAAGGGAACACTTCAGGCGAAGAAGTATGGAACACTAATTATCTTCCTATCCTGGTTACTTACAGGAGGGATGGTGTATTCGATGACATTAATTTAAGACAGGAACAATGAAAGAAGAAGAAATAGACGAGATCCTTACACAGACAGTTAACGGAATGATGCTCATGGGAGTATCTGAACACTTTGATGGAACGCCACTGAAGATGATATTCTTGGGGCTTTCCTCTGCTTTGGCAGCAACATCGTCCGAGCATAAAGAGGCAAGTGATGACATGAAAGATTCTGCGATAACCATGCTGGAGACAATGAAGATGGTAATAGAGTCTTCCAGGTTCATGGTTGAGGTGGATATTCAGAATCAGATAGATGACCTGTTGAAATAATATGATTTATGGGATGGATTAAAATTGACAGAAACATAACCGAACACTGGTTGTGGTCTGATGAGAAGAAACTAAAGTGGTGGTTGACCATACTCATTGATGTAAATTACTCGGACAGAAGGATGGCATTAGGGTATAAAACTTACGAGGTGAAACGTGGTCAATCACCTAACAGTATAAGAACATGGGCAAGCATTTTTAAGACAGGAACGAAGTCAGTTGTAAGGTTCTTTGACATGCTTGAGGAAGATGGTTTGATAAGGAGAGGAACAATAGGAAGTGGGAAACACTCAACGACACTCATAACTGTCTGTAAATACGATAGTTACGACTATGATGGAAACGCAAGGGAAACGCAAGAGACAACACTAAGTACCACGCAAGAGGATACGCAAGGGGATACGCAAGGGGGGTACATAAGAAGAAAGGAAGAAAGTAAAGAAGGAAAAAAAGAAAGAAATAATATTAATGCGCCAAGCATAAATGAAGTGATAGATTATGTTTTGGAGCGTGGATACTCTAAATCTCTTGCAGAAAAATTCTATGCTCATTACACCGTAAAAGGTTGGGTTGTAAAGGATGGTTCTAAGATTGATGACTGGAAGGGTCTTCTTAATAATACGTGGTTCAAGAATAATCATAAAAAAACAGACAGGACAATACAATTAGATGATGGTTGTATATTTGTACCAATGTCTGAGGCTCGTAATATTGTGCGAGACCTTTCACCTACATCAATGCATGAGGCAGAACTCAGAGGAGAAGGTGATGAGTATGTCAGGAATGTGATGAATGCAAGAGTACAGTACGAGCCTTATGGTGATGCTTGGAAAACAAGAAGGTAATGAAAAAACTGTTTGAAAGAGAAATAAGTATTTATGAGAGTCTGTTCGATGTGGACTCCAATCATGTGATAACTGTAGGTCAGGCTCTCAGTCGCATCAAGAAAGGCAAAAGCAGGGATAAGGTAGAACATGTAAGAAGACTTCCTCATGGAAAGGAGCGTGATAGTGTTAAGAAGTCACTTCCATCGCCACTGTTCTCTGGTGTGTTCAAGTCCAGGAACGACAACAACATCATCTCATACACTGGTCTGATATGCTTGGATTTTGATAAGTGCAACATCAAAGACAAGATAGCTGAACTGAAAAAGAACAAGTATGTCGTTTCATGTTGGGTATCTCCAAGTGGTAACGGTGTGAAGGCATTGGTAGAAGTTTCCGAGCCTAACAAACATCTTGAGCATTTTGACGCACTGCTTGAAGACTTCAAAGACCTTGATCAAACAGGAAGAAATCTCAGCAGGGTTTGCTTTGAGTCGTATGACCCGAACATTTACATTGCCCGTAAGTGGGAAGTGTATGACAGGTTCGTTGTCAAAACGTATGAAGCTGTTCCTGTCGTAAACACAACTCAGAACACCGTTTACGAAAGACTCAAGAAGTGGATGGTCAACAAGGGTGAAGGATTCTTTGAGGGCAACCGTAACAACTTCGTATTCAAACTTTGTTGTGGATGTCTGAGGTTCGGATTAGTAAAGGATGAGGTCAGGGATGTTATGATCAACGACTTCTGCGGTGGTAGCTTTCACGTAAAGGAGTTGGATGTGATACTCAATTCCGTTTACAGGAACTATGCTTCTGATTTTGGAACAGCACAGTTCACCGAGGATGATCACCTTATCAGCACTGTTACCAAGGAAAGCATAGAAGAGGAACTTGAAAACCTTGAGGGACCGCTTGAGGATGTTATATACCTGAATGACATTATGCCTGAGATGCTATCCTCATTCCATTCAGGAGATACAGAGGGTGAAACAACTTACTTTCCATGCATTGACGATAGATGGAGATGGTGTAGAGGTGAGATAACTGTTATGTTCGGAATTGCCAATTTTGGTAAGACCGAGATGATGCTACAGCTCATGCTGATCAAGTCCATCCGTGATGGTTACAAGTGGGCTATATTTTCTCCAGAGAATTACCCTCCAGTGTCTTTCTACAATCAGCTTATACATACACTTGTTGGAAAGAGCGTACATAAGCACCACAAGAATCAGATGTCTGAAGATGAGTATAGGAAAGCGGCTGAAAAGATAAACAAGCATTTCTTCTTCATCTATCCTGACGAAAAATCACCTACCCAAGAGTACATCAATAGAAAATTCGTAGAATTGATGGTGAAGGAGAATGTGGATGGATGTCTGATAGACCCATTCAATTCCCTTGTTAGAGATTTCAGCTCAAGAATAAGGGATGATCAGTATCTTCAAGAGTTCTTCAGGGTACAAAAGAAATTTACACTTGAGAATAACATCTACATGATAATCGTCATGCACCCAAACTCATCATTAATAAGAGACGAACGAACAGGGGATTACAGACCGCCTGGCGTGTATAATATTGCAGGTGGTGCTATTACGCTGAATAAAACAGATAACTTACTTCTGTTCCACCGACCATACTACAACTCAAATCCATCTGACACAACATCTCAGTTTTTCTCCAAGAAGATCAAGAAGAAGAACATTAACGGTAATACTGGTGAATGTATTCTGACATATGATGTTTTTGAACGTAGATTCTATGATGGGGATTACACTCCATTTGATGAAGAAAAAACTGCTTATGTTGTTCCTGAGTCTGGTTTCTCAAGTGCAATGGAACAAGCAAGGTTTCCGTATGCTAACGAAACGGATGAAGAAGTTCCATTTTAATTTCAGTCCTCAAATAGATTACGACCTAACCAATTAAATTAGCAAAACAAAAACAAAAGAAAGATGAAGAAAAGCTGGGTGACAAAAATCAAAGACAGAACCCCTGAGTGGTTTGAGTACAGACAGAATGGGTTAGGAGCATCGTCTGCGGCCATAGTGTGTGGTCTCAGTCCTTACAAACCAACTCCCATGCAGTTATTCCACGAGAAGGTTGGCACTATGGAGTCAGACAAGTCAATGTCAGCTCCAGCGTTTCACGGAATACATCAAGAGGAATACGTTGCTAACCTTTGGCGTTACTATGACGGAACAGAGGATGGGTATATGGAGAACTTTGAGACTGGAAGAATCATACGTCAGGCTCGTCAACTCGTTGGATTCATTCAGAACCCAAAGTACCCTCACTTGTACTGCAACATCGATAGGGTGATTTTAAAGGGTTCAAGAAAACTGAATGATGACGGAACGATTTCTAACGAGGTAACAACAAAGAACTGTCCGTTGGAGATCAAGACTATGAATGGTTTTGTCTACAAGAAGTATGAAGGCGTTCCTGACATGTACATTTTACAGGTACATCAGCAGATGATGATAATGGAGTGTGATTACTCCGAGATAGCCATGCTTATTGACGGTAGGAACTTCAAGGTATTTCCCATACATAGGAACGAGTCTATCGTGGAGATGATAGAGGAGCGTACATTTGATTTCTGGAAGCGTGTACTACAAGGAAGACAGGCTCTCATCAAGGCTGAACAGGCAAAGGAAGATGAAGACTACGAAGGTTACGAAGATTGTATGGGTGTTATCCAGCAGCTTGAACCTGAGCCTGACGATAACGAACACTACTCGTCATTCCTGTCCGAAACCCATGAAGTGGAACAGGAGATAATGATGGGTAACGAAGACCTGCTCGATAAGACCCAAAGACTTCAGACAGTTAAGGCAATGATCAAGCACCTTGAAAAAGAGAAGCGAGAACTTGAGAACAAGATAAAGAACGAGTTCAGGAAGGAGTCTGTAGAGAAGATAGAGTTTCCTGGGCATGGGTACATGAGGTACTACCAAAGAGCGAACAACAACACTAAGATGCTTGATGTCAGGATAACCAAGCCAGATGAATTTGTCATCGGAGTTGAGTTGGAAAATATTGACAGAAAAGTAGGTTATATCATTTAATTGTAATACTTTAGCAACATGGAAAAGTTAGTAAAACTACAGTCAGAACTCAAGTCACCGAAGAACCAGGTGAATAAATTCGGTGGCTACAAATACCGTAACTGCGAGGATATCCTTGAGGCGGTAAAGCCACTACTTGACAAGCACGGTCTCGTTCTTAACATAACAGACTCTCTTGGAGAGCTTTGTGGAATACCTTACACTGAAGCCACTGCAAGCATCTTTGATCCAAAGAAACCAGACGTTGTAGTGACATCTAAAGCTCAGGCAGGTATCGACCCGAATCAAAAAGGAATGAGCCTTGGTCAATGTTTCGGTGCGTCATCATCATATGCTCGTAAGTATGCCCTGAACGGTCTTCTTCTTATCGATGATAACAAGGATCCTGACGTAACAAATAACCACTCAACTACTAAGCCAAGAAAGACAACTACTGTTGAGAAGAAGGCAGGAGCAAAGAAGAAAGTAGTGGCTGGAACTGCTGAGTATAACAAGCTGTTGGGATGGATAGAGAGTGCAAAAGGCTCTATTGAAAAGGCACTTGAAATGTACGACATCGACAGTGCAACAGAAAACCTAATTCGTAAATCAATTAAATCCAAGTAATATGAGTTCAGTGAACAAAGTGATTCTTTTGGGTAACATCGGAAAAGACCCAGAGGTAAGAGAAACCAAGTCAGGTAAAGTAGTTAATCTTGTTTTGGCAACATCGGAAAGATACACCGATAAGAGCGGACAGAAACAGGAAAACACAGAATGGCACAACCTTGTAGTGTTCGGAAAGCTTGCTGATGTTGTTACCAAGTATGTAAAGAAAGGTGACAAGCTTTATGTTGAAGGGAGTATTACCACAAGAAAGTGGGAGGACAAAGAAGGGAACACCCGATACAATACGGACATCAAGGTGCGTGACCTAACCATGCTTGGAGGCACAGAGAAGAAAGCGACCAAACAAGTAGCCGTAGCGGTAGGCGAAGATGAAGATGATTTACCGTTCTAAGTACTTGATTATCAATAAGTTAGAAAGCCCTGTCGTAATGATGGGGCTTTTTATTATCTTTAAGCATGGCATATAAAAAGATCAAACTCAAGATAACCGATGAGGTGTACGAGAAGATGCAGTCCCGTAACCCGTTGTGGACAAGGGAGGCATTCGATCAATCTGAAGATCTTGCAAGACAGTTCAAGGAGAACATCCTTTACATGTGCGAGAAGAAAGGCTTCAAGGTAAAGGATATGCTAAGTTGGCTAAATGAGATGGGGCTTAAATTCAGACCACGAAGGTTATACGAGTGGGGTTCTGAACACGCAATTTATCCATCACTTGTGGAGATAACATTCTTCTCCAAATACTTTGAGATAGACCCAGGAGTAATGATAAGCAAAGACCTGAGAGAGGCGGACAGGTTAAAGAGTATTTCTGAAAACAAGGTTTAGCATGTCCTCTATTTCAGAGGTCATCTTAACATCCATGTATGATCCATCAGAGAACAGGAGCGTCACCACCGCCATACGGTTAACAATCCTTGTGTAAGCTCTTGTAACATCTTCAATGTGAAACCAACCTATTGATTCTTCGTAAGTTGGGTTTGGTAGTGGCTGAGGGCTTGGCAGGTTAAGCTTTTCATTTTCCTCTTTGATCCTTTCAATTTCCTCTATGTTCGTGCAGATGAATGTTGATGCTCTCATACTATCAAAGATACGAACTATCTTGAGATAATATTCCTGCCGACACCTATACCAACATAATGGTCTCCATTGAATCCGTAGTCTATCCTGAAATAATTCTTGTTAACAGTTGCCTGAACACCAAGCCCCATAAG
>Ga0196899_1001216_pt1 | contig 12816 bp, 7 predicted proteins | sample VirMetDEL_Sep_01_FD_169095 | JGI IMG/M metagenome (GOLD analysis project Ga0196899, IMG submission 169095) | Aqueous microbial communities from the Delaware River and Bay under freshwater to marine salinity gradient to study organic matter... | ecosystem: Environmental > Aquatic > Marine >... | reverse complement strand
GCTGTAAGATTGCACAGATCGTCGTTGTCGGGGGAGTTCGCAGAAGTGCTCTCATCAGTCTGTCTAACCTCACTGACGATAGACTCCGACGATGCAAGTCAGGCCAGTGGTGGCAAGACAATCCTCAGCGTGGCCTAGCCAACAACAGCGCATGTTACACAGAGAAGCCAGACTTTGAGGCATTCCTAAATGAATGGAAAAGTTTATACGAGTCCCGATCAGGAGAGCGAGGTATGTTCTCTAGAGTCGCAAGTCAAAAGCAAGCTGCAAAGAACGAGCGACGAGATGCTACCTATGATTTTGGAACTAATCCATGTAGCGAGATCATCTTACGACCTTACCAATTCTGCAATCTATCGGAAGTTGTTGTCAGGGCAACAGATACGCTCTCAGACCTCAAACGAAAAGTTCGTGTTGCGACTATCCTTGGAACTCTACAGGCTACCTTGACTGACTTCCGCTACCTGCGTAAGGTATGGAAGAACAACACAGAGGAAGAAGCATTACTAGGAGTATCACTTACAGGAATCATGGATCATCCGACGCTGTCGGGAAGGAAGGATAAAGGTGTCCTCAAAACATGGCTTACTGAGTTACGTGAAGAAGCTATCGGAACGAATAAATCATGGGCTGACCGACTGGCTATTAATACTTCTACTGCTATTACCGCCGTTAAGCCTAGCGGTACTGTGTCTCAACTGGTTGATTCTGCTAGCGGTATACATCCACGATACGCACACCAGTACATCAGACGAGTACGAGCAGATGCAAGAGACCCACTGTGTCAAGTACTGGAAGCAGCTGGAATCCCCGTAGAGGACGATGTAATGTCACCCAGTACCAAGGTATTCTCCTTCCCTATAAAGTCTCCTGACAAGGCTGTGGTGGCCTCTGAGATGGGTGCTATGGAACAACTTGAGCTATGGGAGATATACCAAGACTATTGGTGTGAACACAAACCATCAATGACGTGTTACTATCGTGATGATGAGTTCCTTGAGGTAGGTCAGTGGCTGTACAACAAGTTCGATAAGATAAGCGGTGTTAGTTTTCTGCCTTATTCCGAACACACGTACCAACAAGCTCCTTATGAACCCATCGACGTAGAGACCTATGAGAAGCTGAAGGAGGAATTCCCAGAGACGATTGATTGGAACATCTCTGAGAACTCTGACATGACGGAAGGGTCTCAGCAGTTAGCCTGCACGGGTAATAACTGTGAGTTGTAACTTAGGGGGCTTCGGCCTCCTTTTTTAATCTTCTAACACAGCGGCGGCTGTCCCAATAGAGTTCTTAAGAGCAGGAACCTCCATGATATGCTTAAAAGCTTTCTTAGGTTCAAGAGTAATAAGGTCTATACCTGCCTTACCTCCTATAGAAATCAAACCACCAGCAGGAGCTATAGTAGTAAGAGCAAACTCATAAGGATCTTCTCTTAGTTGGTTCATTCGATACTGTGAAGTTGGTGCTTTGTTAAGACTAAGAACAGATAAAGGCTGATCCACTACTGCCTTGAATAGTAACTCTTCTCCGGTTATCTTGTCTTCTCCTCCTGAAAAAACAAAGTCACGAGCCTCATCAATAACACCATAGCCTACTCCTGCACTGGCTACGTACAGAGCTGCATTAGATGCTGCTTGCCCTATGTTACCGTCCATAAGATTGTCAAATACTTTCTTTCTTAGTATGGATCTTTGCACAATAGCAAAGCCCATTAGAGTATATAAAGGACGAAGAGCAGGAGACTTAGCCCAACGTAAAGGACGACCTGCAACGGAGATAAGCTGTTGTTGTCCTAGTCCTGCATAAGCGAGGTCAGTCATCAATCTTAGTTCTTTTTCTGACATAGCCTCTAGGTTTTTACCATGTTTACGGAAAGCATTAATAATAGTAAACCTATCTGCTTCAGAAAAATAATCACTCCATTTTTCGTTGAACTGGCCTTTCTTAGCTAAGTCATAGCCATTTTCAATAACGCTGTTCATAATGGCCCGTTTGCCCAAACCATCCATGCTTTTAAATAAAGTAATCTTAAAACCTTTTTCTAGCCCACTAGCTAGTACTCTATTTGCTTTGTCTATACGAGAAGGATCGCCAGCCATTCGGTTTAGTTCGTCTACTAACTTACCAGCAAATTCACCTTGAGTTTGTCTGTTGATACCTGTTAGCTTAGGATCAACAAAACTTCTTTGCCTCATATTAAAAGTACGATTAGCACCACGAATAGTAGCAGCTACACCATTAAGCATAGGAGATACAAAGACATCGTGTAAGTTAAGCACAGCAGACTTAAGGGACATTAACGTACCGCCATAGCTTAGTGTCGATAAAAGCTGTGCAACAGCAGGAGCATGTTGTTGAGATCCTATAACCATATCCTCAATGACACGAGCACCTCTTACGGCTACTTCTTCTGGCAAGTCTTCTGCAAGACGACGAGCAATAGCCTGGAATGCTTCTTGTCCTGTAGGGCTTTTAACACCAAGAGTACCTACATCTATACGTTTAGCTATCTCATTCAAAAAGTCGTTTTGGTTGAGTAATTTAAAGTCAGTCAAAAACGGATTCTGATACAGTTCAATCATATCGTCATCAGCTACTTCTCTATTAGACAATGCTTTTCTAGACTGATCTTGTTGTATTTCTAGATAATTTTTACGACCTCGATCTGCATAGGTACGGTCTTTTTTACTCAAAGGTTGTGTTTGTACGTGCAGTCTTTCTGTTTGAACAGATACTTCTTCACCAATGTTTAGGCGTTGCTCTTTAAACAACTGGCCTCTAAAGTTGAGGTAGTTATTAACTGCTCTTAGCTCTTGACTATTAACACCAGCATCAGACAACCTCTTTAGAAACTGAGCACGATTATTACCCTTTATACCACGCGCATAATCAAGCATAGCTTTAGCGGCTTCTTTGTTTGTTCTCCACAGTTTTATTACAGGCACCATAGGAAGAAGAAACTCATCGTAAGCCCTATTCATCTTACCACCAGAAGACTCAGCAGCAATTTTAGTTAAGCCCGATAGCTCAGGACTAACCTTGTAATAAAGAGCATCTTCCGCTGTATCAAGCGTCTCAGTAAAAAACCCTACATCTTTTTTTGTAGCTTGTCTTCCTAAAGTAAAAGTAATTTTTTTAGGCTCGTCTGTCATTCTACGTAATTCAGAAAAGTCTTCTGCTTTTTCTAACTGCTTACGTAAATTAAATTCAGTTTGCATCTGCTCTCTGGCTTTCATAAACGTAGTAAACTGATCGTCGATAGCTTCTTTGATGTCAGCTTTTTTGTCTACTTTACCGATGCCGGGAATGTCATAACCTTCCTTTGCATTACCAGTAGCACGAAGCCCTGCGTACTCATAACCTCCAGACACCCTTTTAACAGGACCACCACTACCGTCAGGCGTTAGTGCCCTTGCTTCTATCTGAGGTCTGTTATCATCAGTCATCTTCTTGATGTCGTCTGATATGCCTCTAGTAATAGCAGACTCTTCAGCAGCCTCTATCAAAGCCTTAGTACCTATTTGCTCCGCTGTCTTTGTCATACCAAGACCAGCAATGTCTTTTACTGCAGACATAAACTTAGTAGGATCACGAGCAACTTGAAAAGCACCGCCGCCTCCTGCTGCAGCTAAAGTAGCTAATAGTCTAGGCCCGTACATAGCAGCAGTACGCTCTTCCATAAAAGGACGATCTAAGTCAACGGCTGTTCCTGCCATCATTTCACGAAGACTACGTACATCATCGCCTGTAAAAAACTCATAACCAACACGAGCAGGAGACGCAATTAAATCAGCAGTGTCTACAGCAAGGCCTACTACAGCAGAAGACATCTCTTGTATACCTTCTGCTAAGTTTTCAAGCACAGTGTCTTCAGCAGCCTCTAATCTGTAAGCTGCTTCTGCTCTTTCCTGTTCTGCCTGTGCAAACTCTTCCTCTAACTGCTCTCGTTCTGGGGCTGTTTCATAAACCCTAAAAATTATTTTAAGGTCTTCTTCAGTAGGAGGCTTATTCCCAGTTAACAATAAAGTACGCCCAGTAGTAGGATCTGTTACTTCATAAGTAGGCATTATTTAATTTCCTTTACCTTATAACCACCTATTTCTTGTGTTTCTTCTTCAACTTCAGTAGCAGGTTTTTTAACAGTTTCGCCTAGCTCATCATAGCGTTGCTCAAGGAGAGATTCAACTCTATCTCTTTTAGCTTTTGCTGCTAATCTAGTAGCTTCTGCTGTAATTTCTTCTTCACTAGGATCACTAAACCAACTTGTATCTAAATTATCTTTAGCTTCAGCTTCGTACTCTTGTATTTCTCTAAAGTTGGGGCCTTCAGTAAGTTCTTTTTCTAATCTACGAATGTCAGTTCTAATTTGTGACTTTCTACTTACCTCTCTAGATACCTCTAACCTTACTGCTTGATTAAGAGAACTTAAAGCATTTTCTGCAAGCTTTCTTTCTCCCGGATTCCAAGTTTCTCCTGCTTCAAAATCAGGTTGTTTAATATCAGCTAGTTCAGATAAAAATTGATCTTTTAATTCTGGATCAATATTAGATTGATTAATCCTATCTTCTAAAGTAGTAGTAGGAAGAGGCGCTTTTTTCATTGCTGCGTCTTCAGCTGCTTTAGTTTTAGCGTTTTGTAGCTGCAAGTTAAATAAATTATCTCTGGCTTTGTCTTCTTTTAACTCGTCAATAACATTACCAAAACCTGATTGAATAACATTTTCTTCAAACTTAGCTCTGACATTTTCAGGTACAGCATAGTATGCTTGAGCAATAGCTTTTTCTTGAGCGGCTCGTTCTTCGTCTCTTAATCGGTTCTCATTTAACTCTCTTCTAACTTGGTCATCAGATTCTCTTTGAGTACGTCCAGTAACAGTAGAAGGATCTACCCCTGCTTGTACAGCAACACGAGCCATGATGCCTTCAATATGCTCTTTTTCAGCGTCAGTAGGAGCAGCTTGTCTAGCCGCCTCCAAACCTCTTAGACTTTCAAGGGCACTTGCTTCAACAGCTTTTCCTTTCGCAGCCTCTGCCGCCATAAGTTGCTGTGGTGTTTGCGCTCTTGCCGCCATAAAGTCTGCTCGTTCAACAGCACCCATACCACGTAGTCTTTGCATCTCTTCTTGTGCAGCTTGTTGTTGCCTAAGCTGACCCGGAAGCTGTGCTGCTTGTTGTGCGGCAGTAAATAGCCCTTGCTGGTAAGTAGGCTGTAACAAACCTTGTAAAAATGTTTGTGAAAACTTAGCCATTATTAGCCTCCGTAACCCATAAACTTCAATACTTCAGCGGCTTGTTCAGCAGTACTAGGTTGCTTTGGAGGAGTCAATGCACCACGAAGCAAGTTAGCTCCGATTCCTCCTAACAAGTTAGCACGTGCCTGCTCTGATATAAGCTGCGCCTCAAGACCAGACAGAGTAGCCTCACCAAACAACCCAGCACCTTGCAACTGAGCTTGCTGTTGTAACGCTGCCAATTGCTGTGCAGGCTGAGTAGCTGCCATAAGCTGTTGCTGCGGTATGTATCCAGCACCAAGGAATGCCTGTCCTAATTGTGCTTGTTGCATTTGCTCTGCTTGTGCTTGTTGCATAGCCGCTAGCATAGCTCTGTTACGTGCTTCACCTATTGCAGTTTCCTGCGCCAACAACTCAGGCGTAGCACCACCGTACGCTGCAGAACTTAAACCAAGACGACCCTGTGCAGCCATCCGCTCTTCTGTAGCAAGACGTTGACGTTCTTCTTCAGGACGTTGTGTTCTACGCATACGCTCAAAAATAGCTTGCTCACGGTCTACTGTAGGCTGTACTGCTTGACCAAAGAAACCACCAGCACCTCCTAGTAGTTGACTCTGCAAAGCAACTTCTTCAGGCGACAAACCCATAGTAGTTTCAATAGCGCCTTCAGGAGTTACTCTAGTCCCCATGCCAGCACCAGTAGCAGTAGTCACAGTAAACGGTCTAAACTGTGTCTGCTCTAGCTGTCTTGCGGCAAGTTCTTCAGCGCCTGTTCTAGCTTGTCGCCCTATGTCGCTAAGACGACCATAAGCTTGACCTGTTAATAGACCACCAAGGACTCCGGGGAGAGCTACTGACGGTTGTGACAAAAAGTCAGTAAGACCTCCTAAAAACCCGAACAGCCCTCCTGCTTCTGTGTTTTCTTCAGCCATCGTTCTCTCCTAGTTAAAGTAGCTTTCCTATCAAAGCCATTACGTTAATCTCCTGCAGTGACAAAGCAAAACCATCTATTTCTGATTCTAGTCCTACCTGTACGCTTGTTCCATATCCTGTTGTGTTAACCGATCTTGCGTTGGTCAACTGTCCTGCCGTGAACTCCACCGTGGTGTACTCGCTTTCACCATAGAATCCAGTAATTTGGTTACCTACTGTAAACTCCGCAGTAGCGTAAGTTGTGTCAAAGTCATATGCCCACTTAAGAAACACTGTTGCGTTATTTGCACCAACAAGCGTAGGCTTTAACTTCTTTAAAATCTTAACTCTAGAGCTATCGCCAAATGTCAAGCTTGGGCTGTAGTACTTGAATCTGTAGCCGCTTCCGTTGTCGCTGTAGCCTGTGTACGTGCTGATGCCGTTAACAGTACCAATATATAACGTACCGTTTTCTAGTCTTGTAAACGACGTAAACTTAGTAGACGGCCAACGTGTTACACGATAAGATCCATTTTCTAAAGTACCGCGAACATCAAAGCAGTACGTTACATCTTGTCCAGTAAAGGTTAGTAAGTAGAAACCTTCTTCTGGGCTGTATACCGATCTAAAGAACTCATCTTCGTTCTGTAGTGCGGCAATGATGTCCTTAGTAATATTGCCTGACAGACTACTAATTGGTAAAGACTTTTCTTGTATTGTTCGACCAAAGCTTTTTAGTCCTGTATGCGACAGAAACAACACGTCCGTACCTGTGTACTGCACGGTATCTCTGTCAACACAGCCAACACCCGCTACAGTATCTGCCAATGCCATTGTTGCTGGTGCTTCTGCTCCTTGATATGCAATGATACTGTGCTTACCAAATATAATTAATAGCCCATTGTGCGCCGCTAATGCTACAATTTCGTCATAACCGTCAGGCCATACCTTAGATACGTCGATGCTGCCACTAGTACCACCAGACCAGTCATGCCCAATAAGTAGATCAGACCAATAGATAGTAGACTTGTTAGTGCTAAAGTCTGCTGTCCAGAGCCTTCCATAGGCCGCTAGAACTTCGTTACCGTACATTGCACTAGTAACACCAGCCGCACCAGAAACGCTACTGAGCGTGATTACAGAGCCTCCTGCGTTGTCATATACAAGAGGTTGATAACCGCGTTGGAAAAAGTATATCTTGTCGTTAAAATTAACAAGCTTCCAGTTGTCCGCAGTAATGGTGTAACTACCGGGAGTTTCGTCAACCAGTGTAGTTGTACCGCTAATAATTTTGTTGTTGCCTACAGAAAATATTTTGGTGTTTCCTGCGTTGTCCTTGAACTCTTTGATAGCTCTTAACGAGTCAGTACCAAGAACAGTCTTCGTTGTAGTTACAACAGTGTGGCCTTTACGTGCAGCAATACGACCACGTTTGTCAATCACAGCGTTGTCTGCAATCTCTGCAAACGACGGGTCTTGTGCCAGCGGCGAGTCTTCAGTGTTAACACCTTTGAACGCTGGGGCTACAAGATTGATACTTTGCAGTTGTTGAGCCATATCAAATAGTCCTAAATACCATCTCTTCAGGGTGCTTTGCTGCGTCTATAGCAATAGCGTCAGACAAAAACTTATCAGCAATATTGAAGTACTCAGTAACAGAAGTTCCTCCTGTTTCTCCGCGCTCACGTGCTAATAGGGCTACAGCAAGATGAATTACAGGCATTGAAGGTACAAGCAATGTATCTGTGTTACTGCTTAAATCTGCTTGTCTTTTTATGACATCAAACCGAAGACTGTACACACCATCAGGAGTTGGTCCTACTAGTACCTGCGTATCACCACTAGCATCAAGACCGTTGTAGGTGTAATAACGTGGATCACCTTCTACTGCACTACTAATGTACAGCTGTTCGTTAAACCAGTCTTTTGTCTGATAGTCCATAAACAAGTTACTTGTGTCATTAAGAACACACATAACTTTTACGTTGTCACCACCACCAGTCAATGAGTAGGTGTTGTCCGATGCAGTAGTAGAAATAGTAATTGTTTCACGCAAGGCAGACCAGTCAGTTGCTTCTTCTACTAGCTTCTTCGCATCATTAATAAAATCACCTACCATCTTAACGTAGGTAGTGCTGGTGACTGACGTGGTTTCTTCTTCACGCAATCGACGCAATACGTTATTCATTAAGTTAAGGTACGTCATACCAGCATTCCTCGTGTACGCCTAATTAATTTTTGACCTTCTTCGTTATAATCTAATGCAGGAGTTTTAATAGCTAAAGGAACTATTTCTGTTCTTCGAGGCGTTAATCCTTTCATGAATTCTTGAAAAGGTACTGGCTCTGGTGTGCCTGCAGCGCCTAAAGCAGAAAAACCAGCACCCATTGCAGTTAACAAACCAATATTTCCACTTGTGATTTGTTCTTGCAGTGCCTGTTGCTCTTCACCGTAAACTCTTTCAAACTCAGCTTGACGTGTTAGTATTTCTTCACGTTCTTCTTCTGCCAAGCCCAACCGTGTAGTAACACTATCTCTAAACTGACCAAACGCTTCAGCCTGACTAATCTGTCCTTCTTGTAGACCAATCAGGTTTACATTGAACTCTTCTTGCAGATCAGCAAGAGACAATCCTAGTTCAGCAAAGCGTTGTTGACTGTCTGCACTAAGAGCTTCTACCTGACCACCAACACTAATTATTTCTTGAGCTAGTGCTAAACGGTCTTGCTGTGCTTGACCAAATTGTTCTGTTGTGTACTGCTGGTAAGCGTCAAAAGCTTCTTGTTGTGATATTTGTCCTTGACGCAGTGCCTCAATGTTTACGTTAGTGCCAGCAAACAACTCCTCTATAGTCTGGTCCTGCTGTTGGAACCGGAGCATCATGTCGTCACTAAGTTGAGTTACGTCACCACCAACAGCTATGATTGCCTGTTGTAGTTCCTGACGCTCTTCTTGTGCCGTAGTAAACTGCTGGCCTATAGACGTACGCAGTTGATCTAGTGCTTCCTGCTGCGTTATCTGTCCTGCCTGTAGTGCTTCAATGTCAACACCTACGCCAGCAAACAAATCAGAAATAGTGCCACCAAAGTCTGCAAACATCTGTTGCATGTCAGCACTTAGCTGTGTAATGTCACCGTTAGCCGCAATAATAGCTTGTTGTAGTTGTTGACGTTCAGTAGCAGCAAGTTCAAATTGTTCCGTTGTAAATTCTCTGTACTCATCAAAACGATTAGCTACGTCTTCTCTAAGCGACACTAAATCACGATCAAGCATCTCTAGTTCAGCGCTGAGTCCACCTTCTACTGCTGCAAGAGACTGAATTAGAGAAGCCTCAAGTCCTGTAATACTAGCTAGGAACTCTGCTTCTTGGTCGCTAAACTGTGTAGCAATACCGTTGATAGCGTCATCAAAACGTTGGTTAAGATCAGCAAACTGTTCACCAACGTCTGTCTGAAAGAGAGCAAAGGTATCTGCAAACTCGTCAAAACGTCCTGAAAAGTCTGCTCTAATACTGTCTAGATCTTCACCTAAGCCTAACAGTTCATCTCTCAGAGCGCCTTCTGTAGCTGCTAGTTGTTGGAATACAGAAGTTTCTAAGCCTAACAACTGTGCAGCAAACTCAGCTTCCTGCTCTGTAAACTGTGTAGCAACGCCGTTGAGTACGTTGTCAATCTTGTCATTAAGATCATCAAAGCCAGCTTGTACGTCAGCAGAAGTAGCAAAACCAAAACTGTCTACGATGCCACGTACGTCGCCTTCTGACAGACCCTCAGGAAACTCTATGTTAGCGATAGCTTCGTTAACTAAGTTACCTACGTCTTCAAGAGAAATACCTTCAGGTATACCGTCAATAGCTTCTTGAATTAGCTGTCGTACTTCTTCTGCAGTAGCGCCTTCAGGTATGACAATGTTAGAGATAGCGTTGTCAACTATGTCTCGTACTTGATCGGGCGTAGCGTACCCAGCCTCTGCCAAAGCCTGCAACAGACGATCTTCTGTAACAAACCCTGAGTTAGCCAGTGCGTTAGTAATGTCGTCTGGTGTTGCATATCCTGCTTCTGCTAATGCTTGCATCACCTGTTCTGGTGTAGCAAAACCAGCGTTCTGTATAGCTTCCTGTACTTGTTCTGGAGTGGCAACACCAGCCAACGCTTCTGTCAACTGCTCTTGTGTCAGATAACCTGCATTAGCTAACTCTTCACGTATACGGTCAAAGTTTTGTTGTGACAGTGTAACGCCGTTGATTTCAAAGTACTCAGCAATGTCCTCCATTGTAGGCATTGCGTCAAAGTCAGGCAATGTCTCAACAAAGTTCTGAATAATCTCGTTGACTTGTTCTATTTGACCTGTGAACTCTTCGTCTATTTGTGCCAAGAAGTCAGCAAACAAACTCTCAATATCAGTTGGAGTAGGCTCTGGCTCTGGTTCGTCTGTAGGAGGCTCAGGTTCAGGCTCTGGTTGATCTGTAGGCGGTGGCTCTACAGGTGGTTCTGGCTCAGGCTCTACAGGCGGCTCTGGTTCTGGCTCAGGGTCTCTGTCGTCCCTACTAGGATCTTCAATTGTACGAGGAATGTCGAAGTAGTCGTCTAAGAAGTAGTTGTACCGTGACTCTTCATCCATTAACTTCCAGTCACCGGGAAGTACACCTCCTTCTTCTTCGTAACGCGCTACCAGATCTTCTATAGAGTACTGATAGATATCTTCTTCTAATGCATGAAACGACAGATCATCCAACAGTGACTGATACGTACCAGAGTTGATTGTCTCTAGTCCAGTGTTTTCTAGCTGCTCTCTGGTGTACTGACCATTAAACTCAAAGTCAAAGTCTTCACTCTCAGCTAACTGGAAGTACTCATCGCCCTCACTACTTACAAAGTAGTTGTTACCCCTGTTGGTAAACAAAAGGGTAGGGTCTTGTTCTGTTACTATTTCTTCTTCTAACGGAGGAAATAATTCTTCTGTTGTTGCGCCGCTTTGAATTAATGTGTTTCTAACTGCACTGTAAACATTAGGCAGATTTTCAATAAGAATACCGCCTAGTAAATCAGGCATCCAACTAGGCAACAAATCAGGATAAGAACCGGTAATAACTCCGGCAAGAACACCAGCAACACCTGTAGGATCTATTGTTGTTTCTGGTACAGGATTACCGTCTTCATCTTTAACAATATTACCGTCTTCATCTGTTTCATAAATAATATTGCCGTCGTCGTCTGTTTTAGGTTTAGTAAATATATCCTTAATTGTGTTTGTAAGAACAGACCACTGGCCTTCTAGTTCACTAGACAATACTTCTGCTTCTTGTACAACAATAGCACCAATTTGACTTAAAACATCTCCTACAGACTCACCACTTTCTATAGCGTCTCCAATTTGACCAGCAATATCGTTTACTTTGTTTATTGCTTCTCCAACTGAAGGTAGAAAAATAACACCAGCAGTAGGCATCCAATTAGGTAAAGACACGCCGGGAATGTAAGGAACTATGGCGTCTAAAATACCCGGAACATATTCAGTTACAGGGTTTCCGTCGGCATCTAGTATAGGATTACCGTCTGGATCTAATACAGGAACCTCAGCACCAATAACACGACCTCCGGCGCTTTTAATTCCTTCAGTAGTCATAGTAACGCCAGCGCCGCCACGAATAACCTGACGATCGCCAACTGTAGTAATAGGAGAAGTAGCCGCAGCCCCAGCAAAAGACATACCACCTTGTTCTATAAACAACTTGGTTAGTTCACCGGGATCTTCCATGTCCGCAAGTTCTTCAGGATTGTCAACCATTGTGTCAACAATCTCTTGCGCTCTGTCAAAAGCTTCAGTTACATACTGACCTAAAATTTGTCTAGCTTGCGTACTGTCTTCTGGTGCTACGTCAATGTTACCTGCAATTCGGTCTAGTATTTCTTCAAGGCTTTCTTCACCTGCTCCCCATATTTCAGCAATGTCTGCCCAACGAAATCCTGTGTTAAACAAATCATAAAGACGAGTTCTTAAATCAGGTCCGGGAGTTCTGCCGTCTTCTTCTGGAATAGGACCGGGCACTTCAATGTTAGCTGTTGTACCAGCATTAGGGTCAAAAGGACCAGACTCTCCGGGCAAAGTCTTAGTCTCTTTAGATCCTGTCAACATTCCTTTAGTAGGTCGTAATGCCATTTACTTTTCCCTCGATACGCCCTTGGTTTTTTCATAAGAGCGCATAGCGCCTAGACCAAGCATACCCATTAGTACAGGCATCATAGTCTCTAGGTCAATGAGTGGTATAGTGACTTCAATAGCCAACAGAGCTAGTACAAAGTTGGTAAAGGGTATAACCATAAAGTTACCAGTCATACCCAAGACACAACACCAGCCAACAGCAGGTCTCCAACCAGAGACAAACAAGGACTTGTGTGCTGCTTCTACTTTGTTAACCTCTAGCTGTGCCTTAGCAAGCTCCTGAGCGTGTCTCTGAGCCATTGTAGCGACTTCATGGGCCAGCCTAGCCTTCTGGTCCTTGTCCTCTACAAACTTGTCTAGAAGACCTGTGACTGGCCCTATGAGCGACTCAATCATCGAGCAAACTCCAAGATAGCAATAGCCATAGTGACAATAACAGCAATAGACGCAAAGCCACCTGTCATCATCTTCTCTAGTTTGTCAAAGCGTTGATTGTGTGCGTCCAGTTG
>Ga0196899_1001213_pt1 | contig 12856 bp, 9 predicted proteins | sample VirMetDEL_Sep_01_FD_169095 | JGI IMG/M metagenome (GOLD analysis project Ga0196899, IMG submission 169095) | Aqueous microbial communities from the Delaware River and Bay under freshwater to marine salinity gradient to study organic matter... | ecosystem: Environmental > Aquatic > Marine >... | reverse complement strand
CTAGCGACTTTGCGTTCTTTGTAAAAGACCCTAGAGCAAATACATCGGGAATATTAGGTTATTTCAACCAAGCAACATTTACAAACACAGGAACTGGCAAAAACGAATTATTTGCTGTTGGCACAGAGGTGTTTATAAGCAGCTAATATCACGTAATAATAACAGTATAAAATTAATTAAATATGGCATTACCACTTTTAGCACTCGCGGCAATATCCGCAGCTCCTGCTATTATTGAAGGCGGCGCTCAAATGCTTGGCTCTAGAATGGGTAAAAAAGACAGAGAAGCCCGTTTAGCTGCTGCGCAAGCTGAGTTTGAAAAAAGCCGTCAGCAGTTTGCTGGTCAAGATATAACAAACGTTTATGAGGACATTACCGTAAATACGCAACAAGCAGATTTTCAAGCTGAACAAGCAAGACAAACAGGAGCGGACACTATGGCCGGTCTTAGAGCTGCCGCTGGTGGTTCAGGTATTGCGTCTTTAGCTACAGCTATTGCGGCAAACCAAGCAAATACAGCTCAAAAAATTAGCGGTCAAATTGGTGAACAAGAGGCTAAAAATCAACAACTTATAGCATCAGGTGAATTAGAACGTCAAAAAAGAGAAAGCGATTTAAGAGCAACACTGTTAGGTATGGACCAAGCAGAACTCGCCGCCTCGCAAATGGATATTCAAAGAGCACAGCAGCAATTTCAGCAAGGCTTAGGTCAAATGGCTGGCGGTGTTGGCCAGGGTACTTCAGCTTTTTTAGCCGGAAAATACGGAAGAAAAGCAGGTATGGAAGACGATGAGCTTTTAAAACTATTTGTATAACTATGGCTGCTGATAAAACATTAATAGAAGGCGCGCGCAGGGTAGCTGAAACGAAAGCTACTGCGGCTATGGGTGCACAGGCTTTTCAAAAAGGATTGCAAGCTGCAAAACCTAAGCAAAGCGTAGCTCAAAAGTTAAGCGCAGCTCTCGATAAAAGAGACGCTGAAATTAAACAAACAAACGCTGAACTTAAAAAGTTTTACGAAAACCGGTCTGTGCTTGACCAGTCTGCTGTTACCGACCCTAGATACCAAGGCACGTTTGGCAATAAGCTTAAAGAGTGGAAGAATGCTTATAACGACGGTGCAAGCCAAGCTGTTAAAAACCGCGAAGACGTTCAAAGCGAAGCTTACCAACAGGGGGTCGATGCAATGAACGGGAGAAACCAAGCTATTCAAAGACTAACAACTCAAGTGCAAAAATTTGACAGACTTAAATCTGAGTTTGCGGAAATCATGGCTAAAGAAGGTGGTTTATCGTTGGGCATACCCGAACAAAAGCGTAAGGAAGTAATGGCTATATTTAAAGACGATACCGGTGCGGCTATGGAAATTGATAATGATGGTTTTATCACTTTTAAATTATCAGATGGCTCATCAATAAAACTTGACGACTTTGAAATGCCTGAGCCAAAAAATACCGCTTTTATAGATGCGGTCAAAACTAGAGAAGGTAAAATAAGCCAAGGTAAAGAAGTTATTACACCTGAAATGGCTGAAGCAAATAAAGTTGGTTATAGAGAACTATTAGACTCAGAAGGAGCTGTTAGATCTGCTCTCGCTGATTATAGAGGTGAATTTGAAAATCAATTTGATGCTATCGAAAAAAAGTTGATTGATGAAAAAGACGAAAATGGTGATCCGTATAATTTCGAACAAGCTAGAGATGAAATGATGGACCTAATTGTTCAAGGTGAAGTTACATTATCTGAAGAATATAATAGAAAAACAACCCAAACGAAAGATTTCGAATACGGCGCACAGTTAAGGCAACTTGAAGAGCTCGGTAAAGGAGAAGCTTCCAATGCTTCTGTTAGCGTTGGGGCATTTACTATTACATGGGTTGGTAAAGAAAACGGTGGCTATAGAGTTACTAAAAGCGGCAGAAAAGTTGGTTTATATGAAGACTATGATCAACTATATAACAGCGTATCTGAATTACAAAAGAGAGTTAAAACTTCATAATATAAATTATGTATAAATTAAATGATGAAATTATTTCTGATCAGGAAGCTTTAGAAAGTGCTGAATTCTCAGAAATGACTGTTGAAGAATGGGCTAAAGAATTCGGTTGGGAGTTTACCGAGGGAAAGCCACCAGCTTCCGAGACGACGACTCAGGTGTCGGAAGCAGAAACGAATACGCCCGCTGGGGATTCCAGTTTGGGCGATATTTCATTGGAGTCACAAAAGACTAATCCATACCATTTAACCTTAGAAGATTTACAAGGTTCTGACACTGAAGTAAAAAATCTTTTATCACGCAAGCTTAGAGCTATAGGCATAGGTATTGATGAAGCTATTCCTGGATTAGATGCTATTAATTTAAGGTCATTAACTCAAAAAGGCGCAAGCGGTAGAGAGGCTTTTATTCAAGCACGTGAAGAGCTTTTTGGTTCAGGGAAGCTTGCATCAGAAGAAAATCTTAAAAAGATTAATGATTTTATTGACCAATACGGTGATGCTAATTACGCCGATTCTCTTAGAGGTAATATAACAGCAAGCGGTAAAACTGCTCAAGATTTATATGAAGAGCAGCAAGCTATAATAAGCGCTCAAACGGTTACAGCTGAAGAAAGCAAAGAGTGGGTTAAAAATAAATGGCTAAGCAAAGAAGGCGCTATTAGACGCCAAAGAATGATAAATCAGCAAACAAGGGGAGGCGTTGCAATAGGTAATGAAAGAGAATCAATTGTAAATATTGAATTAACTAAAAAAGATTTTGAAACAGAAGCTGAATATAAAGAATATTTAGATTGGAAAAAATCAGGTGAAATTAATGTTTCTGAAAAAAGATTAGACGAATTACAAAAATTAGCTTTAGCGGAAAAAAAAGACAAAGCTAGTAAATCTTATGTGCGTAATTTATCAGATAAAGACCGAGAAAACGTAGAGACCATTTCTCAATACGAAGCGCGTGCTTTAGAAATTGAACTTGCAGAAAGGGAAGGCGATTTAAAGAATATTAAAAAAGACTTAAAAAAAGAGCAAGATGAAATTAATGAAGCGCTTAAAGCTTTTAACGCGAACCCTACATCTGAAGCTGAGTATAATAGTCTTAAAAAGCGCGAAGCTGAATACTTTGTAAAGCTAGCTAAATTTGAACAAAAAATTGCAGGCTTTGAAAATTTAGTTGAATCAGACGAAACAAAATTAGCTTTTCAAGCTGCAAATGACTTGTCTTTAGACTATAGCCTTTTAAATAAATTAGGCGCTAATTTTAAAAAGACAGCTGTTGATTTAGGATACGGCGCGTGGCAAATAATGAATATTACAGCTGGGGTTGTAACTAAAGGTTTTACTGAAGAAGCACTTGAAGCAGGTGTAAAAGCGAGTGAAGCCGACTTTAAAGATATTCTTACTGAATCTGCCGAAGAAATGGCCGGCTTTGATACAGGTGTAGCTTTTGATGATATATTTAAAGGTGAGGATGTTTTTGGAAACATGGTTAATTGGGCAGCTAATACAAGCGTACAGGCTATTCCTTCTTTAACGTTAGCTTTTACCGGTCCTGCAGCAATGCCTTTATTCTTTTTAAGCGGTTACGGTAGTACAGCAGCAGATAGTGCTGTTAAGGAATATGAAGCAGTTTCTCGCATGCTCGAGAACGGTAAAATACTAGAGCTAAATAAAGAATACAAAAACGAAGTTGCTAGATTATTGTCTAGCGGCATGGACATGATGTCCGCTGAAAACACAGCTTACCAATCCATAACGGAAAAGTACAAAGATGATGAAAGCATGCGTGATGTAAACTTCCTTATTACGGAAGAGCAAGGCGTAGAGCTTGAAAAGCAAATGACAGCCGACGAAGAAATCGTAAATATACCTGCTTATAAAGAAATTGGCTTAGCAGCTGTTGCTGGTGCTGCTGAAGTTATATTTGAAAGACTCGGTACATACGCTATATTAAATGGTGTAAACAAAGTTACTAGTCTTGCACCTACAAAAAGAGAAATATTTAAATCTGTTCTTAAATCTGCAAACCAAGAAGGTTTAACTGAAGGTGCAACAGAATTTGCTAATAACTTTGCTCGTATGGTTATTATGGGTGAAGATGTTAATTTATTTGAAGGTGTTGCTGAATCGTATTTTGGCGGGGTACTTATTGGTGGACCATTAGAGTTAAAAAACGCGGCACCTGCAATGTATGCTCACATGGCACATGAATCTATGTCTGCATCTGAAATAAAACAATACAAGGCAAAAATAAAAGAGCTTGGTAGATTAATAGGTGATCAAAACCTATCTACATTGTTAAACCCTAATATAGAATTACCAGGTAATCTTGCTCCTGCTACAGTAGAGCTTATTAGAGAGGTTCAACTAGAGGGTGAATTATTACAAGACCAAGCTATAGAGCGCTTGCAGAATAACTTAACAGCAGAAGAGATTATTGAGCTAGGGGAAATTAACATGCGTATGCGTCAGGTTAATACCCGTTTAATTAAAGCATCGAATAGCAGCTTATCTCAAGCGGAAGTTTCTGCAACAGCAGCTTCATTGCAGTCTAAGTTTGATAAATTATCAGATAGAAGAGAAGCATTGTTGGGTGATTTAGCCACACAAAAAGAAACTGGTTTAACAAAAGCAAATATACGGGGCAGCTTAGCTATTAAGTCCGCTAGCTTATTAGTATCGCAAAATCAATTAACACTTAAAAAAGCACAAGCTGAAAAAGAGTTTGACAGTTTAACCCCTGAAGAAAAATCACAAAAAATCGCAGAAGCAGGTGGTAATGAAGCTACCGCAAGAACAAACTATTTTACGGATAAAAATAAAACAGCATTAGAGCAAAATAGAATACAGGCTGAAAACCTGTTAAAAGAAAACGGTCTTGAAGGCAAAATATTTTCAAAAACAGACGCTGAATTTAGAAAGCTTGCAGATGCTGAATTTGATAAACTATCTGCACAGGAAAAGCAAGGTCTTACTAAAGAGTCTTGGTTTCAAAGCCTTAATGGTTTAGAATTAGGCGGTAATATATACGTTAATATTGACGCAGCGGCAAGAAACGGCAAAGTAGGCACATTTATGCACGAAGCGTTTCACGTTATGGTTAAAAGAACCATTGGAGACGGCGCTGCAAACAAAGCAGGTGAAGACCTACTTAGATTTTTAGAAAGAAACGATGCTGAGGCTTTTGCTCATATTCAAAATCACTTAGAAGTAAATTATGATTTTGACGGCATAAAAGACGCTGCTTATTACGAAGAAGCTTTAACTGCTCTTTCTGATTATTTGTCGGAAGGCAACACTGTTGGTCTTAACGCTGTAAGTAAAATAAACGGATTTTTTAACAACGTTTTCAAAAAAACAGGTAAGGGGCTTAATTTATCTGACGGTGCATCTACGTTTGAATTTATCACAAGATATTCAGCTAAAAACAGAGGTGAAAAATCAGATGCTGCAATCTCTAAGTTTATTCAAGACAATATTAAAAAAGAAGAAGAAGCGGAACCTGAAACCCCTGTTGTTGAGCTAGAAACACAAGAAAGAGCTGCGGCTTCAAGAACCGAAACCGCAAAAGCGTCTAGAACACTAACACCTGAAAAAGCAACAGAAATAGAGGACCTTCTTAAAAAGCGTAATGAAAGAAAAGCACAAGCAGAAGAAATTGCTAAAAAGTTTGGTGTAGAGCCACAAGCAGACGCGGTTCAACAAAGAATTGAAACAAGAATACGTGAAGCATTGTCACCGTTAATTGGTAAAATTGTAACCAACAGAACAAAAGCATTGTACGACCCTATTGCTGCAGACGCTAGAAATAATGTTAGCCGCGAAGACTTTCAAAACTCTTTACGCACTGAAGTTGAGGCATTGGCTTTTGAAGAATACAAAGAGGGTAAGCAAGACATTGAAAAATTCCTTATCAACCGTGCTTATTTGCGTGCAAACAACTTAGCGTCGAGATTAGGTATTGAAAGTGTTGATGCTGGTATTAAGCAAGATGTTACAGAAGCTAAGGGCTTAACAACAGAAATTGAAACAACAAAAGAAACTAAAGAAACACCTAAATACACTAGCTTAACAGAAAGTAAAACTGTAAGTCCAGAAACCAAAACAAAAATTAAAGATAAGCTAAAGACTGTTGTACGCACACAGAGCGCACGTATGGACTTATCTGAAGGAAAGAATGTTAGTGTAAGGAAATACATTAAAAACATCCGTGACGGCGTTGGAAACCTTGCTTGGGACATTATACGTCAGGATACTATGTATTCCGAAAACGCTAAAGGTAAATTGTCTCTTGATCAAGCTAAGATAAGAAAGTTTTTATCAAGCAAAGGTTTATTTATAGCACAGAATCTTACAACAACAACACTACAGGTAAAAATGCCACAGCTGGTTCAAAAGAAGTTAGCTGAGACAGGTGAGTTTGTAAGCTACCCCGATTGGGTTGGTAAAAAAATAGCACGTGCTTCTGTTGAAACTAAAGGAAGGGAAGGTAAAACCTCAGGTGATTTTGAGGTAAGAAGGCTTTCAGATGCCCAAATGCGTGCGCAAGCCAAGATAGACGGTAAACCTGTTAAAAATCTTAATGTAGCGCAGTTAGCGGTATTAGAGTACATGTTCGACAACGTTGGTATTAACGCTGCTGGTAATGTTGAGGTAAGCGGTTTAAAGCGCGCTAACCCTAAAGCTTTATCAAAAGACTTAGCCGCAGAAGCTGCTTTTGAAATATTAAACGAAGAACTGCAAAATCCAGAAAGCGAGGTAAGACAAGCTTTTAAAGACAACCAAGAGGGTTTGGGTGTTGCACTTACTGAAAACTTTGTAACAGAAGTTGCTAGGGATGCGGAGCGCGGTTCTGCTAAATATAGCTTAACCCTTCAAAATACCGAGTCTACTCTTCGTAGTAAAGAGTTTATGTCTAATATCAGCAAGCTAGCTAAAGCTGTACAAACGGGAACCAACACAATAGAAGATGTAATTGAAAACGGTGTTATAAACGAAGAGCTAGTTAAAAAACTTAATATTCCTGAATTATTTAAGGAAGATTTAGCTACCTTATTACAAAACGCTTATGATAACGGAATATTAGACGGAGGCAGCGGCATTAAGTTTATGCAATATATTAACAAATCTGAAATTATACCAAATGAAGATATACCTAATAGTGCATTAACTAAACGCTCGCCTATTGAACAGCTAACAGAATACGCTGCTGACGTTGTAAAAATAGGCCAAAAATTAGGTAAAGAGGTAATGGATGCTTCTGATGTTCAATTATTAGGGTTTTTTAATAGGCTTTTAGACCCTGCTAAAAAGAAAAAAGACACAGGAAAGCCCGCTAGATTTTACGGCACGTTGCAAACCATGCTAAATAGTCTTAGGTCTAAAGCCGTGCCTGCAAACCTAAATTTAGAAAAGGTTTCTTTAATGAATAAAAACAAGGGCCTTATGCAGCAGGTTGCTAAAATTCAAGCTATGAATATTAGTAAGTCTGAAAAATTAAAATTATTTAAAGAGCAAGGTTTAGATAAAAAAATACAGCAAGCAAACATAAATAACAAATTACTGTTAAAGCACATTGTTAAAACCATGATAACCATGGTTAAAAACGGAGATATTAATGCTAAGTCTTATTTGCAATTACTGCAAGCTCAAACAAATGCTGTAAACGGATTAAGGGCATTAAGTGGTTTAACTTTTATTACATTTAAAAATGGCCCACAAGGCAACATGAAAGGAGAGCACTTAGCCGATAATGCGGGAACTATGGGTAGGTTAGCTGAGCTTGCTTATGAAAATCTTAGTGATGCGAATCTAGACGCGGCTATTGAAGAAGCTATTGACTCTCATGACCAGTGGCTGGAAAATCGTGAAACATTGGATTTTATTGATGTTTACGGTAAAAACAACCCTAATAAAGAACAAAGAATACTAGGCCTTCCTGGTGGTTTAAATAATGTTTATTATATTGACGGAAGGTTAGCTAAAAATGTTATACCTGAAATTACGCAGCGCCGTAAAAATAAACAATCATTTAATAATTCAGTTAATAAAGAAAGTTTACAGGACGCTAAAGAAACTATAAAAGAAATAGAAAGCACGCCAAGAGCTAAATTGTCGAGATCAAAGCGCGAACCGTTAGATCAAAGATTTAACGAAATACTTGAGCGCAAAACAGGTATTGAAGCATTTAAAAGTTTTTCAGATGTACAAGCTGAAATACGCGGGCGAAAAAAAGGTAAGTTTAAATTCTTTATAGCACCAGCAGTAGATGACTTTAGAGGTTTAGTAAACTATGCTTTTTCAGGTAAAGGAAAGCAGGGTGAAATAGATAAGCAATGGCTTGAAGATAACCTAATGACTCCCTATGCTAAAGGTATATCAGCAATAGAAGGTATTCGTCAACAGATAAAAAGAGACTTTAAAGCAGCTGTAAAAGCTTCCCCTAAACAATACCAATTATTAAATAAAACTATTGGAACCAGCCCATTTACTTATGACCACGCTGTACGTGTATACTTGTGGCAAAAAGCTGGGTTTGATACAATACCTGGATTGTCTAAAAAAGATACTAAGGTATTGCAAGACGCAATACAAGTACAGCCTGAGCTTATGGAATTTGCTAATTCTTTATTAGCTGTAGCTAGACGTGATGAATGGATGCCGCCAACAGAACATTGGGTTGGAGGTACGGTATTATCCGATCTTAATGGTATGACAGAAAAGATTGGACGTAAAAAATACCTTGAAGAGTTTATTGCTAACGCTGAGGTTATATTTAGCAATGAAAACTTAAATAAAATTGAAGCAGCGTTTGGAAAAAACCACAGAGAAGCAATTGAAGACGCTTTGTATTCAATGATTAACGGTACTAACCGTTCAACAGGCGCTAGTCAAAACAAAACCGTTGGCAAGTGGTTAAACTGGATTAACGGTTCAACTGGAGCAATCATGTTCTTTAACAGAAGATCAGCGTTGTTACAGATGCTTTCAACCGTTAACTTTATAAACTATTCAGATAATAACCCTGTAAAGGCTGCTGCAGCGTTTGCTAATCAAAAACAATACTGGAAAGACTTTGCAATGATATTTAACTCTGATAAACTAAGGGAACGTCGTGGCGGTCTTAAGCAAGACGTAAGTTCAGATGAAATAGCTAATATTGCTAATAAAAACAATAGAAGCCCACAAGCTGTGTTGGCTTATTTGCTTAAAATAGGTTTTACACCTACGCAATTAGCGGATAGTATGGCGATCGCATCCGGCGGTGCAACTTTCTACCGTAATCGTGTAAACACATATGTTAAAGGAGGCATGAACCAGGCGGCAGCAGAAAAACAAGCATTTTTAGATTTTTCTAAAATATCCGACGAAACGCAGCAGTCTTCTGATCCAGCGCTTGTGTCTCAAGTGCAAAGAAGTGTATTAGGTAGAATTGTTTTTGCATTCCAAAACACACCTATGCAGATGACGCGTTTAATGAAAAAAGATGCGTTAGACCTTATTAACGGACGTGGTGATTGGAGAGTTAAAGTAGCAAGAATCGCATATTATGGAGCAATTCAAAACGCTATATTCTCTTCATTGCAATCCGCGTTGTTTGCACTTATACCAGGGTTTGACGATGAAGACGATGAAGATTTAACTGAAGAGGAATTAGCAAAAAGAAATACTCTAGAAGAAGGTAAAATCACACGTGCGTTGAACAGTATGCTTGATACTCTTTTAAGAGGTTCTGGCGTGTATGGCGCTATATTAGCATCGGCAAAAAATGTTATTAGAGAATACAATAAACAAGAAGCAAAAGGATTCTTAGGCGACCATTCTTATACTATATTGTCTTTGTTTGATATATCGCCACCCATAGGCTCTAAAGCGCGTAAAATAAATACAGCGATTAAAACCAGAACCTTTGAAAAAGATGCTATAGCCGAAAGAGGTTGGGCGGTTACAGCTGAAGGTAGGTTAAACCTTGGGCCGAACTGGTCGATACTTGGTAATGTTGTTTCTGCAACCACCAACGTGCCTTTAGATCGTGTTATTGCTGAACTTACTTCTATAGCAGAAGCTTTTAATGCAAAGAATACCGCGTGGCAAAGGGTTGCATTAGCTGCGGGCTGGAAAACTTGGGATGTTGGTGTAGAAAATGAGGTAAACGAAAGGATAAAAGAAGAAGCTCAAATTCGTCGCAAAGAAGAGGGCATAATAAAAGCAGCGGAAACTCGCAAAAGGAAGAAGCAAGAAGAAAAAGAGAGAGTAGCAGCATTAACACCTGAACAAAAAGCAGCGGAAGAAGCTGTTAAAGAAAAAGCTAGAGAAGAAAAACGTAAAGAACGCAATGCTGAGCGCCAAGAGACAATAAACGATAATACAATAGTTGACGAAGATAGAATTAAAGATTTAACAAAAGCTCAACAGCAACAACTTTTAGAAGATTTAGGTGTTATGTTTGTTTTAATTGATGATTACAAAACAGAACAAGATAGAGTTGATAAAATTATTGAACTAAGAAGTAAAATAAAATGAAATTAGAGGTATTACGATTCAGCAGCCAAAAAGATTCAACCAATGGAATATTATTTGACGTTACAGATGGACGAAAGTTTCTATGCTATACACTCGAAGACGAGCACAGAGACGTTAAGGAATACGGTGAAACCAGAGTGCCTGCTGGAACATATAACATTACTCTCCGGACGGTGGGAGGATTTCATGGTAGATATTTAAAGAAATATGGGGAGATGCACAAAGGAATGCTTTGGGTACGTAATGTACCTAACTTCGAATATATCCTTATCCATACTGGCAATACTGACGAGCACACTTCTGGTTGCTTACTTCTTGGTGATACTCAACAAGTGAATTTTGGTGAAAGCAATGGATTTGTTGGTTCGTCTGTTAACGCGTACAAAAGAGTTTATCCAGCAATTGCTGAGGTTTTAGAAAACGGTGGTGATGTTACAATCACCTATACAGATTTTGACACAATATAACTAGATTAAAAATGAACGAGCAAGATTTTAGATTAATGCTGTTAAACGTAACCACCATGGGGATAAGCATGGCACAGGTAGAAACAATACTTAAAATATCACTATTGCTCGTATCCATCGGGTATACAGCACAGCGATGGTGGTTATTGTATAAAAATAAAAACAAATAATATGTACAAGCAAAAACCAAAAAGTCCTTCAGTATTAAAAATGCGGGGAGACTTAAACAAAGACGGAAAAATGAGTTCTTGGGAAACGGCTCGCCAAAATGCTATTGAAAAAAACTCCCCTGCTAACATGATGGCCACGCCATTAAAGCAAAGTACACCGCAGGAATACGCTTTTTTAAAGTCTCAAGAAGATAAGAAGAAAGGTAAAAGCACTAGAGTAATTGATAAGTTCACCTCAGCCATACAAGCTCCGTTTAGCGATAAAACTTACGCTGAACTAAAGAAGGAAAAGCGTGCTGAGCAAAAGAAAAAATACGAGGCTAGTCAGAAAAAATCATCTGTTGCTAAAAATTATAAAAAAGGATATTATGGCGTTTAAATTAGCTTCACCAATTAAGCTTAAAGATGCCTGCTACCACAAAGCTAAAGCTAAATACGATGTTTTCCCATCAGCTTACGCAAGCGGTTATATAGCAAAGTGCAGGAAACGTAAAGGTAAAATAAAATAACACGGGGTTACACTGGGCGTGCAGCTAGGAATTCGCTACCTTGAATTATTATTTGTCGCCCACCCCTTTTATTATGGCATACAAGCAAAACTCACCTTTTAAGGTTAGAAAAACAAAAGAAGGATTAGCACTTAAACGTTGGTTTAAAGAAAAATGGCAAACACCTAAAGGCAAAGAAGAATACAGCCCTGGGGATAGCGGTACATTTAGACCAACAGTCAAGGTAAGCAAAGATACACCTGATACTTATTCAGAACTTACACCCGCCGATATAGCGGCAGCAAAAGAGGAAAGAAGAAGAACAGGTAGAGTAAAAAGATACGATAGATCCAAACTAAAGAAAAATAAGAAATAATGGCAACATTAACAGTAACACATTCAGAATCGCTTGTTCTTGACGGTAGAAATAGAAGCGCAAGCAAAACATTTTCAATAACAAATATTGAAGAAATTTACGAAAGAACATTAACTATACCCCAAACCGCGTCTACAACATTAGTAGCTTTTAATGCTGATGTAGAAGGGGCAAGTGTAGAATTGCCTGTGGCAAACGTTAAATATATAAGGGTAACCAATACCGGGTCCATTATTCCTGCCAAGTTAGCTGTAATTAACGCTAATAATAATTATCAAGTTGTATTAGACCCAGGGCAGTCGCATGTGCTTGGGAGTGCAGACGATCTTATGATAGCAGAAGCTAATGCCAGTCCAATCTTTGGGAGTACATTAGTAGATGTTGAAAGCCTCTCTGCTATTGCGGTTGGAGGAGCATCAGATACCGCTACGCTTGAAGTTTATATAGCTTCAGCAGCATCTTAATAATAAAAAATAAAAGGGGAACCAATTACGGCTCCCCTTTATTTTTATCCATCACAAGCAAGGCAGTCTGCCATCGCTTCAGCGGCAATATCGCCGCGTAGTACCGATTCGGTGCGCATATAATACAATGTTTTAACACCTTTCTTCCATGCTTCCATATGGACTTTATTAATCCATCTTGGTGTTGCTTCAGAAGGGAAGGCTAAATTTAAACTAACCGACTGATCTATGTATTGCTGGCGTATACCAGCTTGATTTACTAGTTCCAGTTGGTTTATTTCTTTAAACGTTTTAAATACGTTCTTAACCGGCTCGTCCCAATCACCCATCAATACATTGTCAAGCTCTTCAATATTTTGTATTGATCCGCCGTCTC
>Ga0196899_1001208_pt1 | contig 12879 bp, 12 predicted proteins | sample VirMetDEL_Sep_01_FD_169095 | JGI IMG/M metagenome (GOLD analysis project Ga0196899, IMG submission 169095) | Aqueous microbial communities from the Delaware River and Bay under freshwater to marine salinity gradient to study organic matter... | ecosystem: Environmental > Aquatic > Marine >... | reverse complement strand
TTCTTTGCATCTGTTTATCCTACTATTACTTCTGGTAAAAGCACAAAAGTCATCATCGTCTCCACCCCACACGGGATGAATCACTTCTACCGCATGTGGTATGATGCGGAGAAGGGAAGAAATGAATATGTTCCTACAGATGTTCACTGGAGTGAAGTTCCAGGAAGAGATGAGGAATGGAAAGAACAAACAATCAAGAACACATCTGAACAACAGTTTAAGATTGAGTTTGAGTGTGAGTTTCTTGGTTCAATCGATACACTAATTGCTGCCAGTAAACTTAAGTCTTTAGTTTATGAGCAACCAATTGAAAAGAATTCAAGTTGTGACATCTATGAAAGACCTAGAAATAAACATGATTACGTTGTTACTGTTGATGTTGCACGGGGTGTTGGTAATGACTACTCTGCTTTTGTTGTTATTGACATAACTACTTTTCCACACAAAGTAGTTGCAAAGTATAGAGACAACACAATTAAACCAATGTTGTTTCCAAGTGTCATTTATGAAGTTGCAAAGAATTATAATGAAGCATTTATTCTTTGTGAGGTCAATGATGTTGGAGATCAAGTCGCATCAATCTTACAATATGACTTAGAGTATCAAAATCTTCTTATGTGTTCAATGAGAGGAAGGGCGGGTCAGATTGTTGGTCAAGGATTCTCAGGAAACAAAACACAACTTGGAGTGAAGATGTCCAAGACTGTGAAGAAGGTTGGTTCACTCAATCTCAAAACAATGGTTGAAGAGAATAAACTTTTATTCTGTGACATTGACATTATTTCTGAATTGACAACATTCATCTCTAAGAGTAATTCTTTTGAAGCAGAAGAGGGATGTAATGATGACTTAGCAATGTGTTTGGTCATTTATGCTTGGCTGGTTGCACAAGATTACTTTAGAGAACTGACAGATCAAGATGTAAGAAAAAGACTTTATGAAGAACAGAAGAATCAGATTGAACAAGATATGGCTCCTTTTGGGTTCATCTCTGATGGTTTGGATGATACTACTTTTGTTGATAATCAAGGTGATAGATGGTATGACGCAAAATCTAATATGCTCGATGAGTATGGAAATACCGCAGGTGGTTGGGAGTTGTGGAATTACTGATGGATATAGATGAACAAATTACTCTTGGACATTTATTATTAACTGATAGAAAGTGTCGTGTTTGTGGTGAAACCAAAAACCTGATTGAGAGTTTCTATAGAACAAGAAAGAAGAGAGGACCAGTTGCTTCCTCTTATTCTTATGAATGTAAAGAGTGCACTATTGAAAGAATATTAGCAAACAGAAAATCAGATAATAGGTGGGAGTATCCAGATTGGTAGTTTTCCTACCATGTTTCCCCTGTGAAAAGTGACTTTTTCCTAAATATTTTACAGATAAACTGAGAAATTAAAGGAGAAAAACATGGCGACTCCTCAATTATCTCCTGGTGTATTAATCAGGGAAGTTGATTTAACAGTCGGAAGAGCCGAAAACGTCCTTGATAACATCGGTGCTATTGCGGGTCCCTTCTCTATTGGACCAGTCGATGAACCAATTCAAATCGACACCCAACAGCAACTGATCAATACATTCGGACAACCTCTTTCTACAGATCGTCAGTATGAATACTGGATGACCGCAAGTTCTTTCTTGAGCTATGGTGGAGTCATCAAAGTTGTAAGAACAGATGGTGACAATCTCAATAATGCTAATGCTGGTGTAGGAATTGCATCAACCGCATCTTTGAAGATTAATAATCAGGATGATTACGAACTCAATCACACCACCGACACCACATTCTACTGGGCTGGAAGAAACCCTGGTAGATGGGCAAACACACTGAAAGTTTGTGTTATTGACAACCTTGCAGACCAAGTTATTGGTATTTCAACTACCAACCCTGGGGCCGCTGGTGCACAGGTTGGACAAGGTGTCACGACTCCACTTGCAAGTGTTGTTCTTCCTGGTGCTGGAACAACATCATCATTTGATGGTTACCTGAAAGGAATCATTACTGGTGTTTCAACAGATGCCGTTAATGGAAACAGCACATTCAATGTGACCATTACCTCCAGAGTTTCTACTGGTGGAACTGAATATCCTTTGACTTACGCACAAAGTGATCCTTCCAAGTCAATTGAAATTAATGACTCACTAACATTCATGAACAGTTCTGGTATTTCAACTGGAAGTGGTTCTTACACTGCTGCAACTGTTGATGACTGGTATGAGCAACAGACTCTTGGATTGACTAACTCCACTGTTTATTGGAGATCTTTGGCACCAAAACCTGTTAGCAATAATTATGTCTCAAGTAGAAATGGTAGGGGTGACTCACTTCATGTTGCAATTGTTGATGACACTGGATCAGTAACTGGTGTTCAAGGTAATATCCTTGAGAAGTTCCTTTTCCTTTCTAAAGCATCTGATGCTACTGCAGATGCAGACAACCCAACAAAAGTTTACTACAAAGACTTTATTGCGAACAATTCCCAATATGCCTTTGCTGGTTACAATCCTTCCAATGCAAAGGATGGCCATTGGGGAACTTCACCAACTGCAGTTGGATTTTCTACTGACTTTGTTCCAATCACTACTTCAGATGGTCTCTGGGGTCAAGAGGCTCAAGATGTAACCTTCAGTTCTATTGGTAATATTTCTTACACCCTTGGTGGTGGACAAGATTATCAAGCTGGTGGTGGTATGGCCGCTACACTTGGTGACCTGAATACATCTTACAGATTGTTCTCAAACAAAGATGAGATTGAAGTTGATTATTTAATCATGGGTCCTGGACTCCTGAATGAATATGAGTCACAAGCAAAAGCAAACCTTCTGATTTCACTTGCAGAAGGAAGAAAGGATTGTGTTGCAACAATTTCTCCACATAGAGATAATCTTGTTAATGTCTCAAACACCACAACTCAAACTAATAATTTGTTGAGGTTCTTCTCACCATTAACTTCTTCATCTTATGCAGTGTTTGATTCTGGATACAAGTATGTGTTTGATAGATTCAATAATGAGTTCCGTTACATTCCTTGTAATGGTGATATTGCAGGACTGATGGTAAGAACAAATATTGTTGCTTATCCTTGGTTCTCACCTGCTGGTGTCCAGAGAGGATCAATTAATGAAGCAATTAAACTTGCATACAATCCAAATAAATCTGAAAGAGATCTTCTTTATGGTGCAAGAGTAAACTCAATTATTAACCAGAGAGGATCTGGTGTGATTCTGTTTGGTGATAAGACAGCTCTTGGTTATTCTTCTGCCTTTGACAGAATTAACGTAAGAAGACTGTTCCTCACCGTTGAACAAGCACTTGAGGGTGCAGCAAACTCTCAACTCTTTGAGCTGAATGATGTTAACACAAGATCAAACTTTGTTAACATTGTTGAGCCTTACCTGAGAGATGTTCAGGCTAAGAGAGGTGTTTATGACTTCCTCGTTGTTTGTGATGAAACTAACAACACCCCTGATGTCATTGATAACAATGAATTCAGAGCAGACATCTTCCTGAAACCAACCAAGTCGATTAACTACATCACACTTACATTTGTGGCTACTCGAACTGGTGTTGATTTCCAAGAAGTCGTTGGTACTGTTTGATTTTATTAATAATAAACTAGGAGGAAACAACAATGGAAACAAGAACCTTATCTCAATTTAAGTCAAAACTGGCGGGTGGTGGTGCCCGCCCCAATCTATTTGAAGTCTCTATTCCTTCATTCCCTTCAGGCGTTGATGATGCTTGGGGTTCTGGAGATGATGCAGAGAATGGAACATTTAAGTTCCTGTGTAAAGCAGCAACGATGCCTGCATCAACTGTTGCATCAGTTGCAGTTCCCTTCAGAGGTAGAAATCTGAAAGTTGCAGGAGACAGAACCTTTGAAGATTGGACTGTTAGCGTCATCAATGATGAAGATTTCAAACTCAGAACTGCGTTTGAAAGATGGGCAAATGCCATGAGCAAACTGACTGATGCTACTGGTATTTCCAATCCAACTTCATATATGACTGATGCTTATGTTCAACAACTTGGACGTGGTGCTACTCAGTTCTCTACATCCAATGAAGGTGGAGAGTCTGTCATTCTTAGAACTTATAAGTTCTACGATATCTGGCCAAATAGCGTCAGTCAAATTCAACTCGGATATGATCAAGGTGGAGACACAGTTGAGCAGTTTGAAGTTACCTTCTCTGTTCAGTACTTCACTGTTGGTGATTCACTTCAATCTTCTGGCGGTAACGCTGGAGAGGTTCAGATTAATTGATAAATAACTAGAACAGAAGTTTCTAGTCAATCATAATGGCGAGATTATTTGGATTCTCAATTGAAGATACTGACAAGACCCCACCTGGTGTAGTTAGTCCAGTCCCACCTAATAACAATGATGGGACTGAACACTACATTAGTTCGGGGTTTTATGGTTCGTACTTAGACATTGAAGGTGTTTATAAAAACGAAAACGACCTAATCCGTCGTTACCGTACAATGGCCCTCTATCCTGAATGTGATAGTGCCATTGAAGATATTGTCAATGAAGCAATTGTTTCAGACACAAATGATTCCCCTGTTCAGCTTGAATTATCAAATCTGAATGCAAGTGATGGAATCAAAAAAATTATTAGAGAAGAGTTTAAATACATTCTTGAGCTTTTGGATTTTGACAAAAAGGCTCATGAAATTTTTAGAAATTGGTATATTGATGGAAGACTTTATTATAATAAAGTTATTGACCAAAAAAGACCACAGGATGGTATTCAAGAGCTGAGATATATTGACGCAGCCAAAATGCGTTATATTCGTCAGGTTAAAAAAAGAGGAAGAGATAGTGTTCAATCTATTGAAAGGAACATTGGAGATTCTGATCCATCAAAATATAACTTCCCTGACATAGAAGAGTATTTTGTTTATACACCTGGTGGAAGTGCAGTTGGTGGAATCACCAACATGTATTCTGGTGGTGCAACCAAATCAATCAGAATGACTCGTGACTCTGTCACCTATTGTACTTCTGGTTTGGTAGATAGAAACAAAGGATCAACACTTTCCTGGTTGCATAAAGCAATCAAACCTCTCAATCAGTTGATGATGATTGAGGATTCTCTTGTCATCTATCGTTTGTCAAGGGCACCAGAAAGAAGAATCTTCTACATTGATGTTGGTAATCTTCCTAAGATGAAGGCAGAACAATATCTGCGTGATGTCATGATGCGTTATAGGAACAAGTTGGTCTATGATGCAAACACTGGTGAGATTCGTGATGATAAGAAATTTATGTCAATGATGGAAGACTTCTGGCTTCCTAGAAGAGAAGGTGGTAGAGGAACTGAAATCACAACTCTTCCTGGTGGTCAGAATCTTGGTGAAATCACTGACATCAACTATTTCCAGAAGAAACTCTATAGATCACTGAATGTTCCTGAGACAAGAGTTGAAGGAGAAGGTGGTTTCTCATTGGGTCGTTCTTCTGAAATCCTGAGAGACGAAGTCAAGTTCTCCAAGTTTGTTGGAAGAATGAGAAAGAGATTCTCTGACATGTTTAGTGACATGTTGAAAACTCAACTTCTTTTGAAGAATGTTGTCACTCCTGAAGATTGGGAAAGGATGTCAGATCATATTCAATATGATTTCCTCTATGACAATCACTTTGCAGAACTGAAAGACGCAGAACTCCTTCAAAATAGATTACAACTTGCAGAACAGGCATCACCTTATGTTGGTAAATATTATTCTCAAGATTATGTAAGAAGACATGTTCTGAGACAAACAGACACTGAAATTCTTGAGCAAGATGCATTAATTGAAAAAGAAATTGAAGAGGGTGTAATTCCTGATCCTAATGCACCTGCAGAAATGCCACCAGAAATGCCTGGTCAACCTGGTGCAGTTCCAACACCAGATGCAATGTCTGCACCAACATCACCTAAAGATCCTGAAGCTTCAGAAGCTCCTGAGGGTGGTGTCATCTAAATAATAAAAAATCATTTCTTTACGACATGGATGAATTAATGGATATGATGGCGACTGATGAATCGCCATCTCAAATCAGTGACAAAATCAAAGACATCTTATTTGCAAAGTCTGCAGAAAAAATTGATGCATTCAGACCACATGTTGCAGCATCAGTTTTTGAAGATCCTTTTGCAGAAACAGATGAAGTTGAAACTGAAGCAGAACTTGAGGTAGAAGTTGATGATGATGCAGAAGAAGAAGACTGATAAATAAGTTCTATAGACATTGTAATCTAAAATAATGGCTCACAAACCAGTTGGAATTAATTCGGTGCTCAGTACAAGTGGAACTTCTGCTAAAACTGGTGCCATCTCTCAACAAACAGACACATTGAGAATTGCTGCTGTTAGTGCGGGTATTCATGTTGCAATTGGTACTGAACCAACTGCAACATCTTCTAATTATTATATTGCAGCTGGAACACAAGAGTCCATTGCAATTGGTCAACCCTCTTCTCAAAGAGTTGTTGGGTTTTCAACTGGTTCGTCAACCTTAATTGATTTCCCAGAAGGAACTGGATCACCTTTCGCGGTTGGTGATGCAGTCACACTTTCTGCACCTGGTCAAAGTGCATTTGATTTTACTCATCAAGTTGTTACTGATGTGAACAACACATCTGACATTAATGGGTATTTCAGTACAAGAATTACTGTTGATTATGATTCAAGTTCAGTGTCTGGTACGTTCAATCCAAACCGTGGAGCAGAACTGAGACGTTCAATCAAAGTTGCTGCAATAACAGATACAGGAACTGGAACCGCTAACATTCAACAAGTACAAATCTCAGGAGCAGGTTGATGAAACTTATTAGAGAAGAAATCGAAACAGTTGATTTTATCGTTGAAGAAAGAAACGGTAAAAAACATATGTACATTGAGGGAATCTTTCTTCAGGGTGATCTGAAGAACCGCAATGGTCGTATGTATCCAATGGAAACTCTGAGAAGAGAAGTCCAGAGATATACAGAAAATCATGTCAATGCTGGTAGGGCATTGGGAGAACTGGGTCACCCTGATGGACCAACAGTTAATCTTGATCGTGTCAGTCATAAAATTGTTTCACTCAAAGAGAATGGAACAAACTTCATTGGTAAAGCAAAAATTCTGTCGACCCCAATGGGTAAGATTGCAGAATCACTTATCTCTGAAGGTGTGAAACTTGGTGTCTCCTCTAGAGGAATTGGATCACTCCAACAAACTAGAGAAGGTGTCAACATTGTAGGAAGTGACTTTATGCTTTCTACTGCTGCTGACATTGTTGCAGATCCTTCTGCACCTGATGCATTTGTTGAAGGTATTATGGAAGGAAAAGAATGGGTTTGGGATGGAGGAATCCTTCGTGAATCATTTGCAGCAAAAACTTATAAGCAGATCAACACCTTAGTTGATCAAAAACAACTTGATGAAAAGAAACTTGATCTTTTCAATAACTTCCTCAACAATCTTTGAGGATTGTTAATTTATAAATAAATAAAGATTATAAAAGGTTAATCGGAGTAACTTCAAATGTCTCGTGGAGATTTACAAGAAATGGAGCAATCTAAGACTGCTGTGAACGCGAACGCTAAACCTGCCGAAGGTATGCAAAAGCTTTCCAGCCCAGGACAAGGTCTTTCACCTTCTTATGAAGATCTTGGTGGACCTACCCCAGAAAACTACAGTCCAACTAATGATTCTGCAAAGCTCAAAGAGCCTAAGATCAAGACAGTTAATGATGTAGTCAATAAGGGTGCTAAGGCAGGAGATTCTATCGATACTTCTAAGAAAAACACCTATGGTGAAGAAACAGAAGTAGAAGAAGAAGTTCTGGAAGAAGAAGAAACCACAGTAGAAGCTCAAGAGTATGACATTGAAGAAGATGTCAATGCACTCTTGGGTGGTGAAGAACTCTCCGAGGAATTCAGAGAAAAGGCTAAGACCATCTTTGAAGCCGCTCTGAATTCTAAAGTAACCGAAATCTCAGAAGCTCTGGAAATCCAATTCCAAGAGCGTTTCAACGAAGAAGTTGAAGAAATGAAGACTACTCTCACTGAGAGAGTCGATGCTTATCTGGAATACGTTTCAGAAGAGTGGATGAGCGAGAATGAACTCGCCATCGAACATGGTCTCAAGACCGAAATGACTGAGTCCTTCCTTTCTGGAATGAAGGGACTTTTTGAAGAACATTATGTAACTATCCCTGAAGAAAAATATGATGTACTTGAGACTATGGTAGAACAACTTGATGATATGGAGACCAAGCTCAACGAGCAGATCGAGAAAAACATTTCCCTTAACAAGCGTCTGGCTGAGTCAGTTGCTGATGGAATCCTTGATTCCGTTTCAGAGGGTCTTGCACTTTCTCAGAAAGAGAAGCTCGCTTCACTTGCCGAGAGTGTAGAGTTTGAAAGTGAAGAAGAATATCGTGAAAAGCTGGAGACCCTGAAGGAGTCATACTTCTCAAGAACTCCTGCTACTAAGTCTGAAGCTCCACAAACCCTTTCTGAGGGTGTGGACACCACAATTGCTCCAACTGCAGCCGGAATGGATGCATATGTTAGAGCACTGGGTGCATTCAGCAAAAACTGAATTCAATATTAATTCAAACCGTTAACTTAACAAAGGTAAAAGCAAATGTTCCAATCTGAGCATCTGCAGGAAAAGTGGAGCCCACTTCTCGACTATGAAGGTCTTGATCCCATCAAAGACGCGCATCGTCGTTCTGTAACCGCTGTCCTGCTCGAGAACCAAGAAAAATTCCTCCGCGAGGAGCAAGCATTTAGTCAGGGCATCAACCTGATGGAAACCCCAACCAACAGTGGTAACGCTGCTGGTGCTTCAGGTGGTTTCGGTGGTGGTGCTGACGCTGCTGGCCCTGTTGCTGGTTTCGACCCCGTTCTGATCTCCCTGATCAGACGTGCAATGCCTAACCTGGTCGCATATGACCTGGCTGGCGTTCAACCAATGTCTGGACCTACTGGACTCATCTTCGCGATGCGTTCACGTTACGAGAGCCAGAGCGGAACCGAAGCACTGTTCAACGAAGCAGATACTGCATTCTCTGGTCAGGACGACGGATTTAACCTCACCGCAGGTTTCACTGACGTTAATGCTGGTCTGGGTACAACTGCACAGTCTGGTACTAACCCTTCTGTTCTGAACCCTGTTGGTACCGCTTCCTCTACTGGCTATGACGTCGGTCAGGGAATGGTTACTGGTGACGCTGAGAACCTGGGTGCAGGTGCTGGCGACCAGTTCAACCAGATGGCATTCTCGATCGAGAAAGTCACTGTAACCGCTAAGTCCAGAGCACTCAAAGCTGAGTACTCCTTGGAACTGGCACAAGACCTCAAGGCAATCCATGGTCTGAATGCTGAGGCTGAGTTGGCAAACATTCTCTCCACAGAGATTCTTGCTGAAATCAACCGTGAAGTCATCAGAACCATCTATAAGGTTGCTGAGCAAGGTGCTGTTTCTAACACCGCAACTGCTGGTGTATTCGACCTGGATGTTGACTCCAATGGTCGTTGGTCTGTTGAGAAGTTCAAAGGACTTCTGTTCCAGATCGAAAGAGATGCCAACGCGATTGCACAACGCACTCGTAGAGGAAAGGGCAACATGATTCTGTGTTCCGCAGACGTTGCTTCCGCACTCACCATGGCTGGTATCCTGGATTACACCCCAGCACTGAATGCAAACCTGAACGTTGATGACACTGGCAACACCTTCGCTGGTACCATCAATGGTAAGTTCAGAGTTTACATCGATCCATATTCGGCAAACCTGACCGCAAATAACTCATCTGCTGGTAACCAGTACTACGTTGTTGGTTATAAGGGTTCTTCACCTTATGACGCAGGTCTGTTCTATTGCCCCTACGTTCCTCTGCAGATGGTACGTGCCGTCGGTGAGGACACCTTCCAGCCAAAAATTGGCTTCAAGACCCGCTACGGTCTGGTTGCTAACCCATTCGCTGAAGGAACTGTTCAAGGACTGGGTCGCCTCCGTGTCAACTCCAACCGTTACTACAGACGTGTTGCAGTGAAAAATTTAATGTGAAGATTGTTCACATTTTCACTGGAGACCTTCGGGTCTCCTTTTTTTATGTCTACATAATGTAAAGAACCTATTTAATCATTATGGCATATATCTACCAGGCAACCAATAAAGTCAATGGTAAGAAATATATTGGTCAAACAACTTACGACAAGTTGAGAAAAAGAATTAACACACACTGGTGGTATGCAAATAATAGTGATTCAAACTTACCATTTCCAAACGCCCTTCGTAAGTATGGTAAAGACAACTTCGACTGGACTATATTAGAAGAGTGTAATACAGACCAGAGAGGTCAAAGAGAGATGTATTGGATAGATAAAATCAAACCAGAATACAATGCAACACTGGGTGGAGACGGGGGAAGCCTTGGTCGCCCCTGTCCTGAACACGTCAAAGAAGCAACCAGACAAGCAAGAATAGTCTCTGTAATGGATAAAACTACTGGCAAGACATACTCTTCAATGAAGGAGGCAAGAGAGGATACAGGTGTTTCAGAGAGTATTATAAGCAGACATATCAATAAGTACCAGGGTCAAAAAAGATGGATTAGAATGTAATAAAAGGGTCTCTTTTTTTATGCTATACAATAAATAAAATTAACCATCTCACATTCCATGAAGTTTATTAAATGGACTGCAGGTGGACTAGGAATCATTATAGCAGTTGCACACATTGGAATTCTTGGTCACCTAATCAAAAAAGAACCAGTCAAAATTAATTATCCTCCATCTGGGGATTACACAACTTATTCTGTAAAAGTCAATGCTGATGGAAGTTACACCATTGACTATAAGTCTCATGACCCCAAGGTGTTAACTTCGGACACTTACACCGATTCATCAAGAGGTGTGTTTGGAATAGGTGGAAGATCCACTACAACAAGATCCACACAGTTTGTTCCTGGAACTAAGTCTGATAATCAGGCAGGAGTAGATGGTGAGGGAAAGGGGATTGTGAAATCCGAAGAGTGTATCAAGGCGGAAGGTGGAGGAGAATCGAATGGTGCCCTGATCGGAAGTAGTTTGGCTGCATCTGCTGCATCATCACTTACAACTGTTCCTTATGTTGGATGGTTGGCTGCTGGTTGGTTAGTTCTTTTTGGTCAAGAAGCTGGATCACAAATTGGTGGTGAAATAGCCACATCGGTGAAGGGTTGTTGATAAATAACTAAAAAACAATAATGGCGGTTCAAAAACCACTCCCAACACAACCTGAGAATCGAAACTTCTTAGCTCCAACAGGGTTTCGATTCCAAGTAAATCGTGCTCCGTCAGTTGCATTTTTTGGTAACAGAGTCAACATCCCAGCGATGACAATGGGTGTTGCCAACTTCAATAATTACCTAAACAACATTCCACTTCCTGGAACTAACATTGAATTTGAAGATTTATCTCTCGATTTCTTAGTTGATGAGGATCTTCAGAATTACATGGAGATTCAAAATTGGATTCGTGGAATTGGATTTCCAGAAAGTCTTCAAGAGATTTATCGTTGGCAAAACCAAGATGAGGCTATTATCTCTCAACCTTATGGAACTCAGTTGAATCTTTATTCAGATGGAACTCTGACAGTTCTTGATTCTCAACAGAATGCCAAATTCAAAGTCAACTTTGAAAACTTATTTCCAATCAATCTTTCAACACTTGACTTTGACGCTAAACAAACTGACCTTGAGTACTTTACGGCAACGGTCACTTTCAAGTATACTATCTACAGTATAGAACCAATTACTTCCTGCTGTTAATGATTGATTTGGAGACCATTCAAAAAATGTGGTCTGAAGATTCAAAGATTGATCCTGATAATCTTCACACGGAATCACTAAACATTCCAATTCTTCATGCCAAATATTATGATTTGTATAATAACATTTCTCTGCTAAGAAAAAAAGCAGAACAACAAAGAAAGAACATTCGCCATGAACGTTATGAATACTTTAGTGGGAAAGCAGATCCAGATGTTTATATCGAAAATCCATTCCCTAAGAAAATTAGGGATAAAGCAACTCTTGAAAAATATCTGGATGCAGATGAGAAACTCTCAGGAGTTTCGTTGAAATTAGAATACTACTCTACTATGTTGGAATACTTAGAGAGTATATTGAAAATGGTTTCTCAAAGAACTTATCACATCAAAAATGCAATAGAATATATGAGGTTTAGTGCTGGATTGGGCTAAACACTATCCCAGTTATTGAAACACAAAGGAGCCCATTGTGAATAAAGAGCTTCTGATTTAGAAAGTTCCATTTGATTGTGTTGCCGAGAAAAAGATAACATCTCTTTAAATTCATCATCAACACTAAAACTTAATGATTTTGCATAATCCCAAAACGGAGTTTCAAACTTTGAACCATTCTGATAATGCCAAAGAATAAATGTTTCAATTCTTTTGGCTTCTTTTCGAAGTTCATTATTAACATCTTTTTTTGAAGCACCAAATTCAATGTGATCCCATGCATATTTTGCAACAGTTTGATAAAACTCTGCAGAAGTTGCTTCTAATGGTTCAATAAATCCATATCTTGTTCCATTCAAAATCGTTCGTTCTCCATACCAAACATTCTTGGCAATGTAATTTTTGAACGAAAGATAATCAAGTTCATCAACTCCAAATCTCTCTCTAAAATCATTAGAAGCCTCTTCTTTGGTTGTGATAGTTGAGTTATAAAGATAACCGTAAGAAACACTATCAGAGTTTGGAATTACAAATGCCCAACCATTTGGAGTTGCAACACATCGTGTATATTTCAAAGTATGATCAACACCACTCTTTCTTGAAATTATTGCAGAGTTAAGTGGGTTTATAACTTTATCATATTGTGAG
>Ga0196899_1001201_pt1 | contig 12928 bp, 9 predicted proteins | sample VirMetDEL_Sep_01_FD_169095 | JGI IMG/M metagenome (GOLD analysis project Ga0196899, IMG submission 169095) | Aqueous microbial communities from the Delaware River and Bay under freshwater to marine salinity gradient to study organic matter... | ecosystem: Environmental > Aquatic > Marine >... | reverse complement strand
GGTAAGCTATCTCCCCTACAAGAGTATAGATTAAAAGAATTAGATGAACATGGAGTCAAGACAGAAGTATATAGAGGCTAAAGGCTATGATGTAACCGATGATTTTATGGATAGCTTCACGGAGATCAATCTTCCTTTAGCTATGGAGATTGCAAGACACATAGAGAAGTGTGTTATACCAGCACCTAAAGACTTAATAACATCACACATATTGGGTGGGGTTATAGTATATGAAGATGAGCCAGTTCCTTTTGCACTTGAAGTTGTGCAGCTTGAAGAGGCAGACTTCTTAATACTATCAGATATTAAACTCATCGAGATGGATGAGTTCTTAGACTTAATTAACTTAAATTTATATATTAAACCAAATGATGAATCAACAAAAAGTAGTAGCGTTAAAGAACATAGTTAGTAGCGTTACAGGTGTGGACATATTCGACACCAGCAGAAAGAGGGAAATAATTCAAGCAAGAGCAATGTGCTATAAGATAATGAGGGACGAAATGTTTTTCAGTCTAAAGTTTATAGGAGATCAGTTCGGTAAAAATCACGCAACAGTTATGCATGGACTCAAAGAGTTTCCTTATATGCTAAAATTTGATAGCGTAATGGCTGAGCAATACGGTGAAGTCCTCAGTATATGGCTTGAAAACTCAGAGGAGTATGTAGAGTTTGACCCCATCAAATTAAAAAATATCATAAAAGATTTGCAAGATGATAATAATTTGTTAAATTTGCGATTAACAGAAGTTCAAGAAGAGTTGAAAACTTTCAAGGCTCTTTACGAAAACTTCTTATCAACTGATGATTCGCTCATCGCAAAGAAAGGAGAATCTGTTTACGCATTTAATGTACAATAATGGGAGACTGTAAATATAAATTCGAAGACATAGAGAAGATACAAGGTTATACTTCTTGGTCAGAAAAGAAAAAGATTGATACTTTTCTTCATATGGATTGTGTTATGTATGCAAACCTGGGATCAGACTCTACTAAAACAGAGATAGCTGAGACTAAAAAGAAATCACGAGTAATATATAGAGCAATCAAAGGAGTAAAGCCCACTCTTGGCGAGGCTCTCCTTCAAGCAATGGATAAGTAATGGCACGAGTTTGGGAGGAAGATACAGATACTATTAATCACATTAACTATGTATCTAACTCTATGCACGACCTTGCTGATGAACTCTATGAGGACCTTATGGAGAGGGATAATGAGAAGGCAATAGCTAAATCAAAAGAAGTAGTAGTCATACTTCAGGAACTAATACAATCTCTTACCGATGAAATCTGAAAATCTGGTGGTAATCTGGCCATCATAAACCAATGGCGTACAAAAGCAAAATAGATCAAGCTGCTGCATCTAAACGACACTACGAGAAGAACAAGCAGAAGATAAAAGAAAGGACTTTTTTGCGAAATGAAAAACAGAGAGACAAGAATAAAAGGTATGTTAATGAAATTAAATCCAAGTCAGAATGCATTGACTGTGGAGAGAATAACCCTTTAGTATTAGACTTTGATCATGTTAAGGGAGACAAGGTCATGGCGGTGTCTGATATGATAGGGAGTGCTTACTCACTGGCGGCTATACAAAGAGAGATAGAAAAATGTGAGGTCAGATGTTCCAACTGCCACAGAGTAGTGACACACGAGAGAAGAAAAATTAATCAACAACAAAAAAAAGAATGCAAAAACCAATCGCAATTGAGCTTAAATCTTTCGCAGAAAAAATAGCTGAAAGATATTCACGAACAGACAGAGAGGGCAACTCAAACAAGGAGTCCTTTGCAGTAGAGAGCGTTATACCAACATCAGATAACACGGCAGTAATAAACTTTAGAAAGAGTACTGGTAAGATAGGTGTAGCATTTTGCTACTACATCAATAGAGGTATGTCAAAGGGTTGGAAATATTTCTTTCCTACTGACTCACATCTCAACGGATTTCAAGCTTTTATATACTACAAGCTGGAGGCTGAGAAAGAAAACTACTCTAAGAACTTTTAAGAGAAACTAATTCTGCACATCTTTCGTACTCCTCAGTAATAATGAAGTACTCTATAAGGTGGTCACAACACTTGTCAATATCAATGTCATTGTCTTCTGGATCAAACAGTAGGTATAAGCTATGCTGCTCTTCTAATATTTCTATTTGAGTTTTCTTTCCAGTCAATACCATATAGGTATCATCAAACAGTTTATCTTCGTCTATATCCATAATTAAAATTCTACATTATCATCAAACATTCCTCCATCAAAGTCAGCGCCACCAAAATCTACTTTGTCACTTGACGTTGGTCTTTTTACCTTACCCCTTGGACCCTCAATAACATAGTCTGAGAAGTTAAACAGCCTCAAGATTGCTGTACCTGGATCTTCACCGCCATCAATCAACTTCTGATAGTTTTTAGAAAGTTTATTAATGTTAGCCGCAGGAACACCACTTAGTGATACCGCTTCAAGGAATAGTTTATTACTTAGCTCAGCTCTTTTTTCTGGGTTCTTTGTTTTTTGTATTCGTTCATAAAGCCCTGCAAGAGTGCCTGCGGTTTCAAGTAAAGCTATTGACTTAGGTGATGCTGCCCAAGGTTTTCCAGTAAATAGATCACCAGCTGTGTTAAACAATTCACCAACTAAAAAGAAAGCGTTTAAGTTTCCTATGACAGCTGCTCTTGCTAAATCTTCTTCATCACCCTCTCTTCTATCTCTAAGTATTCCAGGTAGACCCATAGCTACATATTGGAATAACATTGGCATAGCAAAATGGAACATTATAAACTGTCTTATGTTTTGACCTACAGTTCCTTTACCAGCTTTTCTATCCATAGCTTTTATCTTTCTGTACAGGTTTCTTGCAGCTGATATCTCTTTTCTAAGATACTGCTTTTGTGTTGTCATAAACATATTAAAGGACCTTGTTATAGGATCAGATGTTTGATAGTAGTCTTTATCTTGAAGATCAGATGACTGCTGAGTATTCTTTGTATCGTTTTCAAATTTCTTGATCGCCTCTTTAATCGCATCTTGCTCACTCATTCCCTTCTTCAAGGCTTGATCTTTATAGTAAGCATAGTTAGGCATACCTCCAATAAATATAGCAGCTCTATCACCAAACTTTGTAAAGTACATCATTGCATCAATAAAAAAGTTCTTTGTTCTTTTAGGTACAAAGCTTTGCATTTGTGTATCAGAATAACTTTCAATAACCTCTCTAACATCTTTAAAGTTACGGTACTTCATATACACTGAGTTGTCGTTTATTTCATTGAATGTATCTATCAGACTACCTATGTTTTTAAAACTATATTTTAAGTAGTTTGTTATACCTATGTCGTTTGCATAGGTTGGAATAGATGTCAATTGTTTCAACATTACTGTTGGGTTTAGACCAAGTCTTGAAGTTATAAACACATTGTTAATTAAGTTTATAAAATAATTTTTGCTTGAAGACTGTATCCCACGAGCAGCAACTTTTTTAATAGCTGTGTCTATTAAGTTCATTACACTCTCACCATGAATATCTGTGATAGCTCTACGCATAATTGGGTTTCCAAATAGTTTATTGATGTCTCTTATGTTTGGACCGTAAGCAGCAAACCATTCCATATCAGTTAAATAAGTTTGCAAACTATCCATCATATCCATTGGCTGAATAGGGTTGCTATTCTTTTGTCTAACTTTAGTGGAAGCTGCTCCTACCTGATTGTTTAATTTACTTTTATCACCCAATAAGTCAAGAGGTTCAGGAACAAAACCTTCTCTATATATTCTACCACCGTAGTGCTTGTTCCAGGGAAGGTTTGTTCTGTATATCTTCTTGTATGAATCATTGTAGTGTTCGTATAAAGACGGGAAGAACTCATTTTGCTGCCACTCTGTAAGCTCTATTACTTCAGGGTCTACAAGGTCAACAAGTTTCTTCATTATATTAGCGTGGTCTGGGCCAAAGTCTACATTGTCCTCATTAGCAAAAGATGGTATGTTAGCAGGATCTTGATACTGCATATATAAATATCCTATTTGATTTGGACTAAGAATAATTTTTTCACCTTCTTTATTTACAAGACCAGTGTCCATTGGCATAGCATTCTTTTTGCTTTTAGTAACCCAAGCTGGCCTGCCAAACTTATCTTTTTTGGTTCCGTAAATCTCCTTTACTTTGTTAATAACAGCGGTCTGCTTCTCCATTATTCTTCTCTTATAGATAGTTGTTGATTCATTTATTTTATCATAAACCAACCTTTTAGCTCTACCTCCAACCAAATCTCCTGGAAGAGTGGATATTTTATCCATCAATCCATTTATACTTTCAGCAGCATTGATAAAACCTTTAATACCAAGCATAATTCTTCTCATTACTTTTGGTATTCTCTTCATTAACTCTACCTTTTTAGCTCTTGCTTTTAAAATTCTGGCATCCTTTTTCATTTGAGCAACCGACTCTTCAGTGCTCATATCTACTTTCTTACCAGTAACATCTTCGTAAAGAAGTTCAAACTCTTTAATATATCTCTTATGGTCTTTAGCCATTTGATCTTTTAGAGTTTGCCTACCCTCACCAATAATACCAGATAGTATTGATTCAGCTCTACTCAAAGACTCAACCTTATTGATGTCTGTGTTGTCCATCAACTTAGAATTGTTGATAGCCATAATGGTTAAGATGTCCGCCATTCGGCTTCTGTCAGCATCAGTCTGAATATCCTTTTGAGAAAGCTCATTGAACTCTTTGTTAAGTTTTATGTTACTATCTATGATATCATCAGCAACCATAGCATCATCGCTTACAGCGTCTCTAATGGCCTCTAATCTTTCTCTGGTGTCTGAATCTATCTTAGTTCCTTTTCTTCTGCCAGACTGTACTATTTCGTATGTACCATTGAGTATACTATCAATCTTAGATGTAAGAGACTTGACTTGCCTTTCAGTAACAAAGTCAAACACCTCATCCATAAGATTCATTATATTCTTTTCTGTTGCATTGGTTATCTTTCTAACCATACTCATAACATCAGACTTAGTGTAAACATCTTTTGGAAGAGCTTGACGCATAAAGTTTCTAAGCTGTGCTTTTGTTTTTTGTAAATCTCTTTTACCTCTACTTCTTTCACGAATATCACTACGCATCTTACGGATACGTGTGTTCATGTTTTTTGTTGGATTTACTTGCAAAGCTTTCTGTAGGTCCATCACCATTTGTTTCTGCTGATCAGACTCAACAGTTGTGCTGGTACCTTCAGCTTGATATTCAGGCTGAGTTTCCATATACTCAATAGTCTGGTCCATCATCTCAGCTTTAGTCAGTGGGTCTTTGGATTTTTTGTTTCTCTTTTTAAGAGACTCCATAAAAGAGTTCACCTTCTTGAAGAAGTTTAGCCCAGCTTTAGCACCACCTTTCATGTTCCCAAAGCTTGGCGGCATCTTAGAGAATAGGTCAGCGTTGAGAGAAAGCAATTCTTTAGCATCTTTTACCTTCATCTTCTTTACTCTTACAAGGTAATCTTGTATAGCAGCATCACTAAAGTTGTTGTCTCTACCTATCTTTACTACATCCTCTGGCGTAGCATCTTTCATTATAGCTTTTTGTTCAGACCTTTCGGTTGCTTCAGCCATTGGGTCGTTAGTAGTATCGTCTGTAATCTTTTCAAACTTTACTGGGCTACCATTCTTCTCAACATATTCTAATGGCTTACCATACTTTATTCCTTTAGCCAATACCAGTGGTCCTACTTGTATTATCTGTTCAGCAGATTCAACTGGCTTACTGTTTGCTTTGTCATAGAAGTAAGCGTGTCTGTATGGATTGAAACCAACCTGAGTCCACTCATCGCTATTGATAGCTTCCTTCGCACGATCAGTCACGCTCTTTGTAGATTCGTTTTGGTAAGCTCCTTTCATTACAGCGAACGGAGACTTAGCTTGCTTTCCTTGAGCAACCTTCAACGCCATTCGAGGATTACTATCAAAGCTAACATCATTCAATACAGCTACCTGACCATATCCAACTGGAGCTTTTGGCTTAGCACCAAACATTTCTTTCTTTTCTCCATTGTGTAGAGTGTCAATGTATACACCAAAGTCCATATAGGCTGGTATGTCTAACCTTGATTCAATCATTGTACCGTCAGGGATGGTTAAGTTTAATCCGACAACACCCTTTCTTAACTTGTTCTTTCTAAGTGACATAACAATCTCCTTCAAAGTAGGAACCTTTGGAACCTCTGTGTAAGGTTTGATTGGCATTACATCTTTTATTATAGCGTTGTATTCATCAAGAGATATGTTTCCATCAGCGTAATTCTTAGCAGCGTCAACAGCAGCTTGAGGATGAGGCATCTTGATATTCAATCTGTTTTCCATCTTCCATTCCTGAACCTGCTCTTCAGTCATGCCAATATCTTTATACTGTTTTTCTGGAGTAAAGGCTTCTGTTTTTGGAGTCGGCTTTTTGCTTTTATCTTCTACAACTTCAAAGCCTCTTATGTCTTTTAAATTAGGATTTCTTTTAAACAACCAAGCAGGAACATTAACTTCTATTCTTTTGCCAGACTCTCCTATATCCTGACCCATTGCTCCCAACACAGACTCACCCTCTCTTATTTTAGTTTGAGACTTAGGCACTGTCACATACTTTCCTCCAAAACCTCTGGTCTTAAATGTGTAAGCTTTATCAGTTTGACCATACAGCCTTTGCTTTTCTACTTTAAATGTAACGGTGTCATCCTTAGTGAAAGCTTCTGTTTTGGCGGGAGCTTTTTCTTTCTTAGTTTGCTTTTCGAAAACGCCATCCATAACTGAAACATTCCCTACTTTGTATGGATTATTTAATTTTTCACCAGTCTTTTCGTCCGTTCCATAGATAGGTTTAAAAGCGTCTTTACCAGCCTCTCTATTCTGAGGAAGAATTAATACAGGAGGCTTTCCGTTTTTTTGAACTACATGAAACGGATAACTTGGATGAGAAGATTCTTTAACCTCAACTTCTCCGTCTACTTCTATTACAGCATAGACATCTCCCACACTCAAGCCTTTTGTTAACTTCTCAGCAACAAGCTTTGCCATCAAATTTACAAACGACTGCTGTCCTTTCTTACCACCCTTTAATACTGTTTCACCAACTCCAACTTTTCTTGAAGGGTCTCCTCCTATAAATTCATTTATAGCTTTTTTAGAAGATGCATCTTGGTTTTTGATTATAGATGAAACCATATCTTTTACTATATTACCCCTGGTCTCAAAGGTAGATGTCGTTGGATCAGTAAAAAACTTCTTTATATCAGACTTTAAATCCTTAGCAGAACTTCTTAAACTAATAGGCTTGTCTTCTTTAGGAACATATTTTACTTTATCTTTTTTAGCTTTAGCCTTTTCTTTTTTAATAACAGCATCCCTTTCTTTTTTTATAGCTTCTATTGCTGAGTTTCGAAATACAGAAGGAGATATGATTCCGTTATCCAACATTAAGTTTAATACCTCCAATGTAGAATTAACTCCAGAAGCACTACTAACAAGTTTAGCATCTGATCCTTTAGTAAGTGTAAGATAAGCTTTCTTTTGCCCTGATTTAATTTGTTTATTAAGAGAGTTCTTTATAGTATTAGCTGTGCCCTCTTTCCCTGAAGCCCAAACCTCACCAAACTTTGTAACAAAAAATACACCACCTTCACCTTCAAATATAACCTTGCCTTTATACTTTAATTCTCCAGCCATCATATCATCTGGAGAAGTAATGGTAGTCATCATTCCTTCTAAAGAAGATAAATCTTTTGGCTGAGTTATTCTACCATCTTTTAAATAGTCTTCAATTTTATCTTGCTGAGTATATGTAATCTCAAAGTTTCCAAGCCTCTCTGTTTTTAATGCGTCAGAAGGATTCTTTACAAATTTACCACCCTCAAATGTATCAAGAGCTTGAACATCTGATTCAGCAATCTCTGTACCCTCTGTAGTCTTTTCAGCTACTGCGTTTAACAAGTCAACAACATCTCTGTCTGACTGGGTAAAGTCAGCAACATTTATATCTGTTCCGAACTTTTCATTTACAAAGTCAGCAATCTTTTGTACAAACTCTTTAACAGCACTCTTCTCAGGAGCATCAAGCTTAGTATAGTTCTCAGCCAAGAAGCCAACAACATTAGTTAAATACTCTTCGTTCTTTACATCTGAATCAAACTGATCAGCATAAGTATCAAACTCAGCTATTTGTTCTGGTGTCAGCTTCTTACTTTTAGCTATAGCTTTTCTAACAGAAGCCACCATATTCTTAGATGCGTTCTGTATATTGACTTCAGCGCCAAGCTTTTGTTTTAATACAGCATGTAATACCTCATGAGCTATAGTTTTACCAGTAGCTTTAGGCATATTAATGTGTATAGTATTAGTGTTGGGTTCAAATGCACCTCTTGAAGGGGTATCTATGTATTGACTGTAAGAGTCTTCACTTCTATGTAAAATAACCTTAGTGTTAGGCAATATCTTTTGTATTGCTTTTACTGCTTTGTTGGCTCTATCCATCAGCATAGACTCGTGCTGCTGCTGATTGGTATTTGGATTCTCTTTATTAAATCTTTCTGACTTGTAGTATGTGTCTGTCTTCTTTTGGTCAACTACATTTAGATTGTCATTAACCTCTCTTTGTGGAGCAGGAGAATCTTCAGTAACCTCTGTTGTTTCCTGGCTTGTAACCTCAACTGGAGAGTCATTAATTAATGTTTCTAAATCCTGTGACTCTTGAGTTACTTCCTCCTGCGTTGTTTGGTCAGGCCTCCCTTCGGTGACTTCTTGGCTTTCTTGGGTAGTGGTGACCTCGGTGTCTCCTTCTCCCACCTGGCTGCTATCCTCGGTAGATTCTTGTACATCCACCTCCGTTGTGCTTGGCTCTTGAATGGCATCTTGTTTCTCTTTAATTAATAATTCTTTTGTATTGTCAAACTCTTCTTGAGTATATACAGAGTCTTCCCCTTTTAGTTCTTTTATTCTATCTAAAACCTCTTGATCTGCAACCTCAACACTCTTATCTATCTCTTGTTCAACTGATGGCTTGTCAAGTATTTCATCTATACGCTGGTTTATTTCAGCTAACCTTCTCTTTCCTGCCCTGGTATTGTTTCCTTTTAATTTCTCCGCTTCTTCCTCCAAAGCAGTCATTTCATCAATGTCATTTTGATTAGCTACACCAGCCTCCTCTAAATTTCTTTTTATAATTGCATTATCTGCTATATCTTTCTTAGCTTTAGCAAGTCTGTTTTTTAGCTCTGGATCGTTCTCTATTGTTGCGTTCACTCCAGCAATAGCTTCTGGGTCGTTACTATCTAATACATCTATAATATCAGCTCGTGTTGCTGGCTTACCGTTAACCTCATATTTGGGTGGGTTCTTAGCAGCTTTATATAATCCATATCCAACGGTTATAGGGGCTGTAGCTGTTCCTGCAATACCTTCAAAACCAATCTCTGCAATATCCATCTCTTGACCAGCAACCAGTCTACCAGCCACCTCTCCTGTTGAACCACCAACAACCTCTACTCCTCCACCAGCGGTAGCAGCTGTTAATCGAGAAGTTGTTTTACCAGCCTTCGCTGTAGCTTTGGCTACACTGGTTGTAAGTTTAGAGGCGAGACCTCCAGATATTCCATCTATTACACCAATGGCTAAACCACGACCCATAGCCTTAGCTCTTATAGTTCTCATCTTGTCAGAGTCTTCAAGGACAGCACGGATATTTTCATCTGTCATTGGCTTACCTTCAAGAGCCCCTTCAAGCAACTCCCCAAATGTAAGAGCAGCTTCCAGTGTAGTACCAGCAGCAAACATTGCCCCACCAATAGTACCAATAGGACCACCAGCAAGTGTACCAGCTGCACCACCTGCAGCAGCAGCGCCAAGTACAGTAGGGTTTACCATAGCTGAAACAGAGGATGTAAATAATTGTGGAATAACAGTTGGGTTTTTATAAACACCCTTTATGAATCCTAATATACCACCACCATTACCTTGGTATATCTTATTGAAGGAGTTCATTTCGTCTGAAGGACCAGACTGTTGCATAGCTCTGTAGGATTGAATAAACTCCATCACATCTTCTTCAGATGCAGACCCGCCCTTCATCATAAGTTCTAATGACTCATCAACAGTTGCTCCTTGTGCTTGACCTTGTGCACCAGCACGATATATGTCGCCAAAGAAATCAGTAAACTCATTCTTACCAAATGTTCTTTCTATAGCAGTTGCTTGCTCACCTGTTGAAGTTGAAACCTCTGAGTCATCATAAGAAAAGTCTACAGTTTGACCAGCAAAAGGGTCTTGGTCTATTCTATCTGCAAATGTTCTGTTGGGAACTTCTTGTATCTGCTGTATCTCTATGTCCTGCTGTTCCTCTGTAGGACCAAAATCAACTTCAGCTTCTGGAGCGGAAGGCTCCGATGAGCCAGGTTCTTCCACCACTGTAGTATCTGAAACCATAACTTCCTCTCCCCCAGTGGGTAGAGAACCGTCTTTTTTTTTTACGAAATATTTATTAACAAACTCGTCCTTACTCTTTGTAAATAACCCTTCACGAGAAACCACCTGGTATACCTTATCTTGATATTCTGGGTCTTCGGATTGCTCTTGAAACTCTTCAAAAGATTTGGTATAAAAGCCATCCCTTGTTAATACGTTGTATAACTTTTCTAATTCTTCCATATTGTTAGTCTAATTCTCCAGATGAAATTCCTTCGTTTCTTTTCTTAACTTCTTTTTCAATAAAGTTTTGTATTCTTGTAACGACTTGACCAGTTCTGTAGTTCATTATGTTACCTTCTATTTTGTAAGGAGTTCCTTGTATAACAACAGTCATTACATTTCCATCCAGAACTATTTTGTTTTCACCTTTGTTTCTAAATTCGTCTGGTAAGAATCCGTTTGTGTTTAATAGTTGAGTAAACTCTCTTCTAACTTCAGGTAGGTTGTCTCCAGTACCCAGATCGTTACCTAAATCTCGCATCGTATCTACCCAGTCTTGAGTGGTAAATGATTTATCTCCAATCTTAGGATCTCTCCTCCATTGTACCTTCTCAACACCTACAGTACCACCACCAGTACCTGCGCCTATGCCTTCTGTAAGGTCTCCGCTTTTTATTGCATCATAAGTTACTGTTCCTGTTGGGGTTACTTTTTGATATATCTCTCTTCTTATTTGTTCAGATGATTTACCTTCACCGTCAACAGTTAAAGTTGTTTCCTCTGTTTCTATTATAAAGTTTCCGTCTTGTGTTCTGGTAATATTTTTAACTTGAGGATCGTCTTTTCCTAAATTCTTATTCACGGCATCAACTAAGTTTTGTCCGCCAGCATCCGCATCTTGAGGTGTACCTGTGATAAGCATGTCAATACTATTCAAGTAAGATGCAGCAAGTTCATCCTGTCTTCGGCCAGTTAAGGTTGCACTACTTTCTTGCTGAGGGGCAAACCTTGCTCCCTTGTCATATTTCATTTTGCTGTCAAGCTGACTATATATCTTTTCTTTAGTTAATTCTAAAGCGTGTCTCTCTTGATCCTCTGTTAGTTCGGATTCAAACAAACCGTTTTGACTTTGAGTTTGCAGTATAAAGTGTGAGCTGGTTTTAGCTTCATCTTTACTTTGAGTAAACTCATACCTTTTGTTAGTTTTTGGATCTATGTTTTGAGCAAGTATGCTTGTTGAAACTCCTTGGTTAGTTGTTACAGCAAGAGCCTCATCTGTAATTATCTTATCGGCATCCTTCATGTTACGAAAATCCTCGTAACTTTTGTAAGCTCCATTGGCATCATTAATCTCTGTCTGAATAACAGTAGCCAACCTGTCAGCCATAGGGGCAACAGTAGCGCTTAAATCAGTTCTATCCTCACGCTGCTGAAGAATATTGTTAAGGTAAGCTACAGGCATGTATGCGCCAGGATTCTTAGCACGGTCAGGTAAAGAACCGTCCTTGTTTGGGCGAACCAAAGTTAGGCTTCCGTCTAATGGATTTACTATTTGTTTTAAACCATTTACATTACCAAAAGATTGTATCTGTTCGTGTGCCCATATTTCTCTTTCAGAAGCTGTTCCATTCTCAACACGAGTCATAGATTCATTATAAGACTGATCCCATTTCTTTATGGATTGAGAATATGCTGACCAGTTGTCTTTTGTATTTTGCACAAATCTTTGGTGGTCCTGTGGTTTGATTTCCCCATTGAGCATTCTTTTATTGGACAAAGCTATAGCCTCTGCTGTTTGTGCTGATCCGTCAATTACTAAAGCTCCTAAGCTTTGGTTATCAACAGGTATCTCAGCGTTAACTTCATTGATTGCTTTCCTGGTGTTTTCGTAAAGGTCTTCCTTTCTCTTCTGTCTGTCATCTCTAATCTTATTTGCTACATCAGTAATATCCTGTGCAGCAGCTGTCCAATCAATGGTAGTTGCTGTTAAATCCTTCTCCCTCTCAATCGTGTATTGATCAGAGCTTACTATATTTTGCTGTGGAACTCCTCCTGTTTCTAACGCCATCTTTTATATTTTATCGTGACTTACCTAATCCTAAACTTTCTAAAAAATTAAATCCGCCACCTTCATATCTTTCATCTATTAGGCTCATTTTACTTTCGTCAAGTTCATTTTCTGGTAATACAGACCCTTGAGCCATTTCCAAGTCAAGGTCTCCGCCACCAAACAAAGGAGCAGCGCTACCTATAGCTGTCATGCTTTTTCCTATTCCAGCTATACCTTCTTTCGTAGCCTTAGCGGCCGCCTCTTCTGCTTGAGCAGCTCTTAGTTTAGCGTCTTTAGATCCAGCCACATCAAAAGCCATTAGCTGTTGTTTTATATTTTCTTTAGACTGAGCTTTAAATTTTTGAACATTAAAAAGATCTTGACCCATTTCTTGACGAGTCTTTTCAGCGGCAGCTTCAGTATTTGCTCCAACC
>Ga0196899_1001195_pt1 | contig 12951 bp, 19 predicted proteins | sample VirMetDEL_Sep_01_FD_169095 | JGI IMG/M metagenome (GOLD analysis project Ga0196899, IMG submission 169095) | Aqueous microbial communities from the Delaware River and Bay under freshwater to marine salinity gradient to study organic matter... | ecosystem: Environmental > Aquatic > Marine >... | reverse complement strand
GTCTCCTATGTTATAAGTTATTGAATGTGTGATGATTACCAGTGACTTTCACATCTTTCGTCTTCACAGGATTGTCCTCCGCAGAGGGTCGAGGGACTAGTTGTTGCTAGTTGTCGATTAAATTTAATTATAAGTAAAAGGAAAAAAGCCTTGACTGTCAACACTATCGCCTACCACCTGGTGTGAAATAAAAGCCAAGGACCATCGGAGCTAACACAATAACGAAGTAAGCACTTAGATGTCCTGTTGTGACCATAATGGGCGACTGTTTAGCAGGAAGTGTAATGAGTCCGAAGAGGAAGTCCGTTGATTGGTCGCCTCCTGGGTTGGTAAGGGTGATGATTTCTGCTGATGGAAAGAGGGTACAAAGGATGACGACAGCTGCGAGGGTGGAACATAAGATGAGTGCGAGCAACCTCCTAGTAACCCTAGTAAACATACCACCTTCACCGTTGTTAAGCTGTTCTTGAAACTTAAGTGCGAACTCATTACCTCGTACCTCCCTTGCTAATTCTAATTCAAACTTCTGTTGTCTACTATCTGTTATAGCTCCGAACACACCCTTCAGTACACTGCCTAAAGCAGCACTACCTCCAGCAGTCAGAAACATTGTTAGTAATTCAAACATACTTATTAGTTCAATACTTCAAAAACTAAACTCATAACAGCAAACATGGTATCAAGTATTAAGTCCCTTTCTAAAAAGAATAGAACCAAAGCTACTATCCATCGCACTTCATGTTGGCAGTTTTGCATTCACCGTGCTCCATATATAAAATAATCAAACTTACCTCTAAGTATATCTAACTCTTTCTCTAAGTATTTAATTCTCTCAAACTGTTGATGGTCAGATGTGATCGGCATGTCTTGCATCTCTAGTAGATGATCGAGGTCTGCTTTGGATTGTTCTGCAAACTTCTCAATGTGTAACATCCGTGCGGATAGATCACCTAGCATAGTACCCTCATGTTGTACCCGTCCTAGTCCGTTATCTAGCTCATTGATCTTATTCCATATCACACTGTATCCCCAAACCACGCTACCTACCACAGCTATTACTTTAGCCATGAATGCGAGGTTAGCTTTTACTTGTACATTCTCGCCTATCTCTGTTGCCATAGACTTTAACATAAACAGAAACCCCTACCTAGGCGAAACAAAATATAAAACAAAGACCTAGATAGGGGCTACTTATGAATAATGAACTATACTATCTACTAAATATTACTGACTGCTAGTCGTCTGTCAATCTCTTCGTGGTATGCTTTGTCACCACTTCTATAGCGTGGATCAGACTGTGCTCGTGCTAACTCTTGCATACTTTTAAATGGCATGGTCGATGTACCAGCTACTGCTCCTTGTGTTAACTTAGGTGTACTACCAACAGAGTTCTGATACCTAGCGTACAATCCTTGAACTGCTAACTTAGCTTGTTGAACTGTACCACCTGTGACCGCCTCATCAAAAGCATCGATCTCTTCTTGTGGTAAATTCGCATTCGCCCACTCTGCCATCGCATCGTATTGACCGTTCGCAACGCTTTGTATTTGAGATTCTTCAGATTGTAATAATGCTTGCTGACCAGCTGCGTAGCTGTCAACTAAATCTCTAGGTAATCCTGCTTTCTCTAAAGCGTTATAAGTTTCCTCACTAAGTTTACCGTCGTTTTCAAAGAACTCTTTACTTGCTTCCGCAACCGCTTGGTATGCTTCACTAGTGTTCTCTTCAGTTTGTTCCGTTTCGTTCTCAGCTTTCTCTTCAACTTGTTCAGCTTCTGCTTGCTCTTCTTTAGGAGCTTGTCCAAGTTTCTTTTCCAGCTCGGAGTACGCTTGTGCCATGTCTTCCGCACTCTTGAACTTTTCGGGGAGCCATTGCGGGCGGTCGTTCTCTTCTTGCGGTAGTTCCGTGGTTTGTTGCTCGGTGACTTCCGCTGGTTTCTCTTCGGGTTCGATTTCATTCGGTGCTTTTTCGTTAATCTCTACTCGGTGTAATTCAGCCATTTGTTATTCCTCTTGTGGTTGTTGTTGTGCCATGTACTGCTCCTGTGCTGCGTTGATAGCTGGTGCTACTGCGGGTGCTCCGAGTTTCTGTGCCATCTCCATCATCTGAGCTTGTTGCATAGCTTGTTGAATTTCTTCTTCTGTCTTGATCAGCCCTTCAGTCTCAATACCAAGAGCAGTAGCACGACGCTTGAAGTAGTCAGATACATTTAAGTATTGAGTAACTGCTTGTGGTCCTACTATCTGATTAGCACCTGCTAAGAACATATCCAATCTGTTAAGATCATTACCACGACCAAGTGCTTCAACACCAGTAACAATAGTAGGCTTAACAATATCTTTAGGTATCTTAGGTAGACGCTTGCTCTTAGACATCTTGTCCATCAAACGACTGACAATAGGAAGCTGTAGCTCTTGAGATAACAGAGAGTAGAGACCACCCAGAGCAGCTTCAAGCTCTTGACTTAACATGCGTATCTCTTCAGCAGTCACTCTCTCTGCATCTCTAACAACTCCCGATGTCAAAAGAAATGCTTGGCTGAGACGATCTGTTATACCATTCATTGTGGCTTGTGCAGTACGGAAGTCATTAAACTTATTCAACTGCAACACAGATACATCTCCTTCCGACCCTTGTACAATCGCACCGTTAGGAGCTTCAGCTAATGTCCGTGCTCTTGTTGTACCATTCGGATTAACCATGAACAATACTTTAGCTGCTGCTGCACTACCTTCTACGATTGCTTTGGTCAGTGCTTCTAAACTCTTTAAGTCTCCGAGGTACTCTTCAACAAAGCCTCTGCCGTAGTCCTCTCCATCAATCTGGGTGTAGCGTAACGGGAGCCACGGGGACTTATCAATCGGATACTCACCCATACTTTCTTCGATGAGCATTCCTTTAACATCCTGGTAGACTTTGTACTTATCTCCTTCTCTGACGATTGCGGTGTAGAGGTCACAGCTGTTCTCCTTTTCCTGACGATATACTTCTTCTCTTACAGATTCAGGAAGCATCATAGGAGCTACAGTTTCTTTCACTGCTATGTGTGTAACATTACCCATTGGGTCTCTCTTGACGACATAACGATCAAGCTTGAACACACGCATACCACCTTCGTCCGGTAAGTACAACAAACTGTTACCAGTAATAAGTAAGTTCTTTAGTGCTTGGAAGATACCGTTCCTGAAGTTCTGTACTTCTACTTCCTGTGATACACTACGCTCTACATCAGCTAATGCTTTCTCTAAGTCTGTGCGTAACTGCTCACCACCCTCTGGTCCTAACTCCTGCTTTGCTTTGTCCAGTTCATATCTATCTATAACCAGACGAAAGAATGGAGCGTTAGGTGGTAACAGTGCTAACAATAACTTACTACTTAGATTCAGTACACCTCTAGCTCCGATACCTTGATACGGTGTGTAGTACTTAGTAGCGTAGTTATGTCCGTCAGGCGGTAGTACATAAGGAAGCGTAAGCTCAGAAGATGTACGACCTCTGTCTAAAAATGACCACCGCTGGTTCTCCAACGAGTGATATAACCCTTGAGCTGTTTCGTGCATTATTGAAGTACTTCGTCAGGATTAAACCAATCCTCCCCACTTAAAATACTTAACATCTCTTCCCGTGTGTACTGTGGTTCACCTATTAGAAAGCTAGGAGTGTCGCCTTTAAATTTAACAAAGGTCTTAGTACCGTCTACCGAGTAACGGAGCGTGTCAACAGATGTTTGAGCTACTTGGTTAAAATCAATTAAACTTAAATCCGATGTGTTAATTAAAATATATTTCATAACTTAAAATGGAGTATCACTATCAAATGAAGCACCATTAGTTAATGTTAAATCATAGCCTTCGCTGCCTAAGTCAGTGACAGTAGTACCGGTTCCTGAGTCCGAATCTCCCATCCTCCACCAGTTATCTAAATTCAAAGTATTATCTGTAGCATAGGTAGATAAATCACCATCTCCTGTGTAAATATCACTAACTTGAGTGGATGATAACTCATTACCAAAAACCGCGACTTCGTCAATTAAGCCTCCGTAATAATTCTGAGCACCAAAACCATGCTTACCTATATAAAACTGGTTATTGCTAGAGGACGCATCAGCGGGTGATTGAGTAGCGTTACTGTTCTCAAGAGTACCATTTACATAAATATCACAACCATTAGCATTCCATGTACCAACTACATGAGTCCACGCTGTTGTCGAGACTGTGGATGTAGCTATTAATGTTTTAACTCCTCCAGCATACCAATATAAAGCAGGATATCCGTCTCTTGTAAGATACAATGCAAAGTACACATTAGCCCTAGAAACTATGCTACGACTTTGATACGGGTTAGTATAACCACCTGAGATAGCTACAGTATCAGGTTTCACCCAAGCAGATATAGAATGATCGTTAGCCCCCCAATTGAAGAGCGGTCCTGACTCAAGGTTAGAGAGATAATCGTCAGTCCCGTCAAAAGACATGGAGTATGCATTAGGAAATGCTGCCGGACCTGTAGGACTACCTACTACCCCAAGATTGAATGTCGGAAGAACGAACATTATTAGGAAGCAGTATCTCCAGCAAGAACAAAGGTGTCAGTTGCGTAAGCTACTATACTAGCTACTCCGTACTGTCCGTTGATCTTAGTGTGGGACTGTCTGTTGTTAATGGTAGTACTGGAAGTAGCAAAGCTTACTTGACCTGCTCCTTTTTGTACGAAGCTACAGTTAAAACCAGCTCCTAAACCACTTGGTACTGTGACAGTTACAGCAGAAGCATTGTCTAACACAACTACTTTACCGTTGTCTCCAGCTACTAATGTATATGTGGTTCCTGTTTGATCGTTAATAGAAGCGTCAAAGTTGCTGATCGCATTACCATTAAAGTCGTAGCTTGATAAGTTAGAGGCAGATGCTTGCCCCATTAGATTGGTAACGGTTACTTTCTTAGTGGTCGCTGTACCCGCTATGTCGTCAACGATTGCAAGTATGTCTGCACCCGCTGGTGTTGTCAGCTCGGTAAGTTCTGTAATTTTTTTATTAGCCATGAGTATTAAGCTGGTTCAAATAATAATATTTCGTTTAGTTCTGTTGTCAATGGTTCACTAGCTTCTGTAAAGATTGCTCCGTCAATGACTTCCTCTTGTGGTGCATCAAATCCGTAGAGCTTTTCAAAAGCTGGTCGAATAAAGTTACCAGGGAATGCGATGATACCGCTGGGCTTTTCAAATCCTGATGTGAACTCAATGGACATTATAGGGAGTCAACAGTTCCAGTAGCGTAGACGCTGTGGGTTCCTGATGTGTAAGCACTTACATTAGCTCTTAGCTTTTCGTAGTGTCCGTGGTCATCTCGTACCATAACCGATCCTTCGGCTGATACTGATTGACTGTGTACTACATGCCAAGCTCCTCCAATGTAAGCTTCTATATCTATTGTTGCAGCTCCAGCGGACTCAGTGGCTATGACAAATGTCCAACCCTTAGTACGCTCAGACCCGAATGCACTACCCGCCCCTGAAGATGTAACAGATGAGAGTAGAGTCTTTTTATCTAGTGTGCGAAGGCTCATATATATTTATATTACTATTGTTATTGTGAAAGCTGTACTCCTGTACCACCGTTAGCTGCACCCATGCTTAAAGTAGGACGGCGAGTAGCTGTTAGTTGCTGTGTACCACGCTTACGCTTAGTAGGTTCAGTAGCCCTCTTAGTAACAGCTCGTTCTGCCGTAGGTAATGGCGGTGGTGGTGGAGCTGGTGGAGGAGGGGGAGGTGGGATGTTAGGCTGTGAGAAACACATAGCTATTCTAAGTCTTTGGTGATGATGTTGTCTTGTAATTGTTCGTCGTAAGTCTGTTGTAAATAATTAATTACACTTCTTTGTCCTACCTTAAACCATACATCTCTATCAGAGTCTGTCAAGAGGGGACATTTATCCGGGAACAGTTTGTCAAGCTTTTCTATCAAAGACTTACTCAACGCTGGTAATACTATTTCATTATCACTCATCTCTATAACTTATATCTGATAGTTCTTGCGGCAGCTTTCCTTCTTTAATCTTTTGCTCCGTCCATATCCAAGCTGAAGCATTCCATAAGATAGCACCCGCATGGTCTTCAGAGTTGTCCCCCTCAGCCAGCCCCAACAAATGTCTAAACATCGAGTCATATAATCTACTTAGTGGGAATCCTTGTTTCCAGTTGTCGTCTCCGTAAAGCTTTCCGCCAGCTTCAAATCTTTTGGCGAGACTGCGTAAGGCGACCGGAGGTATAAGGCTGGGTCGTCCCCGTCCATCGTCCCCATCACGCCTTGCCCCAGTGCTGAAGTTTCTAGTATATCCTTGGTTTGGTAGTTCTTCGGTGTCCATAGTTTCTTTATTGTTTTAGTTCTGAAGCAGTAGTTCTCTGCTCGTAGTAATCTTGCCATCCATGCGTTCATCAAAGCATCTTGTTCAGTGAGTCCAGCATCTTCGTAGCATTTTGTAACAGTCTCCCATGTGTATCCATGTTTATCTAGTAGTCGTTTAGCAGTAACAGCTCCTACCTTTGGTACACCACTGTATCCATCCGTTGAATCTCCGGTCAGTGTTTGTATCAAGTGGAAGTTATCTGCTTCTTCAATGGATGGTTGGTGGTACTCTCCTCTGTTATAATCGTAGAAGATACCTGGTACACTCTTGAAGTCTTTGTCTATACTAACAATGATCGTCTCTTCATCCATTGCTTTGTCAGTAGCTAGGATAGATATAACATCATCAGCTTCCAAGTTATTCCACAGCACGCCACCAAGTTCATCGATGATCCACTGCTTTACTTGTCTAAGTATGATAGGCAGTCGTGACTTAGCACGGTTTGCTTTGTAGTCAGGGAATAGCTTGCGTCGGAAGTTAGCACGGTCTGATAGACACAGCACTACATTCTCACATCTTAAGTTATCTCTGAACTCCTGTATCTTATTTATCACACGAGCTTTAGCTAATGCCATGTCTGCGTGTACAGTCCACAGTTCTTCTTTCCATTGTATCGGCTCTTCTGCGACAACAGCTGCTTCAAATGCTAACACATCTGCGTCGATTAGTAGTGTAGTTTTACTCATAGTATACGCTCCAATTGTTTTGATATTTCTTGTATTTGCTTTTGCTTGTGTGTGCTGGATATAACCGCAGTGTAACACATGTCATCTCTGATTGCGGTATCATCCACCACTCATTGATAGGTACTAAGTATACTGCTACTATATCTACAATGTTTGGAATGTGTGCCTTAGTACTGTTTCCACATCCTGTATTTACAGAGTAACACGATCCAACTGTGCAAGAGGAACTCTTTACTTGTACCTTTAGATCACCAGCCGGACAGTGGACAATAAAGTCCCAAGGCATAGGAGTCGTTGGCGTGTGTGGTTCAAAGTCTCGCTCTAAACATTCAGCTATGAAGCGAGTCTCTGCGATGGCTCCTATCCGTTGTGCGTTTGATGATGGCATGGTGAGGTCTTGTGTATCATAGAGGTATGCAAGGGTAGTGTAGCTGTCGTATTGTATCTCGTCCATCGTTAATCTCTATACTCCCAACTAATTAGGTAAGCTAGAAACTTCTTTAACAGATCAATGTCATCTTTAACTTTACCCATTGATTGATTACATCTGTTACATAACAAACCTCTTATCTTCCCTGTCTTGTGGCAGTGGTCTACATCTAGCAATCTTTTGTTACCAGGACTCTGACCGTGCCTATCACAGATAGCACATTTACCCTTCTGTTTCTGTAGCATAACATCATAATCTTCAGGTGTTATTCCGTACCTAACTTTAAGATGTTGCTTACGACATAAAGCTTTGAAGTGATCTGAGTTTTCATCCATCCACTTGCGTTGTTGTACACGCCTACAATCCTTACAAGTTTTTCTGTATCCTGTTTTAGATTTCTTACAGCGTGTAAAATCTTCAAGTGCTTTAGTCTCTCCACATTTAGTACAAGTATCTGTCTTCATATCAATGAGTCTCCGCCCATGTTGTACCTACTTTGTACTCACCGTCGAGTTGTACATTCAGCTTCAGTTCTTTACCAGCTACACGAATAGCTTTCACTGCTAACTTACCGAAGTCTTCTGCGTGTTGCGGTATTACTTCTGCCTGGAACTCGTCGTGTATGTTAGCAACGAATGCGTACTCTCTACCGTGCTGCCACTTACTCTTACCGAGTGCATGGTACAACTGTATCAAAGCTACCTTCATACACACTGCTCCGGCTGATTGAAGTAACATGTTCAGTGCTGCGTGACTACTGCGTATGCGTAACAATCTACCATCCAGTCCCATCAATGTACCACCGTTCTCTACTTTTCTTTTGATGTCTTGTTGCAGTCTATTCAGAGCTGGTAGGTTGGATAGGAACTTACGCTTTAACATCTGTCCTTCTCTAGCTGTACCTCCTACGATGTCTCCAATCTTTGCATCACCAGCTCCGTAAAGGAAAGCATAGATAAATGTCTTAGCTTGGTCCCGTGTCTCCAGTCCAGCAGCTTGTTGATTAGCTGTGTGGATGTCTCCTTCTGTTACGATCTTACCGTACTCTCCTCCGTCGTAGAATGCTAAGTAATGTGCTAACATCCGTAGCTCCAACCCACTAGCATCACACCCCACCAACTTCTTACCAACACCCGCACCGAACAATCCTCGACACTCTTCACCGTACGGTACACGACAAGCAGGAACCTGTGCTACATTTGGATTACTGTGTGTACACCGCCCGGTCACCGCTCCATTTGTATTCACACTGCCATGTATTCTTCCCTTCTTAGCCAGCTTCAACCACGCTTGTTCTCCCTCTGCTAACTGACCAAGTCTTTTCTGTACGAGGAGATAGTCTAACAACTTCTGTGCTATTGGATGATCTATCTTCTTCAGTACTCCCTCGTCTACTTTAGGTGTGGTAGCATCTGGTTCTTTTGGTAGATCATATCCAAGGTCAGCTAATGCGGCTGCTATCTGTTGTCGGGAACCAGGGTTGAACAGTGTAGTCTTTTGTTTGTTACCTTGCTTCTTTGCTTCCTTTAACAGAGTCTGCTTTAGACCTCTAGCTTTCAGTTGTTCCTTTAGTTTCACCTTGGTCTCAGCACTGAGTATCTCTACTTGATCTTCACTCTCTATCTTCAGTGTCCAACCAGCAGGACTCTTCATCTCTTCAACCTTGGGTGCTACCATCTGTTGCAGTTCGTCTTTCAACTCAGCTCGTATAGATGTAAGCTTGGCTGTCAGTCTGTCTGCTTTATCAAGATCAAAGCTGAAACCGTGTCGTTCCTGTTGAGATATAATAAATGCAAACCAGTGTTCGATAGCTATCATCTGATTGCTAGGCTCTTGAGTGAGTAGATAATCGTACAACAGCTGTGTAACTATACAGTCTCTCTCGCAGTACTTCTTCATCTCCTCGTTGTAGTGATCGAATGCTCCGTCTTCTTCTCCGTATGTCAGCTTCGTAGCTTTACCCATCCGGTGTCCCCAAGCTTTCAAGCTGTGACTACCTACAAGTTTAGGATCGAAGTTGTTACGACCGAAGTCCTCGTTGCGTAGGTCAGAGAAGATACACCTAGATAATACTAAGGTATCTACTACTTTAACAAGAGGTGGAGAGAATCCGTACAGCTTCTTAAGTGCTGGTATATCAAACTTAATAACATTGTGTCCGACGATACGGTCTGCTTCCGCTAGTGCTGTCAGTCCACGGTGTATACTATCTCCTGCAAAGGTCACCATCTTAGGAGTCATTGGATCGTACACAGACAAGCAGTGTACAGTGTGTAAGTCCGTCAGATTGGTGAAGTCCTCTATAGGATTTGTTTCAACATCAAAGAATAGTGTTCTCATATTTATTAGAATGGTTCATTATTTGTTTCTTCAAAGGTACTCGCTCTCTCTTCCTCAGTGCATCGTCCGGTGTCTATGTTATAGTACAATGTACTACAGTGTCCGGTCTCACCGCTGAATCGATTCTTCAGTACTCTTACTTTTGTTTCGTTAGATAGCCTGTCGCTTTGTTGGTTGCGTTCCAATCCGATGACCATATCACTTAGCTGTGCGATTGCTTGAGACCCTCGGAGGTGATGCAGACTTACTCGTCCACCCTCTTCATGTCCAGTATCCACACGCTTCAAGTGACTGACAAGTACCATACCACACCCTGTCTCCTCAACAAGAGATCGTAGCTTGGTCATTGTATTATCAATCAGTCTGCGTTCATCGTCTCCTTGGATACCACTAACAACAATCGATAGGTGATCTAGGAATATCCACTTACAATCAAAGCCCTTAATTAAGTACCTTATTTTGGACAGAAGATTGTCACTCTCCATACTCCCGAAGTGATCGTAGGTGTAGAACTTACCGTTACCCACAGTCCTATCGAACGCAGGTCTCATCTCCTTTTCATCTAACATATCATCATCGAGATGTAGTGGTTTGTTCATGTGGATACCCATGATACCTAGTGCTGTGCGTCTGACGGATTCTTCAAGAGCTATGTAACCAACAGTCTCACCCAACCCTAACAGATGGTGTGCGATCTCACGACAGAACAAAGACTTACCGATACCACTACCAGCAGTAACAGTTACAAGTTCACCCAACCTCATACCGTGAGTGATACTGTTCAGCCCGATAAACGGATACGGTTTACTTTTGTGTTCCTCTTTATGAGAGATAACATCCCACAACTCCTTACCGTTTACGATGCCGTCCGGTCTGTACTCACGAGCGTCGAACAAACACTGTACTAACTCTTTACTTCTGTTAGCAACAAGCATGTCGTTAGCATCCTTTAGTGGTAGCTCTGCGATGTGTGCTTTACCAGGTGTTAAGAGTGCCGCACATTCTGCTGCTCCCTTTCGTCCGACATCATCCATGTCAAAGCAGAACACTACTTGTTCATAACGATCTAACCAGTCGATAGCTTGAGCAACGAACTTCTTAGCTGCTCCTGCTCCGTTAGGTACACTGACGACAGGCCACTTGTTATCGAAAGCTTGGCTGACACTTAACGCATCCACCTCACCCTCAGTAACAACTACTCGTCTGCCTCCGTCCCGCCACAGGTGCTGACCATACAAACCAATCAACTCTCCTCTTGTAGCGAATGACTTGTCAGCAAACCGTAGCTTCTGAGCACATGTCTTACCGTCTCTTGTTTTATAGTTAGCTATTTGTACAGGCTGTCCGTTCACACTGCCCATCCAATACCCCCACTTCCGACAAGTATCTTCAGTCAGGTTTCTTCGTGCTATTGCTTGAGGTGATCCGTTGACAAACTCTCTCGGTGTTGGTTCGCTCACTCGTTCTCCTCCTCCAGCGTGACTGTTACAGCTGAAACAATGCCAGCTTCCGTCGTCGTTAATGGCTCTTGCATCACTTGATCCGCACTTTGGACAGGGTTGGTGTGTGTTTGTGAAAGCCATGATTTTGGTATAGTTTTATTTGCATATATTATGTTTTTCTTTTCGCACCAGCGGGCGTATGTGGTGTCACTTCCTTTCCGTATCTTGTTAGAAGCATTCATAAATACGAGACGGATGTCTAAGTGTGGATGTTGTTCTCGTACTAGTAGATGCTTCTTCCTATCGTCCACCGTCCACACACCTTTAGCTTCAATGATGATGCCGTTGGGTAGTATGAAGTCGGGAGTGTAGGTAGCAACCTTTCGGTATTCAAGCTTCAAAGTCTCGTACTCAAAAGCAACACCACTACGCTGTAGCTGGTTAGCTAAGGTTTGTTCGAATCCAGAGCGGTACTTAGAAGTTGGCGATGACCTCTTCTTCCGTTTCTTCCGCATCGAATCCACCCTCTAAGTTCTCACCGCCATTAACAAATCCTTCTTCTTGTTCAGTAAAACCGAAAGAACTAGCTGCTACAGCTGACATTCCTCCTTCACCGAGCTTCAAGACTTGAACAGCTTCCAACTTAAAGGTCACCCCAAAACCAATAGCCGGACTGTTGTAAAAGCTAGGACGAAAAGCTACTACTACTTCACTACCGCTTAGGACTTGTACATCTTTATCCATTGGTTGAGCTTTGGAATCATACACAGGCATTGAACGATGATATGTTTCACCCGTACCTTTGTTTCTTCCTCCACCTTCCATCTTAGTTTTGATTAAGAACCCACCGTCCATTTCAGTAATAGGAAACTCACGCTGCATCAGCTTCTTAGATGGGTTCTCTTGTTGTGCTTCCTGTAACTCCTGTTCATACAGTGGTCTTAGTGTAGCTTTGATAGCATCAGCTTGTTCCTTATCAACAATAACATCACAAGTAAACACGCCAAACTCTGGCTCAAATTTCTTGTAAGGTTCTGTGATGTGTGGATACCTAGCTGTACCCTTTGCTTTTATTATTTGATGTTTGGTTCTACTTTTCAGTGCCATATCTATTTTATTTATCGGTGTTAAGACAACAGATACTTCATACGCTTTACTGCGGTAACATCTAAGTCACCAAGTTCCGGCACGGATGGAAGTTCTGCGGTCGGGTTGTTGTTGATTTGCTCCATTCGGAACTCAGTCAAGAGATCAACAGAAAAAGTCTTATGGTACATTTGTCGTACAATCGTATTACATTTTCGTACATTACAAGCGTGTGTCACAAAGCAGTCATGTATGGTAGCTAAGTCAAAGTCAACTTGATTCGCTACTTGATGTACAATACAAGCGTCAAGACTGTGGATAAAGTTAGCAGTGACTGCGTTGCCGTGGTGCTTGGTATCTATCTCATCTGACTCAGTGTGGGTACGCACATATACAGTAGTGTTATCAAATACAGATTCTAAATCTACCTTCTTGTACTTACGAAAGCTCTGCTTAACTTTGAATCCTGTAGGTGTAGTCCAAGTAATACCGTTCTCGTAAGGTAAGCATCGGATAGTCTCCCGTAAATACTTCATTACTTTCTTTACTGGTTCACATACCTCAT
>Ga0196899_1001190_pt1 | contig 12967 bp, 19 predicted proteins | sample VirMetDEL_Sep_01_FD_169095 | JGI IMG/M metagenome (GOLD analysis project Ga0196899, IMG submission 169095) | Aqueous microbial communities from the Delaware River and Bay under freshwater to marine salinity gradient to study organic matter... | ecosystem: Environmental > Aquatic > Marine >... | reverse complement strand
GAGATTAGAGTTGAAGGAGAGAAATTAACAGTTATACCAGATAGACAAATAGTAGTTAAACTTTGAGACTATTCGAATTTGAAAATGATAACATAATACTACAGACAGAGCATGATTTCCAAGGTTACGACTTCGTATGGTACGACAATCCTATTGATCATTTTGACTTACACGAAGTACAACACAGGGTTATATCCTTTGATCAACTGCGCTACTACGCTGAAGTATTATTTTATTTAAACCCAGACATAGACTTTGGACTGTTCCAAGGGATCTTTCGCCACACAGGAAGCAGAGAGAGTGGAAAGAGTATAAGAACCTACGGTAAGGCTAGGGTAGACCAGATGACTGAAGAGGTATATAGGTATGCCAAGCATCCATACTGCAGAAGAATGCGTAGGGTTATATTCAACCCAGAGGTAATTATATCTACTGAGGAAAAGATAGCTGTTTCATCTCACGTTGTAAGAAAGGGAATAACCTATACAGAGTTTGATCTTAGGCAAACTGTAGAGAAACTATTTGATAGACAGCAAGTTATAACGCAAGACAACATTGCAAAAGAAATGATGTGCAGTAGAAGTACAGTAGCAAGATTAATGAACGATATGATAAGACAGGTTATAGACAAGAAAAACGAAATAACAAGAAGAGAATCAATGATTACAAAATGCATTGAGTTTATAGATGTTCTATCTGATGAAGGCAGCCCTATGAAGATGCAAGAGCTTAAGAGTATGACTAGTATTAGAGACTACTCTGTAATTAAAGAAGCCCTTAGTCGTTACGAGTCAGGGTTTTAGAGTTCATCTTCTTGATCATATCCTTGTATATTTTATCCATGTAGGACTTACCTTTGAAGATTTCATTTCTGTAGGGATCCTCTGATATAATCTCTTGGTGTGTGAGCTTCTTGTACATGTGATTACATATCCTCTTTGCTTTGATAGTCAGCTCCCAAAGGTTTGATCGTTGTGTTTCTTTACGATCTCTCCATTTTCTAATCAGTCCATCCTTGACCATTTCAGAGAATCTACTCTTATCCCATGACATTGTTCTAGCAAAGTCATTAAATACATCTTTTGTGAATATATTTTCATCGTACAAAAACAAAATCATGTCTAGCTCAGAGCCTGATATTTCGTATTTGTTTTTTATGTAGTACCTAACTATTCTGTGATACTTGAGGAAGGTGAAATCTTTTTCTCGAAACTGATAAACGGGAGTTTTGTTTGGCTTCTTTTTGACATATAGTCTTTTGTACATCTATAGATTCTGATTGGATTAGTCGAACAAATCTACAAAATAAAATCATTATCTTTGCACTATACTTTAAGTTATGGCAAAGCAGCTAGATAAATCTAAAATGAAGTGTAACTCTCCTCGCAAGAGTCCTAACCCAAAGAAGAAAAAGGTTGTTAAAGCCTGCTCTGGAGGACAAGAGAAAATTATACACTATGGTGCGTCTGGATATGGTCATAACTACTCAGCAGCGGCTCGTAAATCGTTCAAAGCACGTCACAAGTGTTCGTCTGCCAAAAACAAATTATCGGCTCGTTATTGGGCTTGTAAAGACTTATGGGCTGGTAAAGGAGGGTCCACAAAATCATCTCCTAAATCAAGACAAGGAAAATATTAAAATATGTACGGTAAAGACAAGAACAAAAAGAATAACAATAAAATGGGACCGTTGACTGAGAAAGAAACAATGGCTATCCCATTTAACAATGCAGCTATCAAAAGAATTATGCAAACCAGAACAGTTGGTAAGCCTGGAGCTGCTGGAACAACTTTTGTAACTAAAAAACCAAAAGTAAAAGCGTAATGAGCTTTTTAAAAAAACATCAAGGTCTTGGAGATACCGTAGAGGCTGTAACACAAGCTACTGGTATTAAGTCTATTGTAGAGGCAGGATCTAGAGCATTTAATAAACCTTGCGGATGTGAGGGTAGAAAGAAAACATTAAACGACCTTTTTCCTTATGGCAAAAAGTAAAACAAAAATGAATCGTGGCAACAAAATCTGTTCAGCTGGTATTGCTTGGGCTAAGCGTACATTTGACCGTTATCCCAGTGCTTATGCTAATATGGCTGCATCTAAGTATTGTAAGGATCCAAACTACGCTAAAGGAGCGAAGGGTAAAAAGTAATGGGAGAGCTAAAGAAATGGCGAGATGAGAAATGGGTTAGGATTTCCACTAGTGGTAAAATCATGGGTGAATGCGGCACTAGCAAAAACAAAAAGAATCCAGACAGGTGTCTCCCTCTCTCAAAAGCACGTTCTCTTTCCCAAGCCGAAAGAGCCAAGACTGCAAGAAAAAAGAAAGCAGCAGGTAAGACAAAACAGTTTGTAGCCAATACAAAAAAAGCAAAAGTTAAAACTAGATAAAATGCCAAAGCCAAAAGGAAAGAAAAAATATTCAGCAGCTCAAATGAAGATAGCAAGAATTGCAGAACCAAGAAATGTAATTACTTCTGCTGATTTTAAGGCGCTAAGAAAGAAAAAGAAAAGAGGGTAAATGTCAAACACTAAGATAAAGTCAAGTCAGTTTCATGGCGTTATAGGACACGGAACAGATGGTTATTTCCTTGTAACAAATGGGGATGGAAGTATGTCATGGATTTCTAATGTTGTTAATCCAGTAATATCTTCTTTAAGCTATCCAGGTTCAGCAACTGCTGCAGATCCAGCAGGCGGAGAAACTATAACCATAACAGGTACTGGTTTTAAAACAGGTGCTACAGTAACGGTTGGTGGTACAGCTGCTCCTTCAGTGTCTTATGTGTCAGCTACATCATTGACTATAACAACTCCAGCAAAGGCTGCTGGTGATTATGATGTGGTAGTAACAAACACCGATGGTGGTACAGCTACATCTGTAAATGGTATATCTTTTAATGGTATTCCTTCGTGGACAACTGCAGCGGGTACTTTAGGTACATTTGCTTCAGATACAACTATATCTACTATAACCCTGCAGGCAACAGAACCTGATGGAGGTACAATTACTTTTAGCATTACTAATGGAGCATTACCAACTGGATTGTCTTTAACAGGTGCTAATATAGATGGTACAACAACACTTGAGACTGCGGATACATTATATACTTTTACTGTAACTGCTACAGATGATGAAACTCAAACCACACCAAGAACATTTACTATAACTGTTACAAAACAGTTTATAGGTACAGAAAACTTTACAATCAACACCTACACTGGAAACGGATCAACACAGAGCATTGAAGGTAAGATTGGTACTGCTGCTGATTTTAATGGGAGTAGTAGTTATATAGAAAATACTGATACATCTATTTGGGGTGCTACTTGGACTATATCACTATGGTTTAAAACATCAAATAATTCAGGAAGAAGCCCTCTTTTTACATTTGGTAGAGGTAATTATACAGACGGTATAGAATTACAGGCTGCATCTTCTAATACAGTTGCGGGTAGCTATGCAGAAGGAACTAAGTATTTTACTAAAAATGTTTCTACTGATTTAGATGATGGTAATTTTCATCACTATTGTATAACTTATGATAGTTCTACTGATACTATAAAGCTGTATATAGATGGGAATGAAGAAACAGGTTTAACCACAGGAACAGGTAATTCAAGACAAGGTAGTGGTTATAGAATTGGAAGGTTTTTTCAAACTCCTGAACAATGGGCAACAGGTTCAATAGACCAAGTAAGAGTATTTAACAAAGCATTATCATCATCTGAGGTTACAACACTATACGGTGAATCAAATACCTCAACAACAAAATCTACAACAGATATTTTTGATGACGGCTCTGGTGTAGCTTTATATGAATTTGAAAAAGGAGCAAAAGACACTGGAGGTACAAACGGATATATTGGTGCAGGTGGTGTATTTAATGGGAGTAGTAGTACAATTTCCACACCAATAACTACAAATTATTCAAATTTATCTGTCTCTTGTTGGGTTAAGTTTAATGCTTTACCTACAGGGAATGCAGATGCTACTTTAGTCAATAAGGGGTTTTATGTATCTGGAACTAACACACAATACTTACATTTAAGGTACGAAGATTATACAGACCAATTTACTTTTGCAGTAAGACAAAACAGTACATACAATCAACAAGCAGCATCAGGAGTAACAGCATCTGTCGGTGTTTGGTATCACGTTGTAGGCACTTTAGATTCAAGCGGAAATGCACAAATATATGTTAATGGTTCTGCGGGAACAGGAATAACATCCGCACCAACAATGACTAATTCAGATAATTTTGAGATTGGTTCTGCAGGAGGTGCAGCGGTGTTAAATGGAACTATAGACCAAGTAAGAATATTTGATAAAGCTATATCATCAAGTGAAGTAACAACATTATATGGGGAAACATCAGCATCAGCTACAAAATCAACCACAGATATATTTAGTGATAGTAGTGGTATAGCTCTTTATGAATTAGAGGGGAATGCTAATGATAGCGGAAGATTTGGAAGTGGCGCAATAGATAGTGGACAGAGTGCGGTGTTTAATGGAACAAATTATATTGTTACTCCTGAACTTGGTGACAGAACAACATTTAGTTATTCATTTTGGATGAATATGTCTAATGCTTCAAGTAATGATAAATATATATTTGGAGAACAAGTAGGCGGTCAAATTTTTGCTACTGGCGGGACTTTGATTATATACGCTAACGCTGGTGATAGAACTTTTTCAGGTTCTCCAACGGTTTCAGATAATACTTGGCATCATATTGCGCTATCCGTTTCAAGTGGCACAGGGACTATTTATGTAGATGGAGTTAATAAAGGAAATTGTTCGTATACAAATTTGAGTATTACAGCCCCCCTATACATGGGCACAGCCTCTACTCAAGCTGGAAACGCCACCTACGCCATGCAAGGCAAAATGGACCAAGTAAGAATATATTCTTCAGCTTTATCAGCATCAGACGTAGAAGCATTAGTATCCGAAACAAATGTACCAACCGCTAACCTTGTTGCCCATTATAAACTTGACGGTAACGCTAATGATTCAGCAGGAAGTTACAATGGAACTGCAACATCAATAACATATTCAGATCCTGCAGAGTTTCCAAAATATAACGGTACAGCAACAAATGTACCCTACGCTTATGACGGAACACCTACAAATGTAAGTTTCGTAGGAACTTCATTCCAACCTGATTTGGTTTGGATAAAAAGAAGAAGTAACACAGAAGACCACGCTTGGTTTGACTCTGTTAGAGGCATTCAAAAACAAATATCAAGTAACTTAACAGCAGCAGAATATACTACCACAAATGCTGTAAGTTCTTTTGATTCTAATGGTTTTACTACAGGAAATAATGGGGCAACTAACACCTCAAGTCAAACCTATGTTTCTTGGATGTGGAAAGCAGGTGGAAGTGCAGTATCAAACACAGATGGAAGTGATACAACATCAGTATCTGCTAATCAAGATGCAGGATTTAGTATAGTTTCTCTATCTAAAACTGATACAAATACAAGAACATACGGGCACGGATTAAGTTCTGCGCCTGAAATGATTATTTTAAAAAGAACTGTTTCTGCTGATGATTGGTACGTTTATCATAAAGATTTAGGTAATACAGTTAGAATATCTTTAAATACTTCTGCAGCAAACGTTACATCTACAGGAGTGTGGGGTTCTACAACTCCTACAGATAGTGTATTCACTTTACAAAATCAACTTGGTGGAGCTCACATCGCCTACTGCTTCCACAGTGTGGATTCTTATCAGAAGGTGGGGAGTTATAGTGGTTCAAACTCACCTATTACAGTTACAACAGGATTTCAACCAAGATTTGTGCTTATTAAAAGAACTGATACATCAGGAAACAGTTGGGTTATTATAGATTCCGCAAGAGAAATAGGTTCAGGTGCGGATGCTTTATTTCCTGATTCAAGTGCAGCAGAAAGTAGTAGTTGGAACACAGATTTTATATCCACTGGGTTTACCATATCCAGTAATGAATCCTACATTTCAGCAGCAGGAGGAACATACATCTATTTAGCAATAGCATAATGGAAAATTTAAGACTTTGGTTAGTGAATAGTGCAGCGGTAGGATTTAGCCTTGTAAATATAAATATGGTATTAAGTACGTTAGTGTTAGTTGCAACTTTAGTATGGACAATATTACAAATAAAAGATAAACTTAAATAGATGGCATTAGGCAGAACAGCACGGTACTACAGAGACAACCCTGAAGCAAGGGCTGTAAAGTCTGCCTATGACAAAAAGTTTCAAAAGAAGAAAGAGCAAGTTAAAAAGCGTGTCGAATGCAATAAGTTTAATAGAAGAAAGGGAACTTATGGTAACGGAGACAACATGGATTGCTCTCATAAAAATGGTACATTAGTACAAGAACATAGAAAGAAAAACAGAGCCAGAGGTGGCTCAAGAAGGGCTTAATTTTAAATTTTATATATGACAACTACTATTTTTATTTTAATCGCACTAGTCGCATTATTAATTATCATTAATGTTGCTGCAATTTGGATGACTAGAAAGGGTCTAACTCGTGATGACAACAACAACATGATTCCTGACCTCTTAGAGGAGAAAATGGCTGAACTCAAGCAAGATGTATCTATTCGTGTAGATCGTGTAGGTCAAGAGCTTAAAGACGTTGGTAAGGCTATCAAAGAAGTAGGTAACCAAATTGGAGATATTCCAACTGCTGCTACAGGAAAAACAAGACCAGGACGAAAGCCTAAAAAATGAGGATAAGTGATCATATATCATACAAAGAAGCTATAAGATCGAACACGGCTTTGAGGTTAGATATTGATAACACTCCTGGCGGCTATGAGCTAACAAACATGACTGGTGTTGCAATAAACGTATTTGAACCTTTAAGAAAGTGGGTTGGAGGTCCTATAAAAATAAACAGCTTCTTTAGATCAAAAGATTTAAATACTGCCATTGGAGGCAGTGTTAATTCACAGCATTGTGAGGGTAGAGCGATTGACCTAGACGACACTTTTGGTTATAAAACAAATGCTGAAATGTTTCATTACATTAAGAAAAACATAAGTTTTGATCAGCTTATATGGGAGTTTGGAGATGACGAAAACCCAAACTGGATTCATGTTAGCTACGTATCTGAAGATCAAAACAGAAAAAGGTGCTTGCAGGCGTATAAATTAAATGGAAAAACTAAATATAAATTAATATGACAACTACAAAAGAAAGTTTAGAAAAAAGACCAACATATAAAAACGAAAAACCAAAGATGAAAAGCAAAGAAATTAGACATTACGTGGGAGCAGCAGGTGTGTTTATACTCGTTGTAGCATTGATGCTTTTTTTAGCATACAACGACATACCTCAATCAAATAAAGACATATTTGTGAGTATTATAGGTATGATTGTGGGATCTCTTTCCGTTGTGATATACACGATTATTGGAAAAAATCCTGATGAGGTAAACTCTTTACAACAAAAGGTAGAGTCACTACAGTCACTAGCCGACACTATGGAGAAAAGAAATGATCAGTTGGAGGCTATGATTATTGAGTTGCAAAGAGAGATAATATCTAAGCTATCCGTAGTCGGTGCACAGTTTGTGTTGAAGGAAGAAAAATAAAATGTTAAAGATACTATTAAGCCTTCTTGGTAAGGGAGATTCAGGCAGGAGTAAGATAGGGGGATTAGCGTTAGACTTAAGAGAAGCCATCAAAGGCAAGGAGCTAGACCCAAACCAAATACTTGAACTTCAAACAAAGATAAACGAAGTTGAAGCGCAGCATAGAAGTATGTTTGTTGCGGGCTGGAGACCAAGTGTCGGCTGGGTTTGTAGTTTGGCTTTTGCCTATCATTTTGTAGCCTTTCCGATTGTTAGAACTATATATCCAGATGTTGATTTTCCTGAGCTAGATACTGAACCTTTATTTACTGTTTTGATGGGAATGCTAGGCTTAGGAGGTCTTAGAACATTCGAGAAGCTCAAGGGCAAGGCAAAGTAGTGCCTTTGTTTTTTTTGTAAATTTGCATAAAAGTTAATGTATGCCTAGAATAAGTTCATATCCGAAGGACACTAATATTAGCGGAAACGACATCTGGATTGGGTCTGATGGAGACAATGGTTTAGTAACCAAGAACTTTAGCCCTGATTCACTTGCTGGTTATTTTAACACACAAGGGAGCGTAAAAGAACCTACGTTTGTTTTTAATCAATCAACCTCTTCTTCTACGTGGACTATAAATCACAACTTGCAAAAGTTTCCATCTGTTACTGTTGTAGATTCTTCTGGGAATGTAGTCATGGGATTTCAAACATACAATAATAATAACCAGATAGTGTTAACATTTTCAGCTCCTTTTACAGGGTCGGCATATCTAAACTAAAAAACAATGGCAATAGATTTTTTAAGTAGTATTGATTTAAACAAGAATGAACTCCAAAACGGAGTCATTCACGTTTTAGCATCTGCTCCAAGCAACCCTGTTGAAGGACAGATATACTACGATTCAACAGACAACAGAATATATTTCTTTGATGGCACCAACTGGGTTGATGCTTCTGGGGATATAAAAAGCGTTCAAACAACTACATCAGATCAACTTACAATAACAGACTCAAATGGACCAAATCCTAGTCTTGCTATTGTAACAGGTGCTGTAACAAACTCAGGTACGGCTCTTGCTACTGGGGATCAGATATATGATTTTGTTTATGGAGTTGCTCAAGAAGTAACTATAAATGGAACTGCTAACGAAATAGAGGTTACAACAACTGGAGGAAGTGTAGCAGGAAAATTTGGTCCTAGTGACACAATTACTGTCGGACTTCCAGATGATGTAACTATCGGAAATGACTTAACTGTAACCAATGACCTAACGGTAGATGGAAACGTAACTCTTGGGAATGCTACATCAGACACTGTAACTATAGCAGGAGATTTAACTGTAAACGGTACAACTACTACTGTTAATTCAAACACAGTAGAAATAGGAGATAGCATTATCACATTAAACTCTGATGAAACTGGTGCTCCTTCACAAGATGCAGGTATAGAGGTTGAAAGAGGAACAGGTGCTAATAGAAGCCTTATATGGGACGAAAGCGATACTGACTGGAAAATACAACAATCTGGAGGTACTTATGAAAGAATAGCAACCTACGAAGATTCTGTAGAAGATGTTATTGTACAAGAAACAGGGGCTAGTGGTATTTCAATTACAGAGACACTTTCAGGAACTGGCAATAGAATCAAAACATATGACCTTGCAGTCAATTTAGATGACCTAAGATTTAAAGCAAGTATTGGAGATGGATCAACAACAGCGATTGCTGTAACACATAACCTTGGAACAGAGGATGTCATTGTTCAGCTTTTTGATAATTCAACGAAAGAAACAGTATACGCAGACGTTGTAAGAAACAGCGTTAATCAAATTACAGTGAGCTTTGCTACTGCTCCATCATCAGCAGCTATCAGAGTATTGGTGCAAAAATTATAATTTAAAATATGGCTAATCGTTTCCTGAATAACATAACGATAAATGACGCTTATACATTTCCATCAACCGATGGAAGTAATGGGCAGGCAATTATTACAGATGGCGCTGGAAATTTATCTTTTGGAAGCGTAGCAGCTGCTTCAGCAACTTCTTCGGAATCTACACATCTTAATGTAAAAAATACATCTGGTTCTTTAATAGCAAAAGGAACACCAGTTTATATAACAGGTAATGTAGGAAATACAAACAAATTAGAAATAGCACCAGCGGATGCATCAAGTGCATCAACAATGCCTGCTGTCGGTTTACTAGAAACTGATTTAGCAGATAACGGTGAAGGTTTTGTTGTTCAAGGGGGATTTTTAAAAGATTTAGTTACTGCAACCATTGACGGAACATCAACATCATCAAATGATACTGTTTATGTAAAATCAGGTGGTGGTCTAACAATGACCAAACCAACAGGCGCTTCTAATTTTATTCAAAACATAGCTAAGGTAGCAAGGGTACATGCATCTAATGGTTCTTTAGTTGTATCTTCTATTTTAAGAGCTAATGACGTTCCTAATCTTTCTCCTGGAAAAATATGGGTTGGAGATGGAAATACTATAGAGTCTACTGTAGTAGATATAGATGAAACAAATAACATTTTAACTGTAGGAGGGAAGATATATTATTCCAACGTATTCTCTCAAGAGTCAGACTTACCATCAGCAACCACCTATCATGGTATGTTTGCTCATGTGCATGGGACAGGATATGCTTATTACGCTCATGCAGGAGCTTGGGTTAAGTTAGCTAAACTAACAGACATAAACGATTCAACATTAACTGTAACTGCAGGAACTGGATTATCAGGTGGGGGAACATTTACGACAAATCAATCTTCAGACAGTGCTGTAACTGTTAATTTAGATGATACAGCAGTAACTCCAGGAACTTATGGAGATGCTAATAACACTCCACAGATTACAATAGACCAACAAGGTCGTATTACTTCTGCTACAACAGTAACTACTGCAGGATCAGGGTCTGGAGGCGGTGGAGCAGAGCTTTCTATCGAAAGAAATGTATTTACTGCTACAGCAAACCAAACAGCATTTACAATATCATCAGATATAACTGCATCAAGTAATACACAAGTATATATTGATGGGGTGTATCAAGCTAAAAGCAATTACACAACGAGCGGATCAACAGTTACATTTTCAACAGGAGTTCCTTTAGGATCAGAGGTTGAAGTTGTACACTTTATAGCTGTTTATTCAAAAATATATACAGATACGTTTACTGGTAATGGCTCTACGGTTGCATACACGACTTCTAAGGACGTTTCAGATGAAAATGAGACGCAAGTATATGTTGATGGAGTTTATCAATCTAAAGACAATTATACGACTTCTGGAACAACTATAACATTTTCTACAGCTCCGCCAAATGGAACTGCAATAGAGGTTGTACATTTTGATGCGGCAGAATATACGTCATTAGCATCAAATCAGTTTACAGGAACAGGATCGCAAACAGACTTTACTTTAACACAAGAAGTAAATGAAGATAGCTCATTTGTATTTATTCAAGGTGTTTATCAAGAAAAGAGTACGTATAGCATATCTGGTACAACATTAACATTTACAACCGCACCGCTTAGTGGGTATACAATAGAAGTTATAACGTCTGGCGTTGTAGCTAATGTTACATCAAGTCCAGTAAATAGTGTAAATGGATTAACAGGAGACGTAACTGTAAGTGGCGGAACAGACTGGCAAGCTACACTAAAAACAGCAAACTTTACAGCTGTAGCTGGAGAGGGTTATTTTGTTAATACCACAAGCACTGCAATTACGGTTACACTTCCAAGTTCGCCTAGTGCCGGCGATGAGGTTTCTATTATTGACTACGGAGCTAATGCCTCAACAAATAACATTACAATTACATCAAGTGATAATATAGAGGGTTCCACTGATGATTTAGTATTATCTGCAGACAAAGTATCAAAAACATTAGTTTATTCAGATGCTACTAAAGGCTGGTTAGTTACTACTGAGGCTGGAGCTGGAGCTGCTGCTGCTGCTGCTTTACCAGACTTGACAGTAGATTATTTAGTAGTCGCTGGTGGTGGTGGTGCGGGTTATTATGCTGGAGCAGGTGGTGGTGGTGGTGGTTTGAGAACATCTTATTCAAATTCATCATCATTAAATGGGCATAATGAAACAGCTTTATCTTTAAGTAGAGCAACAAATTATAGTGTATCGATAGGAGGTGGGGGATCCTCAAATGGTTCAAGCGTAGGAACCGCTGCTAATTATGGAGGAGATGGTACAAATACAACTTTTTCAACTATAACCTCAACTGGTGGCGGTGGTGGTTCTGGAGGTACTGGAGCGCAGAATGGTCGCAGTGGAGGATCTGGAGGAGGCGGTTCCAGATATAATTCTGGCACTGCTATAGGAGGTGCTGCTGTAACATCTCCTGTAACACAAGGACATTCTGGTGGTGGAGGTAATACTAACACTAGTGGTGCTGGTGGTGGTGCTGGAGCAGCTGGGGTGGATAATAATAATAGTGGTGGTTCTGGTTTATCTGTTAATATTTTAAACACAACTAATGCTAGTACTGCATCAGTAGGGGAAGTATCTGGATCAGATGTTTACTTTGCTGGTGGAGGTGGAGGATATTCTGGTGGTACTGGAGGGATTGGCGGCGGTGGCGATGCTACAGGAAGTGCAAGCGCAACTGGAGGACTGCCGAATACTGGGGGTGGTGCTGGAGGTGATAATGGAGCGCAAAACAAAAGTGGAGGCTCTGGAGTAGTTATTTTACGCTATCCGAGTGAGTATGCAATAACAGTAGGCTCTGGTATTATTGAGGCAAGCGGTTCACCATTCACAGAATCAACAGAAAAAGTATCAGTATTTACAGGAGGAACTGGAATAATAACATTTGCAGAGGCATAAAACATAAATAATAAAATATATATACAATGGCGCATTACGCTTTCTTAAACATGCAAAACATCGTTACCGAGGTGATAGTCGGTAAAGACGAAACAGATGGACCAACAAACTGGGAGATGCACTATGGAAACATCCGAGAGCAAGTTTGTAAGCGTACATCTTATAATACAAGAGGAGGTGCTCATATAAACGATGGAACACCTTTTAGAAAAAATTATGCAGGCATAGGATATACTTATGATTTTGCAAGAGATGCATTTATCCCACCAAAACCATTTGATAGTTGGACACTAAATGAAAACAGCTGCTTATGGGAAGCGCCTGTGGCGTACCCAGATGATGGGCAACAATATACATGGAATGAAGAAACAACAAGTTGGGATTTAATAACAGAATAAATAAATAATTATGGCACTAACTAAAGTAACATCAGCAGTTTTAAATGACGATGCTGTATCATATGATAAACTTGGGGCTGAGTTTACAACAGCTGCTGCATTATCTGCAAGCGATGTAGACTTTAGCACTGCTCAAGT
>Ga0196899_1001183_pt1 | contig 13022 bp, 14 predicted proteins | sample VirMetDEL_Sep_01_FD_169095 | JGI IMG/M metagenome (GOLD analysis project Ga0196899, IMG submission 169095) | Aqueous microbial communities from the Delaware River and Bay under freshwater to marine salinity gradient to study organic matter... | ecosystem: Environmental > Aquatic > Marine >... | reverse complement strand
CTAATAGTGGACTTGCTGAACTAGATGCTACAGGCAAAGTACCTTCATCTCAATTGCCTAGTTATGTTGATGATGTTTTAGAGTATGCTACTACTGGTAATTTCCCTCAAACTGGAGAAACAGGAAGGATATATGTTGCTACAGGAACAAATTTAACATATAGATGGAGCGGCAGTGCTTATGTAGAAATTTCTGCTTCTTTAGCTTTGGGCGAAACAAGCTCAACAGCTTATAGAGGAGATAGAGGCACAACCGCATATGATCATAGTCAATTGACAAGTGGCAGTGTTCATGGTTCTACTACTATTGGCGAAAATTTATTAAGACTAACAAATCCTTCTGCGGTTAGATTTCTAAGAGTTAATGCAGATAATACTGTTGATGCTTTGACAGATTCGGCTTTTAGAACAGCCATAGGAGCAGGAACTTCTAGCACAACTGGAACTGTGACTAGTGTTAGTGGCACTGGTAATGTTTCTGGATTAACACTAACAGGCACCGTTACAACTACTGGTAGCTTGACATTAGGAGGAACACTATCTGTTTCAGCAAGTAACTTCTCCAGCGAAACAGCAAACACTTTCTTAGCTGCGCCAAATGGTTCAAATGGAGTGCCAGGTTTTAGGTCTATAGTTGCTGCTGATATTCCAACATTAAATCAGAATACAACAGGAACAGCAGCTAATATAACAGCTTCTTCTAATACTTCTCTAACCTCTCTATCTAATTTAGAAACTGTTGGTACTATAACCGGCGGTACTTGGAATGCTTCGACTATAGCTGTTAATAAGGGTGGAACTGGAGCAACAACACTAAGCTCAGGTGAAGTTTTAATCGGAAACGGTACTTCTGCTGTAACTACACTTTCTAGAAGCGGAATTGATAGTAGAACAGCATTCCCCCCTGTTTCTGCTACATCTAGCGTTGTTGGTGGAGTTAAGCTTGGTAGTAATACAGCACAATCTGTTGCTGCTAATACTCCAACAAGTACAGCCAGTAGAACTTATGCCATCCAGCTTAACTCTAATGGTCAGGCTGTTGTTAATGTTCCTTGGGTAAATACTGATACTAATACTACATATTCTGCTGGCGGTGGATTAAGTCTTTCTAGCACAACATTTAGTCATGCTGATACATCTTCCGCAGCAAATCTTACTGCTTCATCTAGAACCTATGTTACTGCTTTAACCTTTGATACATATGGTCATGTTACCGGTTATTCAACTGGTACTGAGACAGTAACGAATACCGATACAACCTATAGTGCTGGTACTGCTTTAACATTAACAGGCACTACATTTAGTGTTACTGATAATGCTATTGGAGCTACACAGCTTAATGTAGCAGGAAATGGCACGGCTTCTCAGTTCTTACGATCTGATGGAGACGGCACTTTCACTTGGGCTACTCCTACGGATACCAATACTACATATTCTGCTGGTGGGGGACTAACGCTTTCTGGTACTACATTTAGTCATACTGATACCTCTAATCAAAGTTCTGTAGATAATAGTAACGGAACTGTAATTCAAGACGTTACTATAGATACTTATGGACATGTAACTGCTCTTGGCAGTGTTAATTTAGACGGAAGATATTACACAGAAACAGAAGTTGATACATTATTAAGTGGTAAGCAAAATACTTTAACAAATCCTGTTACTGGTACTGGTACTAGTGGATACGTTAGCAAATGGAATGGTACTACGACTCAAAATAATAGTGTTATTTACGATGACGGGACTAATGTTGGAATAGGAACAACTTCGCCAGCAGAAAAACTCCATGTTAGCGATTTAACAGACTTTATAGTAAATGTAGATGATACCGCTACAAGAATAGGAACTCAGGGTAATTATGATCTAGCTTTTGTAACAAATAGATCTACCACAACCGATTCTACAAGATTTGTCATAAAAGCCGCAAATGTTGGAGAAGCACTAAGAATAGATGCCGATAACAATGTGGGAGTAGGAACAGATTCGCCAAACGCTGTACTACACGCATACGGCTCAACTCCAAGTGGCACCGTATTTAATGTAGAGGGCACAAATGGTTCACTCTTTAGCGTAGTTGATAATCTCAGCGGCGTGTTGATGAGTGTGAATAACAATGCGGGGCTTCCTGTGTTTGAAGTTAACGACGATGACTCAATCATCGCTGGACGTTTCGCCCAGGATGATTTCGTTATTACGTCAAGTGGTGATATCGGTATGGGAACGGCGAATCCCGCATCTAAGTTGGAAGTTAACGGTACGATAACCGGAACAAGCTTTACTGGTGATGGAACTGGATTAACTGGAACAGCCGCTTCATTAACTGCTGGTGCTGTTACTAACGGGGTTTATACTACTGGAAATCAGACCGTTGGTGGAGTAAAAACATTTAGTAGTCAAATAATTAATACGGCTGCTCATAATGCTGCTACTGGTGGTGGTCAGATTTATCTTAATGGTACTACTGGTAATAGGATTGATTTTAATACAAATGGTGCTGCGGCCCCATCATTTACAACAAGAAGTGTTGGCACTAAAATAGTATTATACCCAGGAATTGGAGCTAGTAGTACTGATTATGCAATTGGTATTGAGTCAAGCACACAATGGTACAGTGTTCCTAGTCTTGGCAGTCAATTTAAATGGTATGCTGCTACCACTAATGTCGCAACATTAACTGGTGGTGGTGTGCTAACAGTATCTGGTGGCACTAGTCAAATTAATGTGGACAACCTACGTTTAGATGGAAACACATTAAGTTCTACAAACTCTAACGGAAACGTTATTATTACTCCTAATGGTACTGGTGGAATTGCTGCGGGTGTTAGTGCTACTGTTTCTGGAATGTATGGGGTGGTAGGTGGTGGATATGGTAATTGTGCTTGTGGAAACTATTCAACAGTTAGTGGTGGATATTGTAATACTGCTAGTGCGACTAATTCAACAGTAGGTGGCGGAAGCAGTAATTGTGCTACTGCAATCTACTCAACAGTAGGTGGCGGAAACAGTAATTGTGCTACTGCAATAAACTCAACAGTAAGTGGCGGCCAAAATAATTGTGCGTCGGGAAATCTTTCAGTGATAAGTGGAGGCAATGCCAACATCTCTAGTGAGATATATGCATCAGTAATTGGTGGAAATTATGCAAAAGCTTCAAGATACGGAGAAGTATCCCATGCCAATGGAAGATTCTCTCAAACTGGAGATGCCCAACATTCCATTTTTGTAGTAAGAAAAAACACATCAAATACCACAACAACTGAATTATTGTTAGATAGTTTCTCTAGAAGAATGATTCTCACGGCAGAAACTACTTGGACGTTTGATATTAAACTAAGTGCCTATAACGATACAGATAACACTGCTGCTTGGTGGATAATAAGAGGCGGCATTCGTAGAGATGCTGCTAACAATACATCGCTTATTGGTAGTCTCATAGAAGAAAGAGACTATGAAGGAACAATGAGCGGAACTAGTGCAGTAGTCACAGCGGATGATACTAACGAAGCATTAAAGATAGCAGTAACGGGCCTTTCTGGTAAGGATATCAGATGGGTTGCCGTTGTAGATGTGGCACAAGTAAGTTGGGGAACTCCATAATAAAGTTGACATTTTCCCAAGTTTTGGATATAATAGAGTGTGTACACACTTTTTAGGAAAGGACTATAATGGATAAAAAATACGCAGTTTTTCACGTTGACGGTGGAATTGGCAAACATATAGCCGCCACCGCTGTTGCCAAGTGCATTAAGAACAATCATCCAGATCGTGAGTTGATTGTTGTTTGTGCGTGGCCCTCGCCCTTTATCAACCTTGATTTTGTAGACAGGGTTTATAAAACGGGCATTACTCCTTATTTTTACCAGGATTATGTGATTGGTAAAGATACATTACTATTTAAACACGAACCATATTTTACCACTGATCATATTCACGGCGAATTATCTCTTGTGGAAAATTGGTGTAAAGTTTACGGGCTTGAATATAACGGGGAAACTCCAGAACTTGTATTCAATCTTCGTGAAAAACAACTGGCCCATGTTCTGTGGAATAGTGACAAGCCAATTATGGTTATGCAAACTTCTGGTGGATTATTCCAGCAGGAAGGTGCATTTGCATATAAATGGACAAGGGACTTACCAGTTGGTCTTATGAATAAGATTGTTGAGGAGTTCAAGCCCTATTATAATATCTTTCAGGTTACTCGCCCAAATGCTCCAGTTGGAGATGGTGTTGTGTTAGTAGACAAAGAGTATTCCGTTATGGAACTCATGACAGTTCTACTACGCAGCGAAAAGCGGGTATTTATTGACTCTTGTATGCAGCACGGTGCGGCGGCTTTAGGTCTTCCATCTACTGTATTGTGGGTGGGAACTAACCCCAAGATATTTGGCTATGACATGCACAATAATATTGTGGCTAATCAAAAGCCCGAATTTAAACTACCCGATAGTTATCTATTTAATTACAATTTTGACGGGATTACACATGAATGCCCGTATAAGGACGAAGAGGAAATGTTTGATGCAGATGAAGTTATCTCATCAATAAGGAGGCAAGGATTTTAATGGTAGATAAAATATTTTTTAACAGTTCACTCCCACGATCTGGATCTACTCTTTTACAGAATATAATGGCCCAGAATCCTAAGTTTTATGTGACTCCAACCTCTGGTGTATTAGAACTGGTTTTTGGTGCAAGGGGGAACTATACAAGCTCTCCAGAATTCAAGGCTCAAGATGCTGAACATATGAAGATGGCATTTAGGGCTTTCTGTAGAGATGGAGTATTTGGTTTTTTCAATGCTTTAACTGATAGGCCATACGTTTTGGACAAGAGTAGGGGATGGGGGTATTATCAGGACTTTCTTGATTTTTTCTATCCTAATCCAAAGATCGTTTGCATGATTCGTGATCCACGGGCGATATTTTCTTCTATGGAGAAGAACTATCGTAAGAATCCCGATAAGGCAATGTCAATGACCTCTGATGCTGAGATGACAAACATTACTACAGAACAGAGAATTGATACATGGGCAGCGAGCCAGCCAGTTGGTTTGGCGTTTCAAAGACTGTATCAGATAATTAAAGAGGGTAGAGATAAGTCTATGCTCTTTATCAAGTATGAAGATTTATGCAAGAATCCACAAAAAGAAGTGGAAAAGGTGTATAAATATTTAGAACTTGAAACGTACAATCATGACTTTTCTAACGTTGAACAAGTTACGATTGAAGACGATGAAGTATATGGAGTATTCGGAGATCATAATATTAAACATGAAATCCGCTATACAAATCCAGACTACAATGAAGTTTTGGGAAATAATCCAGCCAAATGGATTAAGAATAATTATTCTTGGTTTTATGAACACTTTAAATATTTCTAGGAGAAACTATGAGTATTTTAGATAGAGATGATCTAGATCGTCGTCCACCAGCAGATGTTATGGCTGCTGAGAGACTTGTCAGAATGACAAAAAACACTTTTGAGCAGATGGTTATGGCCTTTAATGAAGGGGCACAACTTTTCTGGGGCAATCGTATGGGTGCAACTCCAGAAGAGATTGCTGAAGAACTTGGCACAGATGCTAAGGAAGTATTTTATCTTCATGCACGACTTGGTGAACTCATTGCTCTCGTTAAGCCAGAAGCAATTGCTGAAGGTCTTAGTGTAGTTGGTGACTTCACAATGAATGAAGATGGCACAGTTACCGTTATTCCTCCACCTGAGCCAGAACCAGTTCCTGAGCCAGATCCAGCCCCTGAGCCAGATCCAGGTGTATAACTTATGGTTGTATTGTGGCCTCTTTATGGGGCCACAGTACAGCAATATAGGAGGTATATAATGGTAATTAATATAAATGATCACGAAGTTACTAATGATGATGGTTTCCAGGGAGCCGTAGTATTAAGTGATACTGACGAGACTGGAACAAATAAAGTTAATAATGTCGTCGTTCTCAGTCAAGCTTCTTATGATGCTTTAACTCCGAATGCTACAACGCTCTATTTTATAACTTAATTCTGGTGATATTATGGCCCTTGTTTCTGACGCTAGAGCTGCTGGTTCTGGCAGTAGTGGTACAATTGGAGGCTTTACGGGAGTTGCATGGACAAGTCCCGGCAATATTACCTCTTTTGCAGATAATAACTATGCTTCTGTTGATTTAAGTAATGTTAATACAAGCTCCGAGACTTTAATCGCTACTGATTTTGGATTTAGCTTTCCGTCCAATATAGTATCTATTAATGGCATTGTATGTACTTTTGAAAGAAAAGCATCTGCTGCTGATGTTATTAGAGATAATCATGTTTACTTAATTTATAATAATGGATTGATTAGTGATAATAAAGTTGGAGCACCAGCATACTGGAGCACAACCGAAGGTGGCGTTAGCTTTGGTAGCCCTACCGATATGTGGGGCATTTCATCATATACTGGAGATGTGCTGAGTGTTATGCAAGATTCCAGTTTTGGCGTACTAATAGATGCTCAATATTATAGCGGGTATACTGGCACAGAAACCGCTTATGTAGATCAAGTCAAAATAACAATTTACTATACTATTGTAGATTTTGTAGGTAAAATTGGTTCTAACGATCTTGTTGATATATACTATGGCTCAAATCAAGTATCTAGAGTATATTACGGTTCTATTAGGGTTGTATAATGGACCTTTCTAAGTGCCACTGTGAAAATCCTGGGTTTTGCCCGATATTTAATAGAACGATGGGGTCCAATCCACCAGATTGGGAATGGTGTCAAAAAACAAAACAGGAAGAAAGAAAAAAATATAGAGATCTACTTTCTAGGGCACCTCCTAGCAAGAATCAGACATTAATGGATCTATATTTAGATTTAAAAAAAGAAGGAAAAGAAAAATGGCTGCATCTTTATAGTATTAGTAATAAAGAAAGCCATTTATGTAGTATCGCTACTTTCAATCAGATGCAAAGAAATGAGAAGATCATCAACTTTATTGAAAATCAGAAGAGGGAAGAAATAGACTTATCCAAAATAGAAATATTATGCTTAGGACATAGTGATAAACAGTTTGCAACCATAGAAGATAGACCGTATCTCACGAAAATTAATTTAAATGAAATTGATGCTGGCAAGTATAGCGATAATCAATGGTCTGAATCTAGAGCGTATATTTCAAAAAATAAACTATTTAGAAAAGATACAGATTTTATAGGTTTTACCACAGCTTCTTGGAATATAAAATACGAACATGTTCGCATAGATAATTTTCATAACTGGAGCAATGCAAAAGTTTTATTAAACTCAAAGCCAGAAGATAAAATTGTATTATGCGGACATATGGCATGTTCATGCCCTTGGACAAAAAATTACGACTATAATAAAGATATCCTATCCGTTTTTTTAAACATTGAATATCCACATATGACAAAAATGTTTCTTAAAATGATTGGCCTGCATGAGTACAATCATATTAATGTTCCCTACTCTCAGCAAATGATACTGCATCGTTCTTTATTTGATCAATATTATAATGACTTAATTTCTAAAGAAGTGTTTGAAAAAGCAGACTGGATTTATAATAAGTTTTTTACTCCCAATATATCTAAATATAATCATATTAGAGAACGATATCATAAAATAAAACTTAAAGGATATTTTTTAGAAATATTTACCTGTTTCTGGTTTTCCAAACAAGATTTTATGTATATACCAAATGCTACACGCAAAGAAGATTGGTACAATGCCAATGAAGTCACTTCAAGAATAAAAGAATGGGATTAGTCTTTTATGGTGTATATAAATTAGAAAAGGGTTGTAAATATGTTTTGTGAAGCTCCATTTTGTGACCTTCCGTTTACTTCGATTTTTGAAATCTTTGTAAACGGCGAGATATTTTACTTTGATGCCGATATTCAACAACTGGTTAGTTTTGTTGTAGATATTAAGCAATCTGGCGATTTTCCAATTGATATTCAGCAGGCTGATACATTTGTATTTGATATTAATCAATCTGGCGGTTTTAACCTAGATATACAGCAAGAGAAACTTTTTACATCTAGCATTATTAGATGAGGGGTAAAATATGGCTAGCGAAATACATGTTGGTGACGTTGGAACGCAGCTTATAATGACTGTAAAAGATGATGGTGTTGTTGTAGATATTTCTAGTGCTAGCTCATTAAGTGTTATCATTAAAAAACCAGATGGTGTTAATTATACAAAAACTGGAATATTACTTAATGATGGTACAGACGGCAAAATGTATTATACCTCCGTTAGTGGCGATTTTAATGCCGCCGGAAACTACAAAATACAAGGCATAGTAACCTTGTCTGGTGGGACATTTTATACAAGTATCTCAACTTTTAAAGTATTCTGTAACCTATAGGGGGTACTCATATGTCTTGGCAAGGCGAAATGACGACGATGGTTAGAACTTTAATTAGTGATGTAGATTCTACTAATTACACATATTCTACTGAACGTTTAGAGACTTCCATTTTAGTTGCGGCACAAATTGTTCTTACAGAAGTTGATTTTGAAAATACATATACTGTAGATGTAGAGCAATGTTATTTACGTCCAGATCCTACAGATCCAACTACTGGTTTAGCAACAGTGAATAAAGACGATGCTTTTATTAATTTAGTTTCGCTGAAGACTGCCTGTTTGATTATGGGCAGTGAAATGAAAACACAAGCACTTAATGCGGTTAGAGTCAGCGATGGTCCAAGTAGCATTGATTATACCGCAGTGGCGGCAAATATTAAATACTTATACGAATATTCCTGTAAAGCATACGAAGAATACAAATTTAACTACGCCGCTGGCAACAATGCTGTTGGCAAAGCAATTCTTAGTCCTTACGCTCCTGGCAGTGACGTTGTATATAGATACAATGGTAATTTTAGACAATACATTAGATAGAGGTAAAAATCATGGCAGATGTTCTTCAAAAGGTTATTAGCGGTAATGATTACAAGAACGGAACGGCTGTTGTATCCGTTGGTACTCTTGGAATTATTGCAAATCATACGGTAGATACTGTTTTTAATCAAACTTCCCAAATACCTGTTCAAAGTGGTATTTTAGAGACAAGATTTGATGAAGTAAGATACTACACTGGAGACAACGTTCTATAATGGTTACAATTCCATCTGGCGTTTTTACGAAATATACAGAATTCGCTGATGCTATGCTGGCATCGAGTGGATTTGGTACATCTTGTAAGCTAGTATATACGGAACAAATTCAAGTTATAGATCAAACTGTTCCAAATTTAAAGCAAAGAAAAGTTATGAACTTGCAAAATACTTCTGCAAATTCTGGATTCAAAAGAGGTGAGACATCATTTAAAACGGTAGAAAACACAGAAGATATTACTCTTAGGGTCTATTGGGATAAAAAAGACTTTAAGAAATTTGGCAATATAGAAGTTCCAGATGGATCAGTAATGACAATAGGATCATATGCCGATCTTGCGAAAATTAATCGAGCCAATGCATTGTTGATAAATACAGATAAAACTGGAAATGTTGAATGGAGATTTACTAGAGCTTCTGAGCCAACGCTTCATGGATTATCTAATAATTATTTCATGTGCTTTTGGGGTAGATCATCATAATGAAAACAGTTGCAAAAATAATTGACAATAAGATAGTAGCTGCCGTAGATAGGCAAGTTAATGAAAAGATTGGGAGGGCTTTACCTCAAATATCATCAAAGATAAAACCAGAAGTTTCTAGCATTATCTTACGTTCATTGTCAGAATCCCCAACAGTGCAATCTTTATTATCTGGAAAATTAAAAGACGATTTTGGTTTATTTGGAAATGTAGTTGATACAACCGTCAATAATATCATAAATGTTATATCGGAAGGAATAAATGTTAAACTTGAAAAATCAAAAACCGCTGGAAGTATAGTAACAACAACTCTAGAGATTTTACCGTATAAAGATTTTGACAAAATTATATCTGTGGCTGGTGGAAGTTTTCCGGCCCGTGGAGGAAATGTGGATTGGCTTGAATGGTTATTGACTCGTGGCACTCAGGTTGTTATTGGTGATTTTTGGTTATTTGAACATGCCAGAGGTTTTACTAGATCTGGTGGAAGTAGTATTATGAGAAGAATAGAGAATATTCCACGAGAGCCGTTTAGAGTAGATCCAAATTTTTCTGGAACTATTGATGACAATTTTATTACTAGAGCTATACAATCTCAATCTGATGAACTTTTAAGAGTATTGGGCAGTGCTGTAAATAGGAGTTTTAATTAATGTCATCTTTAAAGGGTATTAGCACATTTGGCGATGCAACAATTACCACACATGTCAGAGAAAATCTGATTTCATTTTTTGATAATGGATTGGTAGATAAGTCTGGCTTTGTAAATGTAGAAGTTCCAACAACTGGATATTACGATGGTTTAGAGCATAGATTAAGACCAGTAAGTGATCCAAGATACAATGACGGTCAAGTATGGGAGGGATTTAGGTCAAACTGGGTCTGGCAAAGCGGAAATGGAGCTTTGACAAGTACAGATAGTTCATATCCTGGCGTTTCTGGTGTATATATTAATGATACATTCTATCCAACATCTACTGACGGAGATTATGCACATCATATTAATCATCCTTTAGGGAGGGTTATTTTTGATGCTGCAATAAGCACAGACTCTACAGTAGAATGTTCATATAGTTACAAATATGTTAATGTCACTAAAGTTGATGGATTAGAATGGTTTAAACAAATTCAACAAAATTCAGAAAGAGCAGATAATACAAACTTTATCAACAATAGCGGAGAATGGGGTGTATTAGGAGATAATAGATTTCAATTACCAGCTATTGGTGTTGAGTTGGTAAATTCCAGAAGAATGATTGGGTATCAATTAGGCGGTGGACAGACAATTTTTACAGATTTTCTTTTCCACTGCGTAGCAGAAGATGCTTATACTAGAGATCATTTGATGGATATTGTAACGTTACAAAACGACAAAGTTATAAGAGCATACGATTTAAACGATATATCATCAAACAATGTTTTTCCTCTTGACTACAGAGGTGTCCCAATATCTGGAGCTTTATCCTACGAAACTTTGATATCAGATTATGAGGGCAATCATATAAGGTTAATTGACGCGAGTATTGATTCTGTGTATTCATTAACGCCAAATATACATGTAGGCACTGTAAAATTAAAAACAGAAGTAATTGTCTTTGGCGTATAAACTATAAACCAATCCTTTTTTTCGGAGTTATTTACTATGGCATATCCTCAAAATTCAAATAAGAGAGTTTTTTATGCAACACAGGCTGTTGCAATTGGTGATCAAGGAGCTACCTCAGTTGTTGATAGTCCAGCTGCTGGAGCAACACTTAATGGATCTGGCAAGGCAATAATTGCACATGGTCTGCAATCTATTGGAGTTAATACTAATTTTAATCTAGAGCAGATTTTTGAACTTGGTCAGCTTGCTCTATATGAAAATTACGAAGAAGTTCCAGAAATTGAAGTTTCGTTTGAAAAAGTTTTAGATGGCTATTCACTAGTATATCATCTTGGTACAGTAGATTCTACAAGCCCGACGCTTACAGGTCGTAGCAATGCTAGAGCCGATGTTAGATTAGCAGTTGGTTTTGACACAAATGATTATATGGCTAATGGCGTTAATTCTGGCGTTGCAGAACTATACTGCTCTGGTATGTATGTCAGTTCAGTTTCTTATAATTTAAGTACAGACGGCAATTTTACAGAGTCAACATCTTTTGTTGGTAATGATAAAGAGTGGATTTCTGAAAGTGGTGGAAGATTGCTTCTTACAGGTGATGATGGAGCATTAGATTCGGCATTCGCTACAACAGTTTTTGGTAGTGATGCACCAATCGGTGCTGGTAATAGTGTTTTACGTCGTCAAAATTTAGTGAATGGCACAACAGGTAAAGTTCATAATTCCGTAACATTTAAGACTTTAGTGCCAGATATTCTTGAGGGTGGAGTTGTTGATTCAACTGTTGGTTATACCGGATGTAAGACAATCAGTGAAACAACTGGTCCATTCATTCAATCTGCTAGCGTTAGTTGCGATCTTGGTCGTGAAAACATTCAGCAGCTTGGCAAAAAGGCTCCATATTATCGTTATGTGAGTTTCCCTGTTGACGTTACATGCGATATTGAGGTTACTGCTACAGCTGGTGATAATGTAGATGCTTTCGAAGAAGGCTATGCTGCTGCTTCTAACGGCGTGGCAGTTGGCAAAAATCTAAAGAATCATAGTATTCAATTTGTTCTTGATGATAGCACAGTGCTTCAGCTTGGCAACAAGAATAAGCTAACAAGCATTACATATGGTGGTGGCGATGCTGGTGGCGGCAACGCAACTATTAGTTATAGCTTCACCAATTCTAATGACTTTGTTGTGCTTCATTCTGGTGATCCAGCTGCTATTACTGCTGGTAATTACTGGAAGAACCACTTTGCATAGCGTTTAAGAAGATATCAACGGAGGAGAAGAAATTCTCCTCCGTTTATGTCACTAGGAAAAGGATATGGAAGATATAAATGCATTTTTGTCTGGGATTGTTGTGTTTAGGATCGGAAAGAAATACATCCATGTTAAACCAGCATCCGCGAGAGATAAAACTTTTGCGGATTTTTTTTCGCAAGAACAGTATGATGATGCACTGATGGATGGAATGTGGACGCAAAAAGAAGCAGAAGAATTTCTTATAGATAGAGGATACTGGTCGAAAGAGGAAGAAGATAGGATCAAAAAAATTACAGAAAATATTGAGACTATGAAAGTGGATTACTATCATCGTTTTTATGACTCGCAGTCAAAAGATTATATTAAAAATAATATAGAAAAACAAAATGAAAATGTATCAAAATTGTATAGTAAAAAATACGCACTACATGATAAAACATGCGAATACATAAAAAGCTATGCTCATGTTTCTTATTTAGTACAAAAAAATGCATTTTTACATAATGGTATATCCGCTCACTTGTCTATTCCTATTCATGTTTTGTACACTAAG
>Ga0196899_1001182_pt1 | contig 13029 bp, 13 predicted proteins | sample VirMetDEL_Sep_01_FD_169095 | JGI IMG/M metagenome (GOLD analysis project Ga0196899, IMG submission 169095) | Aqueous microbial communities from the Delaware River and Bay under freshwater to marine salinity gradient to study organic matter... | ecosystem: Environmental > Aquatic > Marine >... | reverse complement strand
TGACGACACTGGAGCATCTACTCCAACAGGAGGCCCCGCTAACTGCCCCCTACATCCCAACGAAAAACATGACCAAGCTCGGCCAGGAGATCATTCGACTGGCCTACGCCAACGAAGACAAGCCCGGGAAAGTCGCCCGGGAGGTTCTTCGCCTGCTCTCAGAGAAGGGCATGGGGTTGTAAAAATCAACTAACCCAGGCGATCCTTCAGCTTGGCCAGCTGCCACTCGATCGCCTCAATGGACTGCATCGCGATCGGATCCGGCCCGCCGCGATCTGAGTCCCTTGGCATCGGCTGATCTTGCTCGTGGGCATGCATCAGCTCTTGCACGCCAGCGCGGAAGTCTTTCAGATCGACTTTCTTCCCCGGGCATGACTTTGATGTCCGAGGGTCGTCTCGGTGGCCGTTGATGGAGTCCACGCCCCATCCGGTTCTTTCAAGAATTGCGGCTGCCGCACGGGTTGCCATGTTCCAGCAGGCCAGCCCTCGCCCAGAGTAGGGATCCTCTGAATCGTAGTCGCCGAGCACTTCAATCCCGATGTGGGAGCGGTTGAAGCTGACGGCGTGAACGCCTCGCTCATCCAGTGGGCTCATCCCAAATATCTGATCATCGTCGATGAAAAGGTGCGGACCCCTGCTCCATCCAAGCGTGCCCTGGTAGTAGCTTTGGATGTTCTGGATGTGTTGGGCCTTGAGCCCGTTCGGACGCTGCCGGAGGGAAGGGGAAGCCGTGTGATGCATGGTGATCCCGCGAGCCCACGAAAGGTCAACGGTGCGCAGATAATCCGCGAAGCTCGCCCCATCCCACACTCGACCAACAAGGGAGAAACTCATGGCGCAGGAATGGCTTTGCCTTTGATGAAGCTCCGGCCCGCGGTGTAGGAGCCGGCGATTCCCGTATTGGCCAGGATGGCGGAGATCAAAATTTCAGGATCGATAGAGATGCCCCAGCGTGATAGAAAACCCGATCCGATACCAATCGCGAGATTGATCACCATGGCAATGACAGAGCCCTTCCACTCGGTGGTCTGGCTCCCCGTTTTTTGTGCTTGTTCTGTGCTCATGCGTCTAGAGTTTTTCCGGAATAGCAATTCCCGCGATCCCGATTGGTTGCTCAATACCGTCCGCGTATCGCGGATATTTTATGATCCTCATAGGCTCAATGGATTTGTCTGGCATTTCGATCCGCTCCATCAGATCCATCACCTCACGCCTCCTCCATACCTCCTTATCGTTGGCCATGAATTCAGCGGCTATCTCTGCGGGCCAGACCGCTGCATCAGTGTGATGGAGGTAGTCTTGGAGTTTATAGCCTCGAGGAAGCAGAAATGCCCTCTCATAAGCTCGGTTTACTGCGAGAACACGGCCATCCTCATCTTTCACCCATTGCGGGAGCGGCGATGAATCATGAGAGGATGAAAGAATGATGAACTGCGTCAGTAAGCGCTGATTCTCGTTTTCCAAGAGCTGGCAACGCTTTTCGAGCCCTCTCTTCGCCAGCTCCAGCTCCGCTAGCCTTTTCTCTAAATCATCACGGAGACGAGTGGCACTTGCCACTTGCATCCTCCAAAGCTGCGCCAGCGCAGCTGCCATGACGCCAATGGCCGTCATGAGTGCCCCCTCGATTCCTGTCATAATCTGAAAATTGAATGCTAGACTTGCTCTTTTCCAGCCTCAGAAATGGGCGTTTCTCTGGCGAAAGACGAGTCCTGTTGAACGAAGAAAATCTCGCGCCATCGTCGATCGCTCTTTTGCCTGGGCGGTGTGTCTCTCCAAGAACCGGAATCCATATTGCCTGAATACCTTGATCCAGTAATCGGAGGGTTGGCAGTTGACGTGATGGTGCCCGCCGGCGCCAGGCGGCGCAGCCGTCATGATGACAAATCGGCAGCGCTGAAAGGCGTGCATGGCATTCGGAAGAAATCGTTCCTCAATGTGCTCTAGAAATTCAACGGACCATCCAAGATCGTATTTTTTCAAGCCTACGCAGATGCCTTTCGTGAAGTCATGTCGAATCAAGCCAGGGAAACCATCGATGGACGGATCACCGTCGATCCCATCAGCCAAGCGCAAGAGCTTGGAGGCGAGGCGAACCATCCCGCCAGGTCCGCATCCAATATCAAGGAAGCTTTGCGCCTTCCATCTTGCAATGGCCCATCGGAGAGCTCCCTCATCAATGTGAGTGATCCCAGCATGGCCTCCAAGATGAGCGCCAGTCTTCATAGGCCAAGGCGAGCAGAGAGATGGTGTGGAAGGGAATCCGCGGACTGCTTGACTTGTAGTGACAGAAGGGCCGCAAGAATGTGATCACGAGGCTCTGGTTTCCTTAGAAACCCTTCTCCGATTGCCACCACCTCCAGCCCCTGAATCATGGAGCACTCAAGAAGTGATGTCGAGTTGATCCCATAGACGAGCGAAGCATGCCTAGCGATCTTCCGGATGTCTCCATGCTTCACAAGGGGGAATCCATTGGTGTCATAGTTGGATGAGTCACGCGGATGCCTCTTGAAGACGAGAGGCATGCCAGACTCAAAGAAGAATTCACAGCAGTGATCTATGAAGTGCTGCATCAGCTTGAAAGGAGAGTGCTTTCTGATTTGAGTGTCGCTCTCAAGCTGAAGCGGGATCAATACATATCCATGAGGATCATGTTTTGGGACATAATGCTTCTGGAACTCCCTAAAGTCGTCTAACTGGTCACTTGTGAGCCACTCTAGTGAGTCATTCATCACAGATGACTCCGGGCCAATGCCCATGGCATCGTAAAACACATTCCCAAATTGAGGAAAGAAACCGAGCTCGGCATAGATGATCTTCACGCCTCGTGACTTGGCTAAATCTACCGCTGGCCGCTGCCATTCATTCTGACCATTCCATACAACCAGCAGATTGCTGCCTTCCATTTTCTCTTTGAAATCCAAAGGGCCTCCCCATTCATAATCCCATCCTCGGCTTGATAGATGCCGGATCAATGGATCGAAGCATACCCAGTCTTTGTCTTTAAGAAATGTGGCCTTCATCGATGCATTGTTGAAAAGCTGAGATGACTTTCTCTGGGGTGATTGATCGGCTGCATTCAAATTGACGCGAAGTCCCTTTGCGGTCAGGGCACCATTGCCAGTCATTGGCCTGAATGCGATGACGGTTAAAACATCCAGCGCAAACATTGTCAGGCGCTGAAACTTTCACAGCCTCGCTCATTTCAGTCCAGGGATGAGAGAATCCGCTAACTAGCACGGTTGGCGTTTCTAGTGCCCATGCCATCCAAGTCAACCCGGACCCCACTCCTATGAATGCGTCTGCATGGCAGATGAATGTTGCTGTGGTTTCTATCTGATAGTCCGGCAGTCGTTCGGCATCCGCCGGCAAACGGTTCCCCATGAAACCATCTTCTTCGCGAGAAGCAATAAACACGCGATATCCTCGGGATTTCAGCCAGGAGGTCACCTCATCCCATCCAGATGGGTGATTCCAATATTTGGCTTGAGAGGTCGAATGAATACCGAGGCAGACATAGTGGTCATCAACCGGCCTACCTCTGGTCGAGATAGAAACCCTTGGCCTAATTTCAACCGGCGGAAGGCCCAGTTGGCGAGCGGCTGTCCACTGCAAAGGCTCCGTCCTGGGGTCGTGACTGTGCTTGGTCGGATCTGGCAGCGACTCTTCAGATTCATCATAGAAAAATCCAATATTTGTGAGTGCGTAGATGTTCTTGACCTCAACTCCCGGCCCAATCCATTCAATCGAAGGATACGCAGACTCCACCCATTCGTTGTGATGAGAGCAGGCGACCACTTTGCATCCCCATCTCTGCTGAAAATTCTCCAGGTAAGGGACCCATGCCAACGTGTCCCCCATTGAGGAGGAGCCGATGGAAACCAACACCCTCTGCCCAGAAGGATTGAAGCGATGCTCATAAACATGAGCGCCGTCTCGCTTAATCACTACCCTCCAATCTTCAAGCCAATAGAAAGGGAAGATGACTTCTCCTGTTGCTTGAGCAGTTGCCGATCTTAGGACCCCCTGGCCGTCGTAGAGAAAAACATCATGCGGCAAAGACGTCGGCATGATGACATGAATTCCACCGACAAAATGCACCATGAATGAAGGCGCAATTTCAATGTCCTCATAGGGATCTCTCATTAAGCGCATCAGCTAGTGATTTCGGGTCGTCAAGGTCAATAAAACTCACATCGTCATCTGCGTGAGATCCCTCATAAACTTCGAGGGGAGAAATGAAACAGGGGAGGCCAGCAGATAGAGCTTCTCTTAGAGAGATCGGCGCCAGCTCCTTCGTGGAGGGCAGCACAAATGCATCAGCGGCCTTTAGGATCTTGTCGATATCTCTCCTCTCTCCCCACACTTTACAATTCGATGGAACCGTGAGCCTGCTCCAGTAATCCTCCATGTTCGGCGCCCGATTCCCTACAAAGTGAACCTCCCAACTGTCCGGAAGGTGCCTTGCGGCATCAATCGTCCAATCCTGGCGCTTGTGGGCGGTCCAAAGCCCCAATTGCACTAAATGCTTTTTCTTTGGATCCATGCCTAAAGATCGCTGAAGCGTTCTCTTAAAAGACTTAGGCGGAGGGCGTCGAGTGATTGGGTATTCCCAAACAACTACGTCTGCCGAGGGAATCTGTTGGTGAATCATTCGGGCCTGCCAATGACAGACCGCAATATATCTATCTGCCTTGTAAGGTAGCGATGAGTAATCAAGATCCCGCTCATGTGAGGTTAGGACAAATATCCATCTTCCTCTCCTTTGAAGGATGTCGCCGACTGTTTTTTTCGTCAGGAAGGACGTCGGCTCCTCTTGGAAATGCACTAAATCAGGATTGAGATCATCAATCAGTGAGATCAGTGATCCCTCATTTCCATTATGACATGACCAGTCATGGCCCTTGCGGATATTGTCTCTCTGAACAGTGTAATCGTCAGAGTAGTTTTTAAATTCGGCAAAGTGGAATTCATGAGGGCATTGTTTCATGAATTGCTCCACATAGGCCGGCATTCCTCCAGTGCTACAGTGGGGAGCGATGATGAGTGATTTCATGGTCAAGGGTTGTGCTCTATCAGACAGACGTTCCCGAGGTTCCAGAGCTGCCGCTCGTTCCTGACGTGCCGCTGGACCCATTGATCCCGCTTGTCCCGGAACTGCCATTGATTCCGCTTGTTCCGGAGGTTCCACTTGTCGGCGTGGCTATAAGATTTGCCCATGTGCCGCCCTCTTGCCTCCATTGGAAATAGCCGCCAGAGATTCTCATCTCAACGCTGTATCCAGACGTCCCTGACGTCCCTGAGCTCCCGCTAGTCCCTGAGCTTCCTGAGCTTCCAGAACTGCCACTCGTCCCGCTCGTCCCATTCACCCCGGAGGTCCCCGACGTTCCAGAAACCCCTGAGCTCCCAGACGTTCCACTAGATCCCGAACTTCCAGAACTGCCACTCGTCCCGCTCGTCCCATTCACCCCGGAGGTCCCCGATGTCCCTGAGACTCCCGAGCTTCCAGATGTTCCAGAGCTCCCCGAACTGCCTGAGCTCCCCGAGCTGCCGCTAGTGCCACTGGTTCCATCGTTGCCCGAGGTCCCCGACGTTCCATTTACACCCGAGCTTCCGCTAGTGCCCGAGCTTCCTGAGCTGCCATTCACTCCTGAACTGCCCGAAGTCCCATCTTGGCCCGAAGTGCCACTGGTTCCATTTACACCTGAACTTCCCGATGTCCCGCTCGATCCGGAGCTTCCACTCACTCCTGAGCTGCCGCTGGTGGCCGAAGTCCCAGAGCTTCCCGAGGTCCCCGATTGTCCTGACGTTCCCGAGGTTCCCGATACTCCGCTGCTGCCTGACGTTCCGCTGCTCCCGGAGGTTCCTGACGTGCCATTGTCGCCGTCTACTCCAGATGTCCCGGAGGCTCCTGAGCTTCCGCTAGTCCCTGAGCTTCCTGAGCTGCCACTTGTCCCATTGACCCCCGACGTTCCATTATTGCCATTGATTCCGCTAGTGCCCGATGTCCCGCTCGATCCGGAGCTTCCAGAACTGCCCGACGAAGAGCTTGTGCCCGATGTCCCACTAGTTCCGTCGTTGCCATTGATTCCTGATGTTCCAGAAGTGCCACTGGAACCGGAGCTGCCGCTGGAACCGGAGCTGCCCTGGAACCGGAGCTGCCGCTGGAACCAAACCCAAAGGCCGATGGATACTCCATCAGGATTGTCCCGGAAGAATCCACCCGAGGAACCTTCCCTGAATCAGCGACGGTGACATCTGGGAGCTGTTTGTGCCGCGCCCTGTCAGAGTAATACTCCACCCCATGGCGATAGTAGACGACGGTGATCTTGCCGCTTGAGTTGGTGGCGTCGAGGATGTGCCAGGCGTATTTCCCTACATCGCCCGAGCTCCCGGGAGCGTCGTAATTGTCGGGAGTGTGCTTTTTGAGCCCGGTCGGCTTCGAGGTTCGCCACTCCGTGGTCACGGCGGTGATGGCCCCGTCCTTGTCGGTGTCCGCGATCACCCAAAGCTGCTCGGTGCCCGTGATGGCTTTCGCGGCGCCCGGGTCGCAGTTGTGCACGGTGTCCCCGTCCTCGGTCAGGTCTCCATCCTCGACGAGAATCTTGCCGCCCTTCTCTATCGTGTAGCCAAACCCCTGAGAGATATTTATCGCCGGCTCCGTGGTTGTATTGCTACGCGGCGCCTGGTGCCCTCCAATCGACTGCGGGGATTCATCGGGCTCCTCATCCCTCGTGCGGAAAGTTTGCTTAGGAAGCATCCTGGCGAGCCTGAGCGACTCGAGGAAGTCTTGCGGAGAAAGATGCTCGGAAGGGCCGAAGGTGATCGTGTCGCGGCCCGTTTGCAGATCCTGCGAAATCGTCTGGATCGTGCCGCCTGGGATCAGGACGGCTGTCCCATCGACGAGCTTGACCTTCTGGCCTACCGCCGGCGGGCCGTCCGGGATGATATCCGTGCCGTCGCGAAGCTCGATCGGCGTTCCGTCTCGAAGTGTGACCGCGCCGGGATCGTCGATGACCGAGCCCGCTTCTTCATCAATCAACGTAATCGTTCCTTCATAGGGGAGTGCATCGAGCGACTCATAATATGCTTGGGCCAGGCCAGTTGGGGTCGCCTCTGCAGGGGCTGATTTGACAACCTTCTTGTAAACCTTGTTCTGCGCGTTGGTCCCCGTGACTTCGATCGATACCCGGATTGCAGGGTAGGGCGTTCCCCCAACGTCTATCTGATCGGTAAAGATGGCCTTGGATGCGGCAGTTTGGGGATCGTTGTCGTAGGCAATGATCGCATCGATGCGCAGTCGTTCAGCCCGCACCCCCATCCAATCCTCAATATTCCCATCGAGTAGCTCCCGCGGATAGTCCGCCGGGTCGGTGGAATCGGCGAGCGTGTTCTCTGGGTCGATCGCTTCCGGAAGCGTGGAATCAGAGGGCCGCGCAAACTCGACGGTGAAACCTCCAACGATCCAATCGTCGAAAGCAAAGTTGTTTAGCCATGGCAGGTGATCGCGCATCCACCGTTCCATGTAGCCGCCATTGAAACCGAGCGAGGTCGTGCCCGTGGGGATGGCTCGCGTGCGGATCTTCTGTTTTTGGTGTGATCGAGCTGAACCTCTCAGCGGAATCGTTGCCACAATCCCGCCAGGAGCTCGGCCTGTGGCATCCGCCGGATAGATGTCGCTCTCGACGGTCGTGTAGGTGTTCCCGTCAAAGTCGTGATCCTTCTCGTATTTGAATTGGACGAACGGCGGAACCAGATCCTTCCGGTGAGTGTATCGCGTGCTGACGACTCGTCTATCCGTGGCATCTAACTCATAGAGCGTGGTCGGCTCCACAATGTGGAGGATGGGAGTTTCCGCGGAGTAATCGAAAGAAGCGACGGCGCCTGGATGCCAACGCATGATCGATCGCACGACTTCCGCGCACGTCTGATCCCGTCCCTCAACACTCCAGACTTGCTGGCCGGCGAGGACATTCCCGATGCCGAAAGGGGCGGCCAACCCTGCCTCCTGAACGGAGGCGATTACGTAGGCCAAGATCGCGTCGAGCTGGTCGCCGGTTGTGATCAGCGTGCCGGCGTCGTTCATCCCAAGCAGGACGTGAGAACGGAGCGCGGATTTCAGCTCGACGGGCGAACCGCTGACGCTGGCATCGAGATCAATCTCAGACCAGTTCTGTTGGAAGACGAGGTTTTCTAGATACCACCATGGCCCAGAGATCTCGAACGTCTGCCCCTCGGATCCATCCTGATCTCCGATCCATGGGAGCTTGGTGACGATCCCCTGAAACCATTTCAGGTTATTCCGGTAGACCTTAATCGTGTCCCCATAGGAAAATGGCGGGACAGGGTTTGCCTCAACCGGGCTGGCATCTCTGAGCTCGATGGGGGAGAGATCACGAAGCACGATGTTATCCACGCCATCGACATCTGGAACATCGACGATTTCGAGCGTCAGGACATCAGGTGTCATGCTCTGCACCCTGCGGGAAGCCATCGTCACTCCCCACGCCTCAGCGGATTGTCTCGTCCCCTTGTGCTCGATTTCCCAGAAGGCCATGGCTATCGCTGATTGCGCAGGTTTTTCACCTGCCCTTGAAGATTGTCTATGGTGGAGAGAGCGCGGGCCATCTCAGATTCCAGAGCAGCAGCCCGAGCCCCAACAGAAAGCAGCCCCTGAACGCCCGACTGTTGGGTTGCGAGGATTTGAGCAAGGATTCGGCGAAGGCTGGCCGTTTGCTCCTCAAGCACGGCACCGAGTCGCTGGGCATCCTCATTCGTCGATGTGACTGCCTGCTGAGTGATGTCGCCGACTCCCGCCAGGTTGCCCTGGCCGACTCCCTCAGAAACACCCTCAATCCTTCCTTGCTGGGCAGGATCAACGGCAATGGCCGCCAGTCGCTCCAGCGTGGCCGCGATTCCCCCGAGCACGTCGCCTCCTTGATCCTGTAGCGTCGAGAATCTATTCTCTTCAGCTTTCGCTCGCTCCTTCCGTTGGTTGGCCTGAGCCGAGGAAACCGCGCTCTGTGTCTCTCCTTGGGCAAGCTGGCCCTGGAGCCTGGCCTTTTCGCGCTGGAATTCGATCTCGTCTTGCAAAGCCCGAATCTCTCTGGCGTGGCCCGCCCGCGTAGCCTCAAATTCAGATGTTAGGTCGGTGACTTCCTGCTTGGCGTTGGCGAGTGCCTCCTGCGCTGATTTCAGCTCAGATCGGGCTTGTTTCTTCCTCTCGTCATCAACAGGTAATTCTTGGCCCCGCTTCAAATCAAGAAGCTGGCTTTCAAGCCGAAGGCGCTGGTTGCGAACCGACAGCTCAAGGAAACTTGGCCCCAAGCTTCCATCTTTTTGAAGATCGGCCTCACGCTTTTCCAGTCCGGCAATCTTTGTCTCAAGCCGATTGATGAAGTCTTGGCGGGCCGACCCCGGACGCCCCCTCAACTCCGCCTCAAGTGAGGCGATCTGATTGGCGAGCTTTGACTCCTGTTCAGCCTGAAACGATATCTTCTGTTGAAAATCAACACGCTGTTGCTCTGCCAGCTCCAGCGTCCGCTGGAGCCCCTGGATCGTGTTCTGTGAAGTGGCCTGGCCAGCGGCTTCCCTCGCTGCACCCTTCCGCCGCTCCTTCTCCAGTGGGCTCAGGGTTTTGTCTCCCTCGATCTCCTGAATCTGGAGTTTCAGCCGAAGGTCCACCAGTTCATTGGCTCGCGTGACATTCTTCTGAATCGACCGCTCAAGCCGATCGTAGTTTGCAGCCAACCGAGAAATGCTGGCCTCTGCTTCCTCCGCCCCCTGTTTGGCTGCTGCTTGCAGGTCAGCGACGATCTCCTTGACCTTCTCCGTCTCCTCTGCGGCCTTGTCCGCGATTTTCTCGATCTGCTGGGGCATCAGGCCCAGGAACCGGAGAGTGCCGATCAGTGCCGCCGTAAGGCCATTGAGCGAGGAAATCATCACCCTTACTCCCGCCTTGAACGGCGCTGCAAATGGAGTGGCCACGGCAGCGGTGAACTGCCCCCAGGCATCCCGAAGCGTCGAGATCAGACCGTTGATGGTCTTCGATCGACGCTCCATCTCGCCCTCGAAGCTCTTCAATGTAGATTCCAGCAATCCCCATGCCTCCTCCCCCCGAGTGCCTTCCTTGTGCAACTCACGGAGCTTGAATGAAGTGTCAGCCGAAATAAGGCCCAGCTCCTGAAGTCGGAGGGTTGATTCGCCAATCTCCCCTTTGCCGGATTTCAGGGCGGCATTGAGCCGGCCAACGTGGAGCGCCACATTTTGGATTGTCTGGTCGAGTGATTCGCCTGGCCGCTGGGCGACCGCCGCAGCATCACCCACAAGTCGCAGGCTCTCTTCGGCGCCGAGCGCGTTCCCCGAGAGCGTTTCAAGAACACGGCTGGCCGTTGCCAGTCCGGCGATTGAGAGCGGCGTCTTGGCCGCAAACTCGCGCATTTCCTGAATGCGCTGCTGTGCTTTGTCTACCGACCCAAGGAGTGTCGTAAAGGATGCCTCCAGATCCTCCGTGACGCCGATCGTCCCAATGCCCTGGCGGACGATTCCGACGAAGCCAAGAAACCCTGCGGCCAGTGCTGCAATCTTGACCGTGGCCGAGGAAGCTCCGGAAGCGATGGCATTGAAGAAACCACTGAGCCGGCCACCGACCGGGATGGCGTTGTTCAGCTCCTGAAGCTTGCCCTTCGTCCGGTCGATCCATTGCGTTCGCGGCCCCTTGGAAAGCTCGTCCTTGGTCCTTCGGATGGCCGGTTGAACCTGCTGCACCCGTTGTTTGAGCGTTCCGAATCGCTGCTGGAGTCGAGCCAGTCCGCGGTCATCGAGATTACCGACCTTGAGCCCCTTCAGGTCTTCCTTGGTCTTCGCAATCTGCTTTTGCAGTTTCCGGAATTCCCGAGTCCCAACGTCCGCTTTAGAGAGCGCGGCCTCTGCCTGCTTCAGCTCCTTCTCTAACTCATCGACGGACGTCTGCGCCTGATCGACGGTTTTCGTCAGGTTCTTGAGATCGGCCTGAGTCTTCTTGGCACCGTCTCCACGGGCCTTTGTCTCAATACCGATACTGTAGCGCTTGTCTTCAGCCATCGCGTTAGGACGGAGCGGTCACGATCTCCATTTGGCCGCCCATGATCGTGACGGTGTGGAAAGTAAGAGATGCCCGCGCCTCGCCGGGAGCGGACAGAATCACGGCGTCTTTGAGCGTCAGCTCATAGAGAGTCGCCGCCGGATCGGCGTTGCCTCGAATCTCGATTGAGCAATCACCGTTCGTCGTCGGCCAAGACTGAGGCAGTGCGAAAGCCCAATACTGAGCCAGCTCATGGGTCGCATAATTCTCAACCCTCGAAAACTGGATCTGATTGCGGATATTCGCTCGCCCGATGTTACGCTGATAGGTCGCACGAAGAGCCGGGACCACCTGAACATTTCTGACGTGTTCAGGCAGCCTCGGCTCAAATTCCATGTCGTGGGTCCAGTCGATCAACTCGACCCCACCTAGCGTAACTTTGATGCTAGAACATAGCCTTGCCACTGTGGTTCATCGGTTACTCGAGATTATCCACAGTGATCGTGCCGAGAGCAGCAGCATCCAGAACGGGGAAGGTGATCTGCGGGCGGACAATGCCGCGCTCGAAGTTCATTCCCTGAATGGTTGCGCTGGTCCAGAATTCGACATCGAGGATGGTGTCGCCATCAGCAACATCGAGCTGCTTCAGCCAGACCCAGCCCTCGACTTCATAGGCTCCCGCCATGACCTGGCCGGCGACCCCGGCAGTCAACTGGCCGGTTCCGAAGAGCAGTTCATAGGCGAGAAGATCGAGCTTGCTGAACGTGGCAACAAACTCCGTGCTCGCCTGCGTGACGACTGATCCCTTCTTGACGTAGGCTCCATTTGATCCTGGCGCGTAGGACTCGTCCTTCTGCACGTCAACATTCGAGGTGATTCCCTCGCAGTTTCCGAGCTCATAGGCGGTCCAGTTTGCGGCTGGATCGTGATCCGGTTTTGCGGTGATCGAAACCGTCGTGGCGTCGACCGTCGTCCCCTCCCGGATGAAGTAGACAAAATTTCCAACTCCTTGAGGCATGATTTTAGATGGTTATTGTTATGTTAAGACTGAGAGCGATTGACCAATCACCCGGTAGACAAAGAAAGGCTTGGGCACCTCGGATAAACGGAAGGCATCCTGGAAGGCGTATTTGAAACGAGTCTCTCCAGACGGGAACGTCTCGAAGATCAGGTCATCGAGCTTCACGATGATTTCGGCCACCACGTCCTCAACATCTCGAAGTTGAGCTACCACCGGCGAGCCATCAGAGAGAGTGAGGAAGTCACTGTCCCTTTCGGTGACGTTGACCTTCTCGCCCCATGGGTTGATCCAGAGATCAGTGACGATGGAGAGCCGCTTCGCTGGGTCGCGGTCCTCGTCGCCTTTGGTGAGTCGCTCGATGGAAACGAAAGCCGCCAGCCCTTTCAGCTTGGACGCCACATGCGAAGACATGTGGCCAGGCTCCAAGGGCCGGAATGGATACACGTGCTCTTGATTGTCAGCGAAAGCTGACGTGTCCTTGATCGCAGAGACGATCACCTCTTTGAGCACGGCAAGCGTCATCAGAAGTCGAGCTTGATCTCTCCGCCGTAGCAGAAAGAAGCGTTCCCCCCGGTTACAGATTCACCGTCTGAACTATTCGTTTCCGTTGTCGTCGATGCCTGGCCGGGCGTGATGTGATAGTGACCGCGTGCCGTGTCCCGAAGACGCTGGATGGCGATCTCGTAGGACTGGCGGCGGCTTTCGTTCATCACAAGATCGGCGCCGGCCAATCGGCCAGCGACTTTCTCCACGGCGATGACGATCGTCGTATCCTTCAACTCGGGCGGGATCAGAGTCGTATCTGAGTCCCGCTCGTTTTCTTTGATATATCCGCGAACCTCGGCCAAGGCCAGAGCGATCCCCGCGGTCACGGGGTCGCTCTGGCCATCTGCTAGATCGTAGGTGCTGACGCCATCATATTCGGGGCTTGAGAGCCTCGACTTGATGT
>Ga0196899_1001177_pt1 | contig 13060 bp, 14 predicted proteins | sample VirMetDEL_Sep_01_FD_169095 | JGI IMG/M metagenome (GOLD analysis project Ga0196899, IMG submission 169095) | Aqueous microbial communities from the Delaware River and Bay under freshwater to marine salinity gradient to study organic matter... | ecosystem: Environmental > Aquatic > Marine >... | reverse complement strand
GCTTCTATTAAAGAGATCAGACCTTGGATTGAAACTAGGCCATCAACCTAATGCAAATCAAACTACCTTTGGATGTTTACTATTCAAAGAAAAAAAAATTTATTTTAAATCTTAACAACTATAGAAACGCACACTATAGAGTTTTATCTACAGCAAAAAAAATATACTCAGAAGATCTCGTAGAAAAAATACAAGACTTACCTAAGTTTAGTGAGCCAGTTAGATTGACTTACACCTACTATGCTAGGAGTAATCGAAGGCTTGACATAAGCAATCCATGTTCAGTCATAGATAAGTTTGCTTGTGATGCTTTGGTTAAAGCCGGGATTATACAAGACGATGACTTCAAACAAGTAAAGGAAGTTGTTTATAAGTTTGGTGGGGTAGATAAAGATGATCCTAGATGTGAGCTAGTAGTTGATATATTCTAGGGTCTGCCTGTTAATATTTTATTTATCTCTTCTTCTCTTAATACATCTGCTGCTCTTCTAACTGGTGGAGCGACTGGTTTGTTTCTTGGATCTTGAAATTGTCCTCTAAGACTTTGCCCTGTTAGATCTATTTGAGAAAGTCCGAGGTCAGCAATAGGAACTGGTTGAGCTGCTTTTCTTTTTGTGCCAGATATTGCAAAGTCAATAACATCTTGGTTTGGCTCAATTGGATTAAACAAACCAAGAAGAACATCATCTCTGTTTGCAACTTTTGCAATTTTTAATTGTTCTTCAATTTCAAATTCTTTTAAACCTAAAGTTCTTGCATCTTCAATGGCTGTGTAAAGAGTTCTTAAAGAATTATATCTATCTTCATTGGTATTAATATAACCTTGAATAAAATCTTCAGCGTCTCTTCTGTTGTTAGATCTTAACAATCTATTAAATTCATTGGTTGTTTCTCTAATAGCTCTTTTTGCTTCAGCTGCTTTATAGTAAAGAGATCTATCAATTTGAGGTTTAATAACTTTAATACCAGAAAAAGCTGACACCATTGTTTCTGCAACATCAATGGGTTTTCCTCTTGGGCTGATTAAACCTTCTTTACCTGTAGCTAATGAAGCCGCGGCTGTAACAAAATCTTTGGGCACAATCTGAACACCATCTGCATCTATCTCAGCCCTTATAGGAAAGATTGTTGGTGCTACTGCGTTAAAGAAATGCAATGTTCCTTTTGCCATTTTCTCGCCTAACATATCCGATTCGTTATAAATAGTTTTACCAGTTTCTGTTTTACCAACCAAAGTTGATTCATATAAAGCTTTCGCACCCATGCTTGGAGATAAGAAAGGACTGACAAACTCACCAACCATGTCAACAGATGCATTGGTTGCAATATCCATTAGCCCGGCTTCGTTTCTTTCGCCATTAGCATAAGCATTCATTACTGCTTTAAAAGGTTTCTGCAAGTAATCATATGGGTTGGTATAACTAAAGTTATATAAACCTGTAATGTTTCCTTGTGCATCTGTGCCTGTTGGAATCATAGTCGCTGTTTTTTCCCAAGGTGCAGCAAAAGATCTTTTGTATGCATCGAGTTGTTCTTTGTCAGCACCAGTCATGCTTAGTGCTGTTGCTGTTAGACCTGCTGGAATGCCAATTGTTGTTGTTAGGCCGCCAGCCAATCTTCGTGCGCCAACTTTTTGCAACTCTGGATTACTGCTTGCTATTTCTTTAATTGCTCTTTGTAAAGTATTTAAAGAATTTCTAATAACTTCAGCCGGGAAAGCTGTAAAGTTACCAACGACTGGCACATAGTTCAATGACTTAACTATTTCTGGAACTCTAGAGTAAGTAGGTGTTACATTTAAAGCTATGTCAGCAGATTCACCCTTAATGAATTTATCCACAACCTCATTGCCAGCAGCTTTTAACTCTCCAACATTTACAGTTCCATCTGCTTTAATAAGTTTTTGTATGTCTGGATCAGCCATGTTTTTTCCAGAGCTAACAGGAACAAAATCTGCATCTGAAGACTTTGCTATAACTTTACCAAACTTAGATTTTTCTCCGCTAAAGTTAATCATCCTGGCCGCGTTATCAGATCCTGTGTAAACTCCTTCTGCTTTTGACAGGGGTTTTCTCATAACATCAAAGACAGCTTGTGATTTTGCTTTAGCTAAAACTGCTACATCATCTGTGGCAAAAGTAGCAATATCAGAAAGTTCTTGAAGCTGTGTTCCTTTGCCAACCATAACTCCATATTCTCTAGCTTCTGCAATTTCTTTTGCATATTGAGCTTTCTTTCTTGGATCAAATATTCCAGAAAAAGCCATCTTAAAATTATCAGTAAATCTTCCACTTGGGCCAAGGTTACCGTTCATTAAAGCCATGAAAGGAACACTGGTGTTGTTTCTTATCTGAGCAGTTGGACCAAGAATAGTTTTACCATATTGAGATAAAGCCTTTAGACCAAGCAATCCTTGATAGATTTTTTTTAAAGGAGTTGGACTGTTTGCTAGCCAGTCTGTTGTTGTTTCCATTAAAGAGTCATGAAAAACTTTTGGTGCATAAGTGTTTCTTAAAGCACCAGCATCTTTTTTAAATCTTTTGTATAAGACTCCATCAATCGTGGTTTCGTCTGGAAGCTTTACTTTATTGTTTGCTCCAAGAGGAAGATCTGGTTCTCCTCTTGTATTTACAAATATTTCTTCAGGATTTTTTAAAAAACCTTTTCCTGTTTGGTCAATGTTAAGTTGATTTAAATTTCTTATATCATCAAAAGTTTTGGCTCTTCCTGACAAACCTGCAAGCTTGGTCATAGTAGATGATGCAGCAACTGCTTCATCTTGCAAAGCTTTTTTCCATTCTCCCGGTTTATTATAATCAAGAGCAGTAACTTCTCCCATCGCTTTTCTAACAGCTGGTAGATTTTTTAAATCTTTGCCTTGAAGTTGCCCAAACTTAATACCCTCTACAAAAAGCTCAGGTGTTTGATATGGAGTGTCTGCTGATCTAGGGTTAGTTAATAATTCAAATGCGTCATTTGCTTGTTGTGGAGTTCTGATTCCATCTACTTTAGCCAATAATTCATCAACAGCTTTTTTTCTTAATTCTGGATTAACTCTAAAATTTTTATCTATGATAGATCTATATACAGTTGTTCCATACAAGCCTGCATTTTCTCCGATTGCTTCTCTTAATTCTTTTGGTATTAATAATCTTGATATGGTAGCGTCTGGATCGCTAAAATCAAAAATAGCTTGTTGTTCTAATTTAAACATGTTTTGATTATTTTCCATGATTTTAGATATCTCGTTGCCTTTGGGAACTCCTAAAGCATCATAATCAATTTTGTTTCCGGGACCTTCAAAGCTCTTAATCTTTTTCATTGCTTCTCTTTGATACTCAATCATCTTAGCTTTCTTTTCTTTACCAGTAAGATTTGGAAACTCTCTCTCAACTTTTAATAAAGGGGCTCTATAAGTAGACATAGCTTTTGTTATTTCTAAAGCATCTTGAGAATTCATTTTGCCACCTACTGAAACTGCATCTTCAAGAGTTCTTCTAACAGCATTCATAGAGTCATTGATTGGATTGACAAGTGAAGCTAAATAAAATGATTTGGCTTGCATTGCATCCATGATGTATTTATTGTTTGCTGCTGTTTGTTCGTATTTACCGCCATAAGTAAAATATTTTTTTAGATAATCTACAACGCCTTTGTCAGCTTTATTTGCAGAAGCTAAAGCAGCAGTGCCATCTCCAAACTTAGGAGTAGCTTTAGCTATTGCATTCATGTATGGAGCAGCCAAGTCAAGCCCAGCGCCAATACCCTTTACAGCCCCGGATACAGCAACTGGTGCTGCATACATAACAGCAGCAGTTTCACCTAAAACTTGCAATCTTTCAGTGAGTCTTGCTAAAGCAGCATCTCTGCCTTCTAAATTTCTTAATCTTTCTTCATCGCTTTCTTTATCAAACAACATATCAGCAAACGTATCAACATCATCAGTTGCTACAGCTGCGTCTACCGCGGCTAAAGTTCCTAGCTGTTGCAACTTAGTCATTTTTGATATAGCGCTTGCAACACCAAGACCTGGTATTCCAAACTGAGCAACCATTTGTGCGGTCTTACCAGCTGTACCTTGAACATCTGGTTTAATGTCTTCAAAGAATTCGTTTACATCATCAGTTACATCTGTGTTGAACAAAAGATCTAAGCCAGTTGTAGGTATGGTTGCAATACCTTGAGGTATAGAAACAACACCTGCAGCTATGCCTCGGCCTATGTCTCCAATAACAGAGTCAGATTTTTTAGATTTTCTTTTTGTAAATTTTTGAGAGGCTTTCTCTATCTCTTTTGGATCATCGCTTTCAATAAAAACTTTTTGCCCATTAGCCAGTGTAATAATAGGCATTAGTTTACACCTTTGCTTTTGCCATTATTTTTGCGTTAAGGACATCGTAATTACCGCCTGAGTCTTTATACATTTGAAGTAATTGAAGATCAGATAATTCTTGACCAGTTGATGAGTCTAAAACAACATCGTCATCATCATAATCTTCTCCATAAAGATTTTTTAAAATTTGTTGTTTTAAAATAACTGCATTTTTTGCATCAGCGCTTGGATCAGAGGCTTCTGCGTTAAGTTGTCTCATAGCTTTTAAAATTTCTGGATTTTTTTGTATCGCTTCAAGTAACTTAATCTGATCAGGAACTTCTCCTTCTTGTCTTGCTTGTTCTGCCATAACGCCACCAGCGAAATCAGCAAGACCGCTTCTTTCAACAATACCCTCTGATGGTGTCATCATAGCTACGAAGCCAGCCATCATTTGTTTTGCAAACTCTGGATCTTTACCAAGCTTGTCAGTGTAACTTGCTGGGAAAGATGCAACGTAGTCTACAAAAGTAGGTTCAGTTCTTCCAGCTGCCTGAGCTCTTTCTAATGCTTTAGCATAGTTAAAGTCTCTGAGTGATGAGTCTGCATCTAGAACATCTTTGTCTCCACCGCCAGTAGCTATTGGTCCTAAATCTGTTTCTGTGGTTTCTTCGTCACCACCAAGTAAAGCACTACCCAATCCGTAACCAAGGCCTCCAAGAGTTCCATAAGTGCCTATAGCTCCAGCAAGAGGTTTAATATTTCTTTTGGCAGCTGAAGCAAGATCTGTTGCCATTTTAGCAGAGCCTCTGATTGCCGCTGCTGTGTAAGGATCTACAAAATCAAGAGCGCTTGGTCCTTCAGGAGCGTCTTTAGATATAGCTGTTTCTTTTTCCTTGTCTGCTTTCTTTTTAGTTTTTGTTTTCTTTTTTGGAGTTACTTTTTTTGCTAATGCTTTTATGCCAGCTTTAAGAGCGGCTACTTTACCGCGTGGCACACCGCCATCTGCAAGTTGAGCTATACCACCACCAGCCATTCTCATTACGCCCGGAGCTTCAAAAGGTCTTATTGGAATAAACTCTCCGCCTGTCATTTCTGGAGTATCTCCGGGAGACGTTCCTAGTTGACTAGCAAATTCTGCAAAAGCAGCTAGTCCTTTCTTTTTATCAAATGGAGTTTTTTTATCTCCTATTTCAGCTGCAATATCTTCTGGTGACATACCCTCTATATCAAGAGCTACGCCTCCATCTTCTTCAAAGTCAATAAATTCATTGTCTTGCATTTCTGCTAGATCTTCTGCGGCATCATCTAAAGCATCATTGGTAAATATATCTTTTGCAATGTCTTGCATTTCTGGATCTAAAGCTATGTCTGCTACTATAGCTCCAGTTGCTATGCCTCTTGTGTATGGATTATTGGCCTTGGATACAACGTCTGCTCCTTTTTTTATTTTTCTTAATTTGTTTGCTGTGCTCAATGCTTTTATTCCACCAGCAGCCCAGCCAGCAAAAGGCACTGCTAAAAGATAATCTAAAGGATTGGATGGATCAAAAATTAAACCATCTTTACCAAACATTTTGTATCCTTCTCCACTGTCTGAAACCTCGCTTGTATAGCCACTAGCACCAGACATATCATCAACTTGTTGTTTTTGCATGATAGCTTGCATGATCTCTTCATCGCTCATGCCAAAAGGTTGAACGCCTAACTGTAAAGCTTTTTGTACTAGATCGCCATCAGCATATCCTCTTGGCTCTAGTCCTGACATGATTCCGTACATTATAATATCCTTCCGTAATCTACAGCGTAGTAGCCATCTTTGACCATAACTGCATCAGGTTTAACTTCGAGAACTTCTTGCGCTAATACACCTTCTGTTGGTTCAGATTCAGCGCCAATAGATTTACCTGTTTCATTCCAGTCCCATGTGTACCAACCAACGCCTGGTTCTAGCTCGCCAACTTTTTTAATATTTTCTTTTAAATCTGTATCTGATAAAGCATAAATACTAGCAGCTGATCCAAGAGCTCCAAGCGCTTGAGAGAATCCACTAGGCTTCTGATAACTTTGTGGCTGATAAGGACTTCCTTGTGTGCCACCGCTGATTTGACCTGTCGGCATACCAGCAAGTAATTGTTGTCCTTGGAATAATCTTTGCATTGGCTCGCCTGCAAGTTGTTGCGCTCCAGCAAACTGTCTTGATAGTGCTGCTTGCTGAGTAGCCTGGCCTTGCTGACCGAGTTGGTTAAGTAAATTAATTTGACTTCCTAGTTGACCTTGAGCTTGTTGACCTAGTCCTGCTAGCCCACCGCCAATCTGTCCAAACTGTCCACCCATGCCAGCAGCTAATTGTCCAAGCCCACCAAGAGCTTGACCTATTTGTGCTTGCTGTCCACCCAATCCTGCTTGCATAGATGCAAGTCCTTGTTGAGCACCACGTTGTTGTTCAAATGCTTGTTGCGCTTGTTGTTGAGCTTGACCAAACCCAGCGCTTCTGATTCCAGAGACAGCCTCAGCTGCACCACGTCCTGTTTGACGTGCTAATTCTTCTTGGGTAATTCTACCTCTAGATCCACCAAATGCTCCAGCTGATACAGCTTGATCCCTAAGACCTATATCTTGTTGTCTAGCTTGTCTGTTTATATCTTCTAATGTTTGTTGAACAACTTGCTTTTCAAATGGATTATAAAAATCTAGAGCCATAGATGGATCGTACATTCCTGTAGTACCCATAGCTGTTTCTTCAGCTCTAGCTAATGCACCAAGGCCACCACTAACTGCTTCACGGGCACCCGGCAAATATCCATAAGCTTCATCTAAAGCTCTCTCTTGTCTACCGAAGAGTCGACCAGCTTCGGTTAGATAAGGTTGATATTCTCCTAGTCGGCCTGCTTGTTGTCGAGCTTGGATTTGTAAAGGAGTAAGCCCAGCAGTTTGCTCGATAGGAATATCTCTTGGTCTAGATATAAGACCTTCGTATTCACCAGGTGCGCCAAAGTAAGATGCTAGTAATCTACGAGAATAATCTTCTGCATATGGTTGAACAAAAGAATAACCAGTCTGAGGCGCAGTAATAACCTGTGCTTCTGGACCCATTTTTGTTTTACTACTTAGACACATCTTCTATTTATTTCCTATAATACATACCGCCTATCTGGTGAAAGCCTTTTTTGTCAAAAAGTTTCTTAGCTCTTTCTACACCTTCTAGGTTAAAAATGCCAAGAATCAAAGGCTTGTCTTGCTCTTTAGCATAATCTATTACTGCATCTATTAAAAGATGTGACGGTGGAATTTGGTTTTTTAAGTTTCTGTATTCAGGTAAAACATAAAACCAACCATCGCCAATGTATTGTTCTGCTGACCACCAATAATCATCTGGTCCTGCTGCAATACTACCAATGATTGTATCACCATCTAGTACATTATACACAATACCGTTAAACAAGAAATGATTTATATGAGAGGATGCTCGTCCCCACTCAATGGATGGAGATCCTTCGCCTGAAAGAGAATGTTCTGCCCAAAAGTTTTCTGCTAGAAAATCAGCTATGCGTTTACCATTTTCTGGATTAGGTTCTACCCTTTCTAAGGTTAGATTCATACAAGTTTTTTAGCTATTTCTTCTCCGAATTTTTGCATCTTGTACATTTCACGAGCGCCTAATAATCTTTGTTCGTATTCATCGTTAGGATCTGCACCAGCTGCAAGGCCAATACCTCTAACCGCTGCTGAGTTAGTCACAAACTCGCCATCGCTTAACATGGCTGGTATCTTATCGCCTCTTTCACCACCGGGTCCTGTAACTAATTGATCTCTTTCAGGAAAATCTTCAACGCCCATCTCGCCTGTGCCATCTGCATAGGCTTGAACATAAGCACCATCTTTTGCATATAACTGACTGGCTATACGTCTAGGTTGTAGATCATCTATAAAGGTGGCTTCTTTTGGAGGTGCTACCAATGGAGAGAAAGGTACGCCTTTGGCTTGTGCATAAATTTTAGATACTTCAGATGGATAAAATCTATATGCATCTGGTGTTTTGTCTTGAGCATCAATGCTGATTGGAGCGCCAGGTGTTGTATCTCTGTAACCCATTGATCTAGCATAAGACCCTATGCCTTCTGATGGTGCACCATAAGCTCTAGCAAGTGCATTGGCCATAGCTTCTTCGCTATCTTCTTCGCCAAGATCATCAATATCCATTCCTAAAATATCTTCGTAATATCTTCTAATGTAATCTGGATCTATGTTATACATTCCAGCAGGGCCACCATATTGAAACTTTGCTATGCCGCCATACATATAACCTGGGACATCATAACCAAATCTTTCTTCTACCAAAGCTGGTTCTTCTTTTGCCAACGATTTTATTCCTTTATTTGCTGTTTCTAGATTCTTCATTTTTTTGTTTCTTTAGTTCTCGTTCTCGCATTAATATTTTTAATTCATGCCAACGATAAAATCGCTGATTCACATCATCCCAGAACCAGCCTTTATAATCGTATAGTCCTTCCATGTGGTTAATTTATCATAAAGTTAAGGTGATATCACCATTTGTTTGAATACTAATAACTCCTAATTGTGCATTGGCCTGGTAGCCATGAGGACTAACAGGAGCATGTAGTTGTAACCAAGCGTTGCCAGTGTAAACCTGTAGTACGCCAATAGATGTATTCCATATCACATCGCCAGCGTTAAAAGCAAAGGTACTTATTTCACTGTCATTAAACTGTGGTGTCGAATTTGGGTCAAACTTTCCTAAGTTAATCTCTAGTATTCTAACTAGCCGATTGAATGTGTTCGCATCAACCTCAGTTAATGCTAATGGTAACCTACTATCAAGAAGTTTTGCCATTATCTTCTGCCATCAGTTCTAATATCGAATCTATTAGCTCCTAGTCTCCACTTAAATCCAGTGCGTACTCCTACATCTGCATCATCATCTGACTGCACTCTAAATACCATTTGCCTTGCTCTTGCTCTTACAAAGTTTTGATCAGTTGTGCTTGTAACATTGTTTGTAGAATTTACTGTTAAACTTTCTCCGGGATAGTTTCTTGTTTTTAAAACATAATTTATTTGGCCGCTTGTGGGGGTGGATCCAAAAAATTTAACGTCAGGAATAATTCTACTTATAAAACCAAATTGGTTACCTTCGTCAATATCGATATCACCAGATTCAATAAAGACATTGTCCATCGGAGAACCGTCTGCATCTGAGCCATCTTCTTGATTATATAAAATGCTATTGTTTTCGGAACCATGTGTTGCCAACGGATTATTAAATATTCCTTCATCTAACCAAGCTGTTCTTGATAGCTCTCCTATACTCCAAACATTTTCTAAATAATTATAAGTAACATATCTATCTATATCATTACTGCTTCCAGAACAATAGAACCATCCTATCTCATTAAATTCTTTATTGCTAAAACTAAATATTTTAAATGACTGTGTTGTATTTAAATCATCTAAAACATAGTTAAGTACACTACAGCTAACTCTTTGAACAGATCCTGTGTATTTATAGAATCCATCTCTAGCCATCCAGTAAATTCCATCAGGTGCATTAATAGCTCCATTAGGAGATATCATGCCAACATTTTCATTAATTAGGTTAACGCCAAATGTAAAAGGAGCACCAATAAACTGCATCGAATATAAAGATGTATCAGTCCAAATAAGTATTTCTTGTCTTGCTCTTAGGCCGCCAACTATTTGAGATCCAGAAGATAGTCTTATATCTCCTGCTGTATTGGTGGCTGTTGGCTCCCAATCTGTAACACTTTCTTGACTACTAAAAGCTATCAGCAAAGGATCTACACTTCCTGTTCTTGCGCTGCCAACAATCGGATCTGCACCTAAAACAATAACATGTCTGTCAATATCACTAACAATCGTTTGAAGGCCAACAGTTGGAGCAAGATTAGATCCTGACAATGATGTAATATCTACCGCTCTATTTGCTACACCACTTGATGTATCCCAGTAATAAATACCACCAGCTCTTGGATTCATAACTAAATCTTCACCAAATGCATCGTGTGACCACAGCCTTAATTGGTTAGCAAAATTAGCAGCTGCTGCAGATCCCCATGTGCCACTGCCCCATCCGTTAACACCCCAACCTGTAGATGGAACGTAAACGTTTAAACCTGTATTTATTTGATAAGCACCTACTGTAGAACTTCCACCATTCCCGGTATCACTTGCATTTGCAGTCACAATAGATCCATCAGTATCTTTAGCTTCTATTGTATAAGAGTCAGCATCTATTATGGTTGCTATTTGATATTCTTGATTAAGAACTGTAGCAGTAATATTGCCACCAAGAGATACTGCGCCTGAATATGTTACAAAGTCATTAGCTACAGCTCCATGTGCAGTATCACTAACAGTGATAGTAGCATCTCCATCAACAGCTGAAAAAGTTACATCGCCAGCAGCAGTCGTAGATCTTATTGGAGTAATGTCATCAAAGTTAGAGCCCTCTTTGATATAATATTTTAAATTGGTTCCTAGGCCTAAGAATTTAGTTGATGATAAAGATACCCAAGCAAGTAACGCTCGACAAGCTCCCAAGAAAGTATTTGAAGTATTTTTGGTCCAACCACCTATTTTTTCTGGCAACCCTTTTCTGAATCGAACAAGGTTACCATCTGCCCAACCGCCTTTGTCCATAAGGTCTGTCATCTCTTTGTTGATGCCGGGTTGAAATGTAAGTTTTGTTAAAGGCATATTCTATTAATCTGTTTTACCTAAAGGACTTAGCTCTGGTGTTTTGTTTATCTTTAACAAAGCTTGAAGCAAAGAATCCCTTGAATCTATTTTATTTAAAGTTTTAATGCTTTTAGATACTTCAGTTAAATTTTTTGTACCATCATACACATCAAAAAACACTTTATTAATTGGCAAAGCAACAAAACAAAACATGTCGATTTGACCATTTCCATATCTTACCACTTTATTTTGGCGAATGTTATCAGCAGTTCTCTTGCTTGCACGCAATTCCCAACGATAAAAATCTTTGTTTCTTCTTATATATACAGTATTGGTAGTCTTTACTTGAACCCTGTAAAGATAATTATCGTGGTCAAGAATAAGATCTGCTCTATGACCTGGTGGAGCTAAAATTACAGAGTCGCAATATCGCAACAAGTATGATGCTGCTAAATATTCACCTGCTAATGATATTCTAGCAGAGGACTCAGACATCTAGCCTCCGTTATATGTGTTGCCAGTCTTTTCCTTCAAACATTAAAGCTTCTGCTTCTCTTCTTCTTGTAAGGCCAGGCAATACTTTGCGATCACCGTTAACAGTTGCTTTGTTCCATCTTTTTATTTGTGCAGGAACTTCATTGTACTCTCCTGCATTTAATTTTTTTAATAAAGTAGATACTTTTAAATTAGCTGGACCTAGGTTGTATACCCAAGAAACTAAAGCATCAAACTGACATTGATTTATTGGCGCTGTAACAAGAGAGTTTATATAGTGTTCGTACTCGTCATCAAGTTCACGCCATAACATAAAGTCTGCTTTTTCTTCAGACCAAACATCACCCTCTTTAACATCTTTGGTATATCCGTATCCTATTGTCCAAACTCCCGCAGCACATTGATAAGCTTCAAGCTCACAACCTTCAAATTTTTTTATAAGTTCAAAACCTTCGTCTGAAGTGTGCATTAGTTTCCGAATACGATTGTTACGAAAGCAATTAATAAAGTTCCCATAAAACCGAAAGTCCCAAAAACTGCCATTCTTAAAGTTCTGTTTAAATCGTTCATTTCTGATTTTATTTCTGCTGTTTCTTTGAATATGCTTTTCCATCTTTCCTCACATTTTGCCTCGTGTGATTTTAACGCAGCATCTACATCATGAGCTGTTTTTCTATTACTCATCTTTCTTATCACCCGTATTGGATGCTCCAAAGTAAAACGATATAACTGCTGACGCCAACCCACCTAAATATCCTAACACTAAATTAATTAAAGCTTCAGAATTTTGTTCGGGTGGTTGCAAGGTTACAAGAAATATATAACCCATAAACCCACCAACAACAGCAATACCCATAATTCTAGCAGTCCAATCTTTGCTAAAGTTTTTTCTAGCATCTTGTTTTTCTACTGTTTCTAACCTAAATATATCTACATCTAGCTCTTTCATTTGAACTTCAAACTGTTGTTCAGCTTTTTTAAGTTCTAGCATTTGTTCTGGAGTAGCTGCTTGAATGGCTTTGTTAATAGATTTGGGATCTGCTTGACAGCCAAGCACACCAGCAATAACAGATGCTGCTTGACCACCTAACGGACCACCTAATGCGGATCCTAATGTTGGAGCAAGCGCTCCTACTACATTTTTAATTAAACCAAATTTCATAATTACCCCGCTAATGGATTTTTATCATTTATTTTTGCTTCTATCTTATCCACTTCTTTGTTTAAAGATTGAATGTCAGCTTTAATAGTAGCTATATCTGTTTTTATTTCAGTTACATCTGGAACAGAAATGCCGTCTATTTGTTTTTCTAAATACTGTACAGACTTTTCTATACCTGCAAATCTTTCTTCAATAACCTTTTGTTTTTGTTCGGTATCACCTATACCGCCTATTTGAGCTTCTAGGTTATCTAATCTATTAACATACTGAGCGCCTTGATAGCCAAAGCCAGCAAGCGTTGTAACAATACCAACAAGAGCTATGAGTTGCGTTGTTTTATTTTCAAACCAATTCATTTAAACCTCCTAAAG